>OGWR01001851.1_pt1 | contig 16307 bp, 5 predicted proteins | sample 1576061 | NCBI WGS metagenome assembly OGWR01 (sample SAMEA3541511, study PRJEB24748) | human gut metagenome | biome: human gut; feature: human-associated habitat; material: faeces | place: China | collected 2012 | reverse complement strand
TTGTTTGCCGTGTAGTGCATCACAATGTACCGCACCGGCTGCGTGCGCCCGGCGCGGTAATTGTCCGTGTTGCAAGCAATGAATTCCATCTTGCGCCTCCTTTTACGTAATCGGTTCGTTGATGGTAGCGATAACTGCCGACGCATCCGTGCAGATCAGACTCAACCGGAGGTAATGCTCAGAGGGGCCTGTTATAGTGACGATATCTCCGACGGTAGTAAATTTGAGAGTATTCCAACTATATCCGTTATATATATATCCCGCGACTTTAAACGTTGCCGTTTCGCTGTAACTCACTGCTATGCTTTTCCCGTCATTTGAAGCGGGGAGGCTCGCGCCCTTGATACGTAGAATATCTCCATAATGCAGGTGAATAAGACTCGGCGCGTCCATATTTGCGCCGATTGTTGCCCAACCTGTTTGCGGTTTGTTCGCGCCGCTACCAGCGCTAAGTCGCGTGTCCGCAGAAATTCCGACAGTGTCGATAATGTTCGTTATGACCGCAGCACAGGTAATCACAATGTTGCCCGTTACTTTGGCGATTGTGACTGTGTTTCCGGATACTGCCGACGCGGAAATGTCCGTACCGCCCATCGTGACAGTGATTGCGCCGAGCTTTTTATACGTGCCGGTCGGGGATAGCGTTGTGGTATAGGCCGCGAGCTTGGCAATGTTGTTTGCCGTGTTGGACGATGCACAGTTGGTGAGATTGCGAGTGACGCTGTAAAGCACAGATGGCACAGAGGCCGCCGCAGTGATCGTGACCGCTCCCGTTACCTTGGCGATGTTGATTGCACCGCTGCCGGCCGAGTAAGCCGTGGCCGTGATATCCACGCCCCCCATCTTGACCACTACGGACGTGATGGCCTTTCCGCTTTCCGCCGCGATGGTCGCGGTGTATGCCTCGCCATAATCCACCTGAGACGCGGCGTTGCTGATCGTGCAGCCTGTGAGATTTTTGGTGATCGTCTGATACCAGTGCAGCGTCTCGGGCGTTCCGTTGGTCATAGCCGCGCGGTAAGCGTTGATATCTGCCATTGACATACCGCACGTTCCAACCGCGAAGTGGACGCACTTGTCACGGAACGTGTCGCCGGAAACGGCATTGATCGCTGAAATCAGTCTTTTCCATTCGCTTTCATTCCGTCGGCGGGCGAGTGCGTCTGTCCCGGAACCGGAATAAAAGGTAGTCAGCTCGTAGTCTTTGTCGATGTCGGATTGGCTCATGCCGAGCAGCCCCTCTAGCACACAGGCCAGCGTGCCTGTACGGTCCGCACCTGCGGTGCAGTGAAAATATACCGGCTCCCGGTGCGTTACGGCGTCGATCACGCAGCGAAGATAGAGCTGCCACGTTGCAACCGGCGTCAGCGCGTAGGACGCTGCCTTGTCAGCAATCGTAAACCACACATCGCTACCAAGGGGGGATTCTGTTGCGACATCACCGTCGGACGGGTCGCGCCCCTCTTTGCCTCTAAGGTCGATTTCATGCTGCACACCGAACTGGCCGACCAGTACCGCCCGATCTGCGGCAGAGATACGCCCGCCGCGAATCAGCAGACCATATTTCACCGTGCCGCCGTCGCAGGCCCATCCGCCAAGGTCGCGCACGTTCCACGCTTCTGCGGAGCCGTCCCGCGTGCGAATCCACCGCAGTGCATCCAGCGGTTTGAGCGTGCCCGCTTTCCCGCCAGAGGCAAATGGCGTGAGCACATTCGGTACTTCGTTGTAGTGCATCACCCCGCCAGCCGCCTGCCCAATGGGCTTGTAATTGCTGATAACAGCATCAGCGGGCGCATAGTTGGCAATCTGTGACGTGCTGTAATCGCTCGGGTCATAGGTCACGTTGGCAAGATAATTCCGTACCGCCTCCGGGCACTGATGCCACTCAACTGCTTCGCTTCCGGAGAGTGCTCGCACAGCAGCGCCCATCTCCGCGACTTTGTATTTCGTTGCAGTGCCATTCTTCTCGCGGATAGCTGCTGCAATGTCCTGTACGGCGGTTTCTTCGTAGAGCTTTTTCATCTCAGTAGCTCACCTCCGTGCCGTCCGGGAGCGCCGCAAGCACGTTGTTTACGATCTCCTGCTTGTCTGCCGCGGTCCAGTAATCCGTGCCTTTAACGGGTGTGTGACCGGCAGCGCCCGGAGTGCCGGGGTCGCCCTTTTCGCCTTTTTCGCCTTTCTCGCCCTGCGCGCCCGGCGCACCGGGCGCGCCGTCCTTACCGGGAGCCCCGGCATGGCCTTGCGGGCCAGCAGGGCCAGCAGGGCCGGTTTCTCCGTTCACGCCGTCCTTTCCGGGTGTGCCTTGCGGTCCAGTCTCTCCGCGTGACGGCTTGCCGGTGTCGGTCGCGCCGAGATACCAGTTTCCGTTTGATCCGATCGTCGGCGTGACGCCGTCCTTGCCTTTAGCACCAGGCGCACCATTTTGCCCGTCAGCGCCGTCTTTTCCCGGCGCACCATCTGCGCCATCCTCGACCGTGGCAATGGCCGTCCCGTCCGCGCTGATTGTCGTTGTCTTGCCGGACTTGGTGGCCGTTACCACCGGGCTGTGGCCGTCCTTGCCGGGTGTACCGGGATCACCCTTTGCACCATCCTTGCCGGGAGCACCAGCAGGGCCATCCTTGCCCGGAGCACCGTCCGCGCCCTTGAGCTCGGCCACGGCGATCAAATTTTTCCACGTGCTGCCGCCGTCCGTGCTGTACTGCACGTAGCCGTCCGATACGCGCAAGGCCATGCTTTCGCTGCCGCTCATCCGTGCCACTTCATTGATAGCCGCGACAAGATTTTCCTTTGCCTCCGTCGTCAGGTCGGCGAGATCGCCGATCTGGCGCTGGATATCCAACAGCGTTTTTTGCTCCGTCGGCGTGTAGACGTAGTCGGCGGGCTTGCCGCGCTTATGGACGGCAAAATCCTGCTGCACCATCGTGTACGCGCCGGTGTCGTCGGTGACGTAGGCGTAGGCCGTCAGCGTGTGCCAGTCCTGCAGCAGCTCGTCCGGGATGATGGCCGTGCCGTCTGTGCCGACGTCCACGTCCACGCTGCGGCCAAAGCACTTATTTTGATAATGGATCTGCTTGACGCCGTTGCCGTCGGTGATCTTGACCCGCCGCCCGGTGTCCCACTGCCACAGCGCCCCGCGTCCGTCTGCGATTGTGATAGTCATGCGGTGGCCTCCTTCCATTGATTCTACAATATAAAAGTGGGAGGGATATTTCTATCCCTCCTCAGATTTAATTGCTCCAGCGGATCTTCCCGAGCGATTTCTGGCTGTAGAAGCACAAAAACAGAGCGCTTTTCTGTGCCGAACCGATGCCCAGACCGTCGATGTACGCAGTGACCTTGTCCATTGCCCCCTGACCGCTGATGGCCTTGCCGTTGCTGTCGCGCGTCGTCCTTGCGTCGTTCTTAAACTGATACGCTTCCCAGAACGTCCCCGCGTCCAGGCCGGCCGGTTTCGCCTGCTCGTTGTACTTCTGCACGGCATCAACGCTGATGCCGTCGCATTCCGGATGCGCCTTGACGAAGTCCGCCGTGTCGATCTTGTTCTGCGCATCCTCCTGCTTCATCCCGCCGTAGCGCGTCAGCATATCTACCGCGCGAGACCGCGTGAGCTTCCCGTCGAGATACAGGTCCTTGATGTCGTCGTAGTCCGTGCCGGTCACGACCTCGCACGTCCACTTCTGCACCAGCTTCTGCGCCTCGTCGGCGTCTTTCCCCCCGTACTGCTGCAGGATCTTCAGCGCCTGCTCCTTCGTGACCGAGCGTTTTCCGTCGTCGTCACCGACGTACCACTCCTCCGTCTGCGAGCGTACCGCAGACTGCAGCTGCTTCTCGCCGATGCCGTGCTCTTTCAGCTCCTTTGCCTGCGCATCAAATGCGGCCTTGTCTCCGCTGAGCACCGCAGCGAGCGCCTCGTCGTACTTTCCTTCGCCGGTCGCCCACTTGTCAACCTTCCAGTACGCATCATCCTCGTTGTCCGCGAGCCCTTTTTCGACCAGCAGCTGCTGCGCCTCTTCGCGCGTGAGGTAACCGTCCATCAGGCCGTACTTGATCTGGCTCTCCGGCCCGGAGTCATAGGTATGGATCGTCCACTCGTCGCCCTTGCCGACAGCTCCGGCGATGGTGTTCCAGAGCGTTACAACCTCGCGGCTCGCCGCGCTGATCGGCAGGCCGGTCGCCTGCGAAACGGCCTTGAGTGTCTTGTAGATCTTTCCGTACAGCGTCATGTTGCCGTTGTACGTCACGTCCGTCGGCTTATCCAGCTTCCCGGTCGCCAGCTTGATTGTCTCGTCCCAGATCCGATATGCGTCGATCAGGTTGCTGATCCATTCCGTGTCCATCCGGTCGTTCCCGTACCCGGAGATCATGGACATGAAATCCTTGAGGATCGGCAGCTTCGAGAGAATGTCCACGTCGCTGAACAGGTTGTTGTCAAACGGGCGGACGCCGGAAAACTTGCCCTCTTCATAGTTTGCGCCAATCAGCGCGTTCAGGTACTTCTCCAGCCACGTGGCGTACTCATCGTCGTCGCGGCAAGCGTCCACAGCAGATTCTACAAGGCCGGAGGCGGCCGCAGACACAAGGTAGGTTGCCAGCGCCCACGCGACCTTGCCCTTGGCGTTGTTCCACGCCTTTTTCTTGTCTCCGGTCGTGCGCAGCTCCGTCGTGTAGTCCGTGTACGCCTTGAGCACGAGGTTGTACGACAGCGTCGGCTCTGACATGAAGGCCGTCGAGATGGAGCCGTACACGCTCTTCCCGCGCATCGCCTGGCTGCGCGTCATCGTGCTGTCCACCACCTGCGTCGAGTAGACGACCTCGCGGAAGCGTTCGGCCGTCGCCTTCAGCAGCGCGTCGCCGGTCAGCTTCTGCTTGTCCCTTACCTCCGCCTTGCAGGCGTTCCACAAACGGCCCCACGTCAGCCGGTCGCCCCATTCCGCGCCCTTCATGAGGAATTCGACCGTCGAGTCCTTCCATGTTCCGGCGTTCTTGATCTGGTCGCGGATGTTCATGCCGATGTTCGTGTCGTAGAAGCCCATGTGCTTCCACAGCGCGATGCCGCTGTTCGCCTCCGCTTCTTTGTAGGCGCTCTTTCCCTCCGTAAACGCCTTTGCGAGATACTTCGGGCTCATCACACCGACCGCACGCACATACGCCGTCGGCTGCAGCAGCGCCACGCGCAGGTTCGCAGCCACGGCCGCCACCTTGTAGTTGGAGAGCATCTTCTTTGCGAAGCCCTCCCCGCGGCCGCCTTCGTTCACGCCGTTCAGGTCTTTGATGAACGTCGTGAAATACTTGTTGGCATCCATGCCGTATGCCTTTTCAATCGACCGCTGTACCGTCGTCGTGAGCACGTGGCCGTTCTCGAGCTTCTGCTTCTCGCGGTAGTTGTACCACTTCATCGCGTCGAGAATCGGCAGCGCCAGCGCGTCATACTTTGCCATGTCCGCCATGTGGTTGCTGAACACGTCGAAGATGTCGCGTACAACGAGCGCGTTGTTTGCCTTGTAGACGAGGCTCTTCGTCGCGGACATATTCAGCAGGCGGAACATGTCGTTCTCTTTCGCGCCAGGGTCTTTCGCGTCGCGGTTGGAGTCCATCGTCTCGATGGGGAAGTAGTTCTCCTCCGTGAACGCGCGGTATCCGAAGCGCTCCATCGACACACGGTTGCCCCACGCGCCGCCCTGATCGTTCATGTACTTCTGCAGTTTGTCCGCCACCTCGCGCTGGCGCTTGGTAAGCGCGCCATTGATCGCGGCGATGTCCTCCTGCGTCAGCAGGAACGGATCCGGCTGCTTGACGTTTTCCTTGCGCCCACTGTTCTGGATGTCCTCCACGCGCATACCGCCGCCGAGCAGATGGCCGGCGGCCTGCTCGCGCTTCGACAGGCAGTAGAACGCCATCATCTGTGCGGTCGTCATCCTCACACTCTCGCCGCTCTCGAGCTTAAACGTGTGCGTTTCCTTTGCCCACGCCTTCACTTCCTTCGGCGTGTAGGTCTTCTCCGTGAAGTCCATGACCGCCTTCGTGTTGAAGGCCATCTTGTCCCAGCCGTCGGAAAGCGCCTCGAAGATCGCCTTGCCGCCCTCGCCGAAGCGCTGGAAAGCATAGTACGGCGTCGTGTTCTCCCAGTTGAAGAAACCGGCCGCCTTTTCCCCAGCCTTCGTTCTGCCTTTGGCCTGCCCCATCCGGTCGAGCTCCAGCACCGTCGCCTGCGCCGCCTGCCGCGCGGTCTCAAAGTGCGCATTGGCCTTGAGCTTGTTTGCGTTCTGAATGCTGCGCGTCAGGATCGTGAGCATCCGGTCGAGCTGCTGCAGCTGCTCACCGTTCATTCGGTTCAAAACGTTCTCGCCCGGGTTCTGGCTGATGATGTCGGACGCAGTGTTGATGTGCTTCTGCATCTCATCGAGAAATCCATCCGGGATGTCCAGATACAGCCCGAGGTCGCTCGTACCGTCCTCGTTCTGGCCACGAAGGCTGTCCAGCAGCTTCTGCATCCGGTCAGTATACCGGAGCGAACGCCGAATGTCCTTTTTCGTCAGCGCGCCGCCGTCCAGCGCCCTCTTACTCGTAAAGTCGATGGATTCCAGGAACTCGCCTACCGCCAGCTTCAACGGCTCCGGGATGTGTTCCTTGTCGCTGTTTTTCAGCAGCCAATCGCTCAGGCGCTTCGCCTTCTGCTCGATGCGCGGGCGGTATTTCGCCACTGCCGCGCTTTCCTCCCTACGTGCCTTATCGGCTGCGTCCCGCTCGTCATAGTGCTCTTTCAGCCGCGCAATCTGCTCGTCGCGTTTCTCGCGCTCTCTTGCTATGGCTTCCTGCAGCCGTTTGCGGTTCTGCGCCCGCAGCTCCGCGATGCGCGTGTCATTGGCCTTGCGCAGCTCGTTGATCTGGTTGAGGTAGTGCGTCTTCTGCTGTTCGTCCTTCTTCGCCTGCCGGTCGGCAAACGTTCTCTGCTGCGGCAGGTCGAAAAACTGCTCAAGGATCTCGTTGCTCACACTCTGCGTCGCTTCGCGCATATACTGCGCGTTCGGGTTGTACTCGTTCACGGAGTACACCGCGTCCAGCACATCGGCAATGCGGTAGAGCTGGTCGCTCGGCTGGCTCTCGCGGTTCTGGTCAAAGAATTCTGGGTACAGCTCACTCAGCTCTGCGTAAACCTGGTCAACGTTCGTCCGCTCGCCGTTTTTCAGCCGCATTCGGCCCATGTTTCTCCGTCGGAAATCTCCGAAGTCCGGAATTTCCCCGCGGTCAGCCGCGGACACGACGAGCTGCTGACCCTTGAAATACCTCCGCAGGTCTTCATACTCGCGGTACATCGTGTCGTCAACGGCAGTCACGTCGTTCAAAATGTCGTGTGCGAGATCGTCCGCGCGCTGCTGAATCTCCGCGTAGGTAAGCCCGTTGTCTCCGGTCGCGCGGGCAATGCCGTCGTACAGCTCCTGCAGCTGGCTCATCACCTCGTCCACGCCGATGCTGCTGCCGGTCCGCTCAATGATATCCTTTGCGGCTTCCCGCACGGCTTTCGGGTCTGTGGTTGCCTCTTTCGTGCGCTGCATCTGCCCACGCAAATACTCCACGCGGTCGCGCAGCATGGCGTTTTCCTTAGCCAGGCTGTCGCGCGTCTTCAGCTCGCGCGCCACCAGCTCGCGCAGCGGTTTCGCGTTCTTCATCCGCGTGAGCTGCGCGTCCGCTCGGCTCACCTGCGCAGCCAGGTTGTCCGCGCGGTTTCTCGCCTTCAGGCGCTCCTCCTTGCTTTCCGCGTTCTGCGCAAGCTCGCGCTGCTGCTCCAGCCTCCGTGTGAGCGAGCTGTATTTCTGCAGCTTCTCCCGGTACTCGCGCAGCATCTCCATCTCGCGCACGTTTGCCGCGTCGCCGTCCGCGGCGTCGGAAAGCACGTCGCGGTCTGTCCGCGTGTCGTCACGCTCGGAAAACTGCCACGATTTATCCGAGTTCAGTATCTGCAGACGCTGCTCCTCGTCACCAGCGCGGTACACTTGCACCGGCACTCCCATATTTTCAAGCTGCTCTTTCAGCTCGGAGTTGATGTTGTCCGGCACAATGGCCACTTTCACCTCGTCAAAGCCGACCGCTCTCTGCGGCTTCGCCTCAAAATATTCCGTCGGAAGTGCAGCCGCCGCCTTATACACTTCTTGAATCCGGCGAGCAGTTTCTTCACTGACCGAATATCCCTCTTTCGCAAAAGCCTGCTGAATGGCCCGCGCCGTCCGCTTGCCCTTCGCCGCTTCCATCATAACATCGCCGATAATTTCTCTTTCATCGAACGAATTGTCGGCGTGCGGCCGCGTCTCTCGCATAACGGCGCGTGTCGCTTGATCGATCAGGTTTTCAACAGCATTCTTCGCCGCTTCATACTGCTCGCCTTCCGCTTTGCCGAGCCTGCCGCTCGCGGCCTTCACTTCATCAATGCTGGAAAAGTCCTCGGCGCTGACAGCCTGCATAGCTCCTGCCGACGTCCCCCACGTCTGGCCGCCGCGCTCCTTCTGGGTTTCCGCCATCGCACTCACAATGTTCTCGAGCGTGTATTCCCAATGCAGCTGCGAAAAGCTGCGTCTGTCTCCAGAGGCGGTATAGCGCTCCTTCCCGTTGTAAATGCCGGGCTCGCCAAAAACAGATTTCAGCTGTGGCAGCAGCCATGCCTTCACGTCCTCAGTATCCGTCGCCTCGTGCAATTTGTCGCTGGTAGCCAATCGGTCTACTTCGTCCGCTGTAGCACCCTGATCTTCGTAAAACGCCCACGCATCTCGGATGAAATTCTCAACCGTGGAAGTATGGACATTGTTATCCATGAAGTGGTCAAGCCGCTTTTCCTTCAGTTCCGGCTTTCGGTCCAGAAATCTGCGATGCTGTTCCTCGTAGCTGTCGCGGATAATCTGGCGCACCGTGTCTTCGATCTCTCGCGCAGACTGATAGTCCCCGGTTTCCATGTCCGCTTCAACGTTGGCGAGCTCCTGCACGCCGATTTTCTGCACCAGTTTTGCCAGCGCGTCATTGCCGTATCGGTTGAATTCCTTTGCCTGCATGACCGGCTCGAGCGTTTCCCCACGATCGGCCAGATAGGCCGCGCGCACGCTGTCGTCCCGCGAGAGCTTGTCCGCCAGCTCCGACGCGCTCATACCGCTCTCTTCACCGACGCCTGCACGCTGCATGGCGCTGCCGTTTCGGAATACGCCGCCCGCAATCTTCCCGCTCAGTCTGGCGAGCCGTTTTTCGACGGTCCGCATCCGGTCGTAGTTCACCGGATATTCCACCGCCGGTGCCGTCGGCGTGTAGGCATCCCCGCCGTAGATTTTGTTCCTGGGGTCAACCTGCGGGTCAATACTCTCCCTGCCGAACACCATGGAAATCGGGCCGTACTTGCTGTGCCCTTGCGCAGCTTTTACGACCGCGATACTTGGCATCGGCAATCCGCCGAGCGCGAGTGCGCCACGCAGGTTCTGCTCTGTCAGGCCATGCACGGCGACAAGATCACGCACCTGCTCCACCGGTTCGCGGAGGGAGAACTGCTCTTTTACTTTGCGCTGATTCTGCGAGCCACGTCCAGAAGTTCTTCCGCCGTTGCCTCGCGGTGATCCGCCATATAGTCCATGAGCCGTTCCTGAAGCTCCGGTTGGCCCTTGACCCTGAGATAGATTTCTGCCCCTGCTCCCTTTCTTACGCCGAAGCAACTCAACCCACGAATCAACAGATCGTCCATCTCTGTCATATTCTCTGCTCCTCTCAACATATTCTGCAATATTCGCATTCTGCAGCGCGGCTTGTTTTCCGCCGACCGCATACAGTGTGGTCGCCTCAGTACCATCTCCCACCCCGTACAAGGCGAACACCTTCACACCCTTTTCTTCAGCGTACAGCCACTTTGTGGATTCGTCAAGATATTGTTTGCCGCTGTCGAGTTCTTTTTCCATTCGCCGGTTCAAAAGCGACCATTCCTGCTGATTCAGGTCAGGCCGCCAGTACTTCCCGCGAGACGATTCCTGCACGCCGTTGCTTGCAATCTCCCCGGCGCGCCCCGCATTCACCTTCGCCGCGTCCACCAGCGCATCGTCCCAGATCTTCTGCAGCTCCACCATGCGGTCGAGCATGGCTCTCGCCTCGTCGTGCGTCGCGCGGTCTCCCTTGAACGCAGCACGCAGCTTCTTGACAAAATCCCCGATCCAGTCGCGGATCTTCTCGGCAAGGCTGCGGTTCTCATTCGCCAGCCGCTGCACGGCCTCGGTGTTGCGCAGCATCATCTCGCACGCATCGGCCACGACCTCGTCCATCGCGCCGTCCATCGTCAGCTCGCCGGTCGAGTCGTTGTCGATCTTCTGCTGGGCAAGGCGCTCGATGCTGTCGCCGCTCTCGAGCACATGGTTCGCCACGAACTCCTTCAGTGCTTCATACTGGCCGCTGTTGCGCTGGATGAAGTGCGTCAGCTCGTGCGACATCGTCTTCAGGATGGCCGTCTCGCCGGTGTCCACGTTGTTCTTCCCTGCGTTGACGTCCAGATAGATCGTGCCATCGCGGTATGCGCCGTTCATGCCGATATAGCGCCCGCTCTCATCCGAACGAGATTCAAAGAACACGACGTTCACGCCGGTCGCCTCGGCCACCTTGCGTGCCACGTCGATCGACGCCGTCTGCTTGCGCGTCAGGCCGGCCGTGTTCACGGCGGCGAGCGTCACGTTTCCGAGCTTTCCGCCTTCCAGCGTCACGCTACCGGCCTGAATTTCGCTGCTCTTGGCCGCCGCGCTCTTTGCGTCCGATTCCCTGCGCGCCGCGGCAAGGCCGGTCTCGTAGGCGAATTTCCGCTGCTCCGGTGTCAGATACGATGCTGCGCCGCTGTTCTCGAGCACAGCGTAGTTTTTCACGCCAGCGCGTCCGTAAGAGTATGCCACCTCATAGGCGCTGGCGTAGCGCTCCACGTCCTGCCCGTTCTGGTAGTTGGCGTACATCTGCGGCGCGGTATCGCCGTATTTTTCCGCGCTCTCGGCGAGCAGGCGCGTGCCCTCCGGCAGCTTGGCGTCCTTCACGGAAACACGCTGCACATCGCCGTTTTTTGCCTTCACCGACAGCTCCACGCTTCCGCTATCATGGTCATATCGAAGCGCCTGCACCTGTGCGGTCTCACCGTTTACCTGCACCTCGGCGTTCTTCTCCGCCTGATGTGTCTGCGCCTGCCCTGCGTCAGTCTTGCGTGCCCCGCCATAGATCGCGTTGCGCTCCAGCTCGGCTGCGTCACGCATATGGCTGCGCGCCCATGCGTTCGTGGTCCGGTCTGCATCCCGCGTGAACAGGGACGCATACTCGCTCGCCGCGCGCTGTGCCTGCTTGCTGGCGTCAAATTTCCGCTGTTCTTTGCCCGTCAGCTCCTGCCCCTTGATCTGCTTGACCACGAGGCCGGTCAGCTCCTGCACGTCGTTTTCTGGCGTGCCGAGCGCACCCAGGCGGTCAGAGACCGCCTGCGTGAGATTTGCTTCCTGTGTCGCCTCGTAGAGCTTGCCGGTGTTGCGGTTTGTCTGCTTCTTCCCAGCCAGCTTCCGGATGTTTTCGTCGCCGCTTTCCTCTGCAGCGCGGCGGAGGATGTCCGCGTAGTCGTTGGCCGTGATCTGCCGGCCGGTCTCGCGGTAATTCGCGTTTCGCATCCCGGCGTTGAGCGCCATGTCACCGCCGGTCATCATGCCGCCGGAGATCATGCCGCCAGCAAAGTCCTGCGCCGTCTGGCCGAGCCAGTCAAGCCACGCCCTGCGCGTTGCCTCGTCCTCGCTCATGCCGTCTGCCTGATAGGCGGCGATCGTCTGGTTGATCTCGCTCTTGTCGGCCATCACGATCGCGTCGGAGATGACGTTTGCGATGTCCGTGCAGACTTCCTCGCTGCCTTCCACAAAGCTCTGCTTGAGCATATCTTTAACCAGCGTCTTCGCGGTCTTCTTCCCGGCGGCCGCCGACGTATGGAACATACGCAGCTTGTCCAGGCTGATGTGCTCGAACAGTGCTTCGGCCGTTCCGTAGAGCAGGCCGACCGACATGGCCTGCGAGTCAGAAGCGCCGCGGTCATACGCATCCGTGATTGCCTGAGATGCCGCCGCGCCGCCGAGGATCACATCCGCCGCGCCGTGCAGGCCGGTCGCGCCGCCGATGGCCAGCGTTGCCAGGCTGTCTGCCATGCTCATGCCGGTGTTGTACAGGAACGACCCGATGCCGCTCATGTCCTCGGAAACGCTCCCGCGGATGGTGTTCGTCACCGTGCTCGGCACCATGGATTTCGTATAGCGGTCGACGGCCATTTTTTCGCCCGTAAACGGGTCCGTCCCGTTCAGCGCATTCTGTGCAGCGATGTCGAGCGCACCCGCTCCGGCCATCATATTTGTCCCGACAGACATGGCGGAGGCCAGCCACGGATGCTCCTTGGCCTCCTGTGCGACCTGCTGTGCCATTTCCGCAGCCTCGTTTGCGTGCTGCTGCGTGAGCGCGTAGCTGCGGATGCCGTTGATCTGCTGGTCACTGTAGCCGTAATCACGAAGCTGCTGCTCGAAGCTGCGCACCGTGTTGCGCGCGTTTTTGGCGTAGTCGCTGTTTTGCACGACAAATGCGGAGTTTCCGGCCATCGCCATCTCCGTGTTCGCGCTCTCGCTCACACTCAGCGCCTTGCTGTAGTCAGAGAGCGCCCTCTGCATCTGCGTGTCCCACTTGCTGATCTCGTCATCGTAGGTCTTCCGCGTGAGCAGGCTCTGCGCTTTCCCGATCTTCGCTTTTCGCTCATCGATCTGCCCCGAGAGCGCGAGCGCCTCCTGCTGCCGCTTGGCATAGTCTGCGTCTGTGCTCCCAGCTGCCATGCGCGGCATATTCCGGCGCTGCCGTTCGATGCCGGAAATCTCGTTCTGCCACGCGCCGATCTGCGCCTTCAGCTCGTCCGCAGACCAGTAATTCATCTGGTTCTTGTTCAGCCAGTCATATTCCGCCTCGGCCCCCGGCGTGTTCTTGAGCTGCGCGAGCGCCGCATTCACGTCCGTGCGGGTCTTGCCCTTGTATTTCTTCGGGTAGGCATACGACACATTGAAGTCGTCTTGGTCCTTGAACTGGTTCTGGAAGTCGAAGGACGAGTGCACGGCTCTGCGCAGAACGTCGACGTCATTTCCGGTGTCATAGCCGGCGCCGCGAAGCACGTTCATGGTCGCCTGATAGTTGCTAAATGCGTTCTGCAGCGCGCCGCGATTCTCGCCGGTTAGATACGATGCATTCGCGTTGTCCATCTGCTGCAGCAGGTTTTTCCGCTGCTCCTGCGCCGAAGCAAGCGTTTTCTCGGCGGAGAATCCCGTGCTCTTGAGCCAATCGCCAATGGAGATTGCTGCTTTCTTGACTGTCATCTATGTGCCCCTCACTTCCTGGAGTTATTCATGTATCTCAGCCTGCGGGCGCTGTCGTCCGAGATCAGGCCGTTTTCCGACGCGCTGCGGATGAATGTATTCACGTCCGCGATCGGTACGCCTTCGTTGATCATCTCCCGCACTCTGCCTGCCACGGCCGCAGAGTCTTTTACTGCGCTCGTGTCCGTGTAGTCGATGTCGTTGTGCGTGATCCCGCTGCCGGGCTTGTGTGCATACGGAGACGGTGAACCCGGCTGCCCCGGCTGCGTTCCGCCGCCTCCGTATCCGCTCCCGCTTCTGCTCCTGCTTCTTCTGCTTCCGCCGCCCGACCCCCCACTCTTATTTGACGCTGCTGCCTTCTGCTGCTGGTAATACTGCCGCAGATACGCCGCCTCGTTGGCAGACATACCTGCCGCCGCCAGCTCCTCGTTCGACGGCTGGTACCCGGTCGTCGTGATCAGGGACGACAGACGGTTCCATGCGTTCTGCTTGCGCTCATAGTCCGTCTCATCCTGCACGAGCTTCTTCTGCTCCTCGGTTTGCTGGCGGTTGTAGATCGTGTCCTCGTCGCTGCGCTCGAGCTGCAGCCGGTTGTACCACTGGTTGTAGTCTCGCTCGTAAGCGTTGTCGGCGTTACTGCGCGCCATGGTGTAGAGGTTCATCAGGTTCTGGCCTTCCTGGTTGTAGCGGTTGTAGGCTGCGGTATACAGCTCAGGCACGACCTCGTTGAGCTTCTGCAGGTAGGCGTTGTATGCCTGCTGCCCCGCGTTCTGGCTGTAGGTGCTTCCGTAGCCTCCGGTCAGCGCCGCCGCCTGCCCCATGGTGTCCTCCATCGCGCCGCGCCCCATCTGCGCGTACAGATCGCGGTACTGCTGGTAGAGCTTGTCCTTGTTCACGTCATATGAGAACTCGCCGCGGTTCATGATCTTGTCGTAGATCTCAGTCGCCTGATCGTTCGCGCGCTGGTATGCGTCGTTCTTGCTCGGGTCGTAGGTATACCGGTTCTCGGGCAGGTACTTCGAGTAGTAATCGCTCGTCTCATAGTCCAGACCCTCGCCCTTGATTTTCGCGTTGCGCTGCTTTTCGTACCGGGCCGCGCTCGTGTAGTCTCCTGAGGCCGCAGCCTTCTCCATCAGGGCGGCGTAGTCCGTCTGTGTGTCATACGGCGTGTCCACCTTCGGCAGGTACTGCGCGTACTGGTTTGTCGTCTCGTAGTCCATGCCGCCGGACTGGATCTTCGCGTTGCGCTTTCGTTCCAGGACGGCTGCCTTCTCGTTGTTCCCGGCAGCAGCAGCCTTCCCCATCAGCGCGGCATAATCCACGCTGTCGTCGAACTCGACACCGTTGTAATTTTTCTTTGCCATGCGTGGCCTCCTTTACTTGTACTTGCCCACGACGTAGTAGCTGATCTGCGGGCTATTAACCGTCGCGTCAGATGCTCTCACGCACTGATACGCCGGGGCATGCGTAAGCCGCGTACCTGTATCGTTTTCCGTGTTTGTGGCGAGCCAAATGTTGCCACTACCAACCGTTGGCGTCGCCGACACGACCGGGTTTGCGACAAAAGCAAACGGGTATTGGCGTGCTGCCTTATTTACCGCGAGGCCCATCCACGATGCGGTATACAGTGCACCCCATGTCTGCGTTTTCATCTCCAACTCGCCCACGTCGAACGTTGCCCACATCTCGGCGATGCCGGATGCCCATTTGCGCCACGTCCACTTGCCGGTCAAGCCTTGCTCGGTTACATAGTCTACGCCTCCGCCGCTTCCGCCGCCGGCCGGAGTGCGCCAGCCCGTGTCATAGTCGCTTTCGGATAGTTTCGTCAGCGTCTGCCCGGCCGTTCCGCCGCTCGGGAGGCCGTGCCCGCTCTTTGCTTCCAGATCCCGCAACGCCTTTCGCAGCTTTTCCAGCTCTGTACGGAGCGCGGCAGTATCTGCAGCGCCGATTCCAGCCTCGTTCCCGTCGTCTGCCTGATTGAGCACGTCCACGAGCTGCCAGATGTACGAGCGCAGCTGGGCAAGCTGCTCCTCTGCGCTGCCGGTCACTGCATACGTCTGCGGGTAATCAAATGTCAGCATACACATCGCTCCCCGCCTCGAATATCTTTGCGAAGCTGTAGATGCGCACGTCCCCGCTGCCCTCGAGCCGGATGCGGAAGTGGTCGCAGCGCCTCGGCCGCACTGGCAGCATGAACGTGCGCGTTCCCACGCCCTGGATGCGGCCCTGGTTGTGCCACACACCGTCGGAGTCATACTGCACGAGCACATCCATGTACGCATCACGCGCGAGGCTCATGCGGATATTGAACCGGCTGACGTATTTCTGCTCCACCGTGCTGTAACCGATCAGCCCCGTCTCACAGCTCCATGCCACCGTGTCCTCCGTCGTGCCGCTCGCTCGAAAGGCCAGCGTTTGGTCGCGCGCAATCTCCAGCACGTCTCCGCTCGTCGCGCACAGCAGCGTTCCTTCCAGCTCTGCAAAGTCCACAACACCGCCTACTGGTAGGCTCTCCCGATACCATGTGCCCCGGCTCGTGTCCAGCACCAGCAGCCGGTTTCCCGGAGGCGTGCTCATCTGCAGATACAGGTAGTATTTGTCGCGCCACGCCGAAGCGATTGCGCTCATGTTCCCGCTCCAGTGCAGCTCTTTCAGGTTCAGCTTTTCGCCAACGTCAATCGGCGCGCCGCTTCCGTCGTAGGCGAACACGCCGTCGCGCGCCTTGTAAAACAGCACGCCGTTGACCACCGCGAGGCTCCTTGCACATCCCGGCTGCACGCCGCGCATCGTGTACTCCTGAATCCTGTGTGCGCCACTCGCGGACACATACACCTTGTGCATCCGGTTTTCCTTAAAAAACAGTGGGCTGCCCTGGTAGTTCACCGCGCCCGTCCACCGGCCGTCAGAGCCGACGGACGCCGCGTAGCTGTCCGTGCTCACGCC
>OGWR01001850.1_pt1 | contig 16309 bp, 15 predicted proteins | sample 1576061 | NCBI WGS metagenome assembly OGWR01 (sample SAMEA3541511, study PRJEB24748) | human gut metagenome | biome: human gut; feature: human-associated habitat; material: faeces | place: China | collected 2012 | reverse complement strand
TGCTGATTCTCTTGTTGAGGCTCGCCCCGATGTCGAAACTGTCCACAATTCTGCGGTAGTCGTTGCCGAAAACGCTGTCGGAATCTATCAGCCTCCATGTGTCAGCGGTGTATTTTTCCTTGTCGTGGAACTCACGCATAACATATCCCACGATGCCGGATGCGGCTCCCTTTGCGAGTATTTTAGCTATCATAATAATGAGGAATTTGAGGTTTTCAACTTGCTAAGAGTCGCTAAAATTCCGTCGAGACAAGCCTCCGCTTTTCGCTTTGTCGAGGGCCATGAGTTAGCCTGACAAGCCTTGACCTGAGCGTTGAGATTCTTGCCTTGATACATCAGTTCGCGTATTGCCTCACGTTCAAAATCGGTGAGACGACCGACAATCGAGAGCCGGAATGCCGAGATTCTAAGCAGTTCGGCGATGCTGACACCGGCGGCTGCGGCCTTGGCTTTCACCTCGCGCTCTTCGGCATCGGTAAAATTCACAGAGACTTTGCGGTCTCTTTTATCACTGGATTCTTTCTTCGGTCGCCCGCGGAGTTTTACACCGGGAGCGTCCTGATTGAACTTTCTCATTTGTTGAGTTGGGGATGGTGACCGCAGGGAACAGAGAGCGTCCTTCGGGATGCGAGGGGTTTCGGGTGTGAATTTTTTACCTCCCGAAACATACCCTTGCATCCCCAACTAATCCACTATCGTTTCTTAGTTGTGCGCTGACGATAACCGCTCCCTGCGGTCGGGTTAAACATTAGAGCTTGCGCCAGATTTCGGTGTCGTCGGCATACATTATAAGATGCTCGACAAGGATGGCGTTGATGTAGCTGCCGACAGTCGTGTCGCGGTCGCCGAGGATACGGGCGATGCGTTCGAGCTTCGCCCATACGCTGTCCTCGATGTTTACCGGATGACGCTTCACCAGCTTTGACGGTGTAAGGAATGTGGCCTTGAAATCGGCATAATCCGATTTGCGCTGTTGCTTGCCGATGCGCTGTTGTTTCGGCGGCTCGGTTGTGGCGGTCACAGATGTTGCCTCGGTTGCTGTCTGCTCATTGTCAAACAGATTGTCGGCGTTGACAGGAGTAGTGTTGTTAACAGCGTTATCACTGTTAACTGTGGAAGTGGAGTTGATAGAGTTATCTGATTTCATAATAAAATCGGGATTAAGAGTTGATACTTTGGATTTGGTTGCATCGGTCAACTCTGTTGACTTGGATGCGGATGTTGACGGAGTTTTCTTCGCAGTCATTGTTTTTCTGTTTTTGAGGTTTTGTTGATTGCATCAGTATCCGAGGCATACCGTTCAACTGACACGAGTGTGAGTTGCAGGTCGTCGATGAGTTTCTGTAACATCGGATTACGGCGTATCATAGATTGCAGGACAGCTTGGTCTGGTTCGATTAGCAGGAGATAGTCTGCAATGTCAAGTCCTGCTGTTCGCTCTTTATCAGTGGCAACCTCTTCAAGATAGTTGAAGATGCTTGCCTTGATTCCGAGGTTGCGGAGCTGTGTCAGTTTCTGCCGCCATTGGTCGGTCGCGCCGATGTCGGGATACAGGATAACCGGATGACCTTTGAGAACACGGAGTGCATCAGAATTGAAGCATCCGTTTTTACCGCCGGAAGCGAGCCACACATATTCGGGCAGATAGTACGCTGCCACAAGTGCGGTCTTCTCGCTCTCGACGATGGCAACAGGTTTGCCTATGTTCATCGGCAACAGGTGTTCTCCGAAGAAACATTGACGCAGATTGAAATCGGGCAGTCGGAGCAACGAATGAACCCATGTAACATGGTTGAACGGTTCCTTTACGCGCTTGCCTGATTTGGCATCGTAGAGCATCACCTTTCCGGCGCGGACGCTGCCGTTGATGTCGGTCTGCCAGAACACGCATGCCCCGGGCCAATGCTTAGATGTGCCGACGCGGTAATCCTTCATCAGTCTGAAAGCATCCTCTGCTCCGAACTTGGAGCGGAGGAACAGATAGAGATTGTTCTTCTCATATCCATGTAGAGTCTGTGAAACAGTCACTGCCGAGATGTATGATGTCGGCTTTCGCGGCTCGGTCGGCTTGGCTCGCCATGCTGACGGAGTAGCGGAAACGCAGTGCTGTGGCTTTGATTGCGGATTGCGCTCAAAGTATTCCTTTGGCGTAAGATGATAGCCGCAGCTCTGTTCATGGTCGCATCTTCCGACATCATCAGGAAACGAGATTTGTTTCTCGGTGTCGATGTAGCGACTAAAACAGCGTTTCTTATGGCAGGCAGGGCAACAGTGACGGCTTCCGACACCTTTATAGGGCTGGAGAATGAATCGATGTGCGTTCATAGATTATCCGGAATTTGGGTTGCATTTTCCGCATTATCCGCATTTTGGCGTAGAGAAAATGCAGAAAGTGCAGAAAATGCGGGGTTACGGTCAAAGTTTTGAGTAAACGCCATGTCGGACTTTCTGAAAGTGAATCCCGGTAAATCTCCGGATAAAATCCTTGAATGTGCGCTCCGGCATGGAGCAGGCTGATGCAATCTCCACTCCCTGCTCTGTGGTGAACTCATCGGGCAAAGCCATGATGACAGCCCTTTGCAGTTCAGAAAGCGACAGATCGCGTATGATTCCCTGCACCCTTGTGGCAGTCGCCTTGAAGTAGTCCACGAGCGATATGGCATTTTCTACAGATAAAAGGTCTATTTCTGTCCTGTCGGCTTCGCCGCAGGCCCATCTCGCCATCTGCAATATCAGACAGAACCGGATGGCATGGAAATCGAACTTGTTATAAACTCCTTTAAGGGCATCACACTCCTCCCGGTTACATTCCTCGGTGTTCCGACGCTGCCATTCGTAAAGTCTCGCTTTCGCTTCGGGCGTAAACGGTAGAATGTTGGCTATGACATTTCCGTCTGTATCCGTTTCGTATGGGATAGCAACGAGCCTTTCTATAATCTGCGCCCATGCCGCTTCTATGTCGAAAGTCGGCTCTTTGTCGCTCCACGGCTGTTTGTCCTGATTGCGTGGCATGACGAACAGCAAGCGGTCGATAAAACCGTTTGATGTGCGGCTTCCCTGCGCAAGCTCGTTGAGAATTCCGTTCTGGATTGTTCCCACAACCGAGATGAAAGGGCGGCTGATATAGACCGAGTTCTTCACTCCCTTACGGTCGGAGAAAGATGGATTTGCGTTGAACAGCTTTAGCCAGTATTCTTCATCGGAACCCTTGTTGTATCGGTTGAAGTTCTTGAACCAGCCCGCAAGCTCGTCATTCCACATACAGATGCCACGCAGATTCTGTGAATGGATAAGCAACATCGCTTCGGGTGTCGCATCTGAAATCAGGAACCTTTTGCAGACAGGGGCGACAGGGTGTGGCTCTGAGCGTTCCTTTATCGGCAACTCGCGCTGACGCTCATATTCCTCACACGCCTTGACATAGGCGCGTGTCGCCACTCCGTCCAGCTCAGTGAACGGTCGGATGGCGAAATTCAGCGGATGCGACTTGCAGGCTCCCGGTCTTCCGACAAGAGCCATGAAAAGTATGGCACTCTCATCCCATTTTCCTTTGAGCCGTGCGAAATGGGTGTTACCGATGCCAAGTCCGACGGCCACGAGCATGGCTCCGGCAAGATAATCCACCGGATAGCCGTAACAGTCGTGCGCTTCCCTGACGATTCTCTGAATCTTCATCGGCAACGCGCCCAAAGGAAAATCCCCACCGCGGATGCTTATGCTCATATCGACGGCTTTGCCGAGTACGAGCATAGGATCAACAGACATCTCCATAGGCTATCGGCGATAAGATGATTTGGCGCGTGTGCCGCGACTGATCTCAGCTTCCATCTCGGCGAAAGAAAGGATAGACGACTGCCGCTTGTTCTCCTTTACATGGGCCACAAGCTCACTTTCGATAAAACGCCATTCCTTTTCGCCCGGCACTTTATATGCCGGCACCTTGCCCTCGTTAGCGAGGCGATAGACCGTGGATTTGGCTTTGCCCAGAATCTCACAGGCTTCGGGGATACCGATAAATCTGGAGTTGGACTTCGTGTTGTTTCTCTCGGAGGTGAGTTGAGCGCGAAGCTCCCTCACCTCATTGGCCAATTCTCTTACGAGATTGACCAGCGATGACACTGCACCCGGCAGCTCATCGAATGTAATGGTTGTGTTGAACATATATGCTGGCGAACCCACCTTTATGTGAATTCGCCAGCAAAGTACGGAAGTGTTTAAATGGTGGAATTAAGCACCGGGATAAGAGGCATTTCCACCGTCAGTCCACCATATCACCACCCTATGTCATAACCATATCTATCAGGTTCTTCAATAACTTCATCGCCAGGATTATAAGGCTCAATCTCCATATCCATCATGGCAGCTTCCATCGCGCTCATCGCTCTCTTTGGCTTTTTGGCGGAGTTTGATGCTTTTTTCGGCTTTTTCGGCTTCTTTTCCGAGACCGTTTTCACGGTTGCTTTGTCGGTGGGTGTTTCCACCTCAGCGTTTTCATCCGGAATTTTGAAGTTACCAACATTTTTGTCGATTTTTATTCTGCCCTGAGTTCCGTTGCAGGTCAGCTTTCTCTCAATGGTGCAGACTTCGACATCCTTGAACGTATATGGGAACGCCTGTTTAAGAAAATGTGCCGTGTGCAGATTATATTTATCGAACGGCTTGGCTATGTTCCAGCCAAAGTGCATCATGTCGGATGTGGTAAGTTCAGCAGGGAGCCGAATTGCCATGGCCTCTGAGAAATCAGGTACTCCGGAAGTATGGATAAACTCAGTCACGATATTGATAATTTTCTCCACGACATCCTTGTCAACGAATGGGGACATCGTATAACCGACATAGAGAATTACATTCGCCTCTTTTTCATAGGCTCTGTCCTCTTGCCGTTTCTTTGCTTCCTCGCGCCGGCCTTCGTAGTCTATGACGATTTTCTTCGGTGTCGGAGTCTCAATCTTGACTATACCGTTCTGTGGTGCCGTCTCGGGTGTGATAGGCGATTGTGGTTGTTGAATCGGGACCGGAGCAGGAGGTGCGTCAGTGATTTCTTCCGGGATGGATACAGGTTCAATCTTTTCCGGCTCACGTTGTTTGAAACCGAGCCATTTGAACAGCTTTTCAAAACATTTTACTAATGCCGTGCCAAGAGTACGGGAAATAAACTCTTGGAAAGCGAGATACAGCAGAGCGAATACAACAAAAACACCGAGAAAGATAAGATTGGCGTTAAAGCCACTCATTCCTCTGATGTCGATTGCATATTGGCGGGCAACTGCGGCGAGAATCAGGGCAGCTATGCCTATCCAAAGCCATATCTGCCAGTGGTCGGGGAGGTGTCCGTTTTTCATTCAGGGTTTAATTATTGTAAAAATTTCATCAGTTTTTATAACGAACACAGCCCCAATGATGTTCACCGGGAAAATTAAGTGCCACTCCAAATCAATGGAATGGCACTCAAAATAAATTTGTGGAGATTATGATTGCTCGGATTCTCCGATGGGATAATGTTTTAGTTCATATTCCTTTACAATCTCGGAAACTTTAATTAGTTCAACGGCGTCTGGGCTGTCTGATGGAGTATCATCAGATACAAGAGGCAACAATTCCTCAATTCGAGCAAGAGCAGATTCATATTGCTGTTGACTGTTTCCCATTTTTTCTAAGTATTATGGCACAAAGTTAAGCCTAATTTCGGAAATATCAGTTATTTTAATTCTATTTCAGCGAAATGACCTGAGATGCCTCTCGCGCACGCTCATCTACGACTTTTGCGTAGATTTGGGTGTTCTTGACGCTCTTATGGGTCAACATTCGGCTGATAGTCAGAATATCAACGCCATTGGCGGCAAGCAGCGTGGCAAAGCTGTGGCGCATCGTATGGAAAGTGATGCGTCGGGTTAATCCGGCAGACTTTATCCACTCTTTCAGAGGATGGTTGACCATGTGGCGTTTCAGTCCCTTAAAGACAAGACCCTCTGAACGCTCTCCGCACAGAGCCAGTGTTTCATCACTGATGGGGAGATTCGTTTCTTCTTCCGTTTTCTCGGTACATAGACGAATTAGATAGCCTCCGTCCTGACCCATCTGGATATGCTCCCATGAGAGTTGCAGGATGTCGCTGATTCGTAGCCCGGTCATACAACTGAACAATACGGCTTGTTTGAGAACGGGTATCTTGCAGGGTGTGGCGACAAGTTGCTTGACTTCGGCGAGGGTAAGAAACTCCTTTTTGACCTCTTTCCACTCAATCTTTTCCAGAAAGTCATTGAGATTTTCGCGGATATATTTCTCCTGATAGGTGATTTTCAGCAGAGCGCGGAAGGTTGACCAGTAGCCCGCTGCCGAATTGTGGGATATGGACCCTTTGCCATTGTTGCGCTGACGCTGAGCGGTGAGAAGATAATTGCGGAACCCCTTGCAGAAATCCACAGTAAGGTCGCCGAAAGTGCATTTGCCCTTACAATAGATAGTGAAGTGGCGCAGAACACAATCCCATTTCTGGTATTTCTGACGGCACTTCTGCTTGAAGTAGGCGAGGAAGTCCATGCGCAGTTTCTCCTTATCGAGAAAGTCAAACTGCTCGTTGAGAAGTTGCTCGAAGCGGCGACAACGGATAGCCTCTGCCTTTTCCTCCATAGAGGCGTTGAACTGTTTTTCGCGCTCGTTTTTTGGTGAGGCGTAGATATAGATGCCGAGGGTTTCACGGCGGCTCATCCGGTTGGTCTGGGGATTACGGATGGCAGGATAGAAATCGAGATAGAGCGAGATGCGTCCACCCGATATAGCCTTCTTGCGAAGGAAAACTTTGGTGCATGTATTCATGTGCGTTGTGAATTAAAAGATTTGATGCGAAGGTAGGAAGTGTTCAAACAGTGGACTCAGACACCAGATTCCGGGGTATTTCCACCGATAGTCCACCACAAATCCACCGCATCATATCGTGGGTGGAGCAAACAGATTATCAAGCTCTTGCTTAGATATTTTTATGATTCTGCCAACCTTAACCTTACTTATGCCGTAGGTCTTGATATAATGATAAAGTTGGTCGCGGGTCATACTGTATTTTGCCATTGCCTCCTGCATGGTATAGGTGTCTGGCTCATCGACGGCAACACCTTTGGCTTTATCGAAATGCCATTTTGAGTATCTTGCCTCGCAGCCGATTTTCTTCTTCGGAATACTCTCTTTCGACACAAGATTATAGATTGCCGAGAGCGTCATGCCATAACGCTCCTGTATTTCTGCTACCGTGTACCATTCGGTAATTTCTTCTTTCGGGGCTGACTTGGCAAAGAATCGGTCGATGTGCGATTTGCTCCAGAGAGTTTTGCCTCGTTGGGTAATTCTCGGAAAGTTGTTTTCTTTCGCAGCCTTGAACAGCCATGAATTACTGATACCGAATTTATCAAGAACTTCTTTGGTGGTATAGAACTCCGTTATCGGCTGCTTCTCTTTTGCCGGACGCAACTGGTATAGGTGCGAACCATCGAAAAGAGCATTAAGGCTCTCCCTGCTGATAAGTGTTTTGCCCTTGAACTGGAAACAAGGGATAGAGTTTGCGGCGAGATAATTGTAGATTGAAGCCCGGCATACACCGAGGAGTCTGGCGCATTGTGCCGGAGTGATGAACAGGCGTTTGTCATCGCTCATTTGTGGCGATGATGCCTTGGCTTGTTCCCGCTCAACATGCTCCTTGCGCTTCGCGTCCTTGTAGGCGTGTTCCGCGCATCTTTTACAGCAATAGCGGGTCGTGCATTTTCTCGCTGTGAACGTGCTGCCACACCATTCACAGGTCTTCGTAATTTCGATTGTGCTGCTCATTTTACGCTGTTATTTCTGTTAATATTCTGTTAAAAGTGTCTAACCGCGTCTATTGGCGTCTAAGGGTGTCTAAATCCTCTACTACCTCGCTGACGTGATAGCCCCGATTGGCTCACGAGATACAATCGGGATACAAAAATGGGCGTAAAATCGAGCAGAAACGGTTAAAACCGAGTAATGCGACAACAAAAATGGCACCCCGTAAAGAGTGCCATACTAACAGATTATGCTAAATTGTAATCGTTTCTAACTATATAGTCATTTCCCGACGCAGAAGCGGGAGAAGATGGTTGAGAGGATGTCGGGAGTGGTGATGTCGCCGGTGATAGTGGAAAGGTGGTGGATAGTTTCACGGACGTCCTGAGCGACGAGGTCGGCGGGAAGGGCGGTCTGCAGGCCGTCGATTACGCGGCGGAGTGAGTCGGAGGCGTGCAGGAGGGCTTGATAATGGCGTGCGTTCGTTACGATGACTGCATCCCCTGAAGCAATTTCCGGAAGATTATTACGGTGATTTCCCGGAGATGTATTGGCGGAAGACCTCTCATTAGATGCGTCAGCAGAGGGACTTTGATGTCCGAAGGCGTTGGCGCGCAGGAGGGCGCGGAGTGCGTCGTGTCCTGTTCCGGTGGAGGCAGATATCGCGATGGCCGAACTCACCCCCGGAAGATGCCGGTAGCAATCGAGTAGTTTCTGCACCGCACCTGGGTGGATAAGGTCGATCTTGTTGAGTACCGCTATCACGACGCTATCGGCAGGAAGCCTTTTGGAAAGTTCATGGGCGAATTCTTCTGCATCGGAAGAACCGCCACCCGTTGGCGCCGGCCTCTCCCCTCCCCTACATTCCGTTTTTTCCAACGAGGAATCGACAACCCACAATACAATGCGGGCACGGCTGACTGCGGTCCAAGTTCGCTCTATACCGAGGTTCTCGATAGCGTCGGAGGTTTGTCGCAGTCCGGCCGTGTCGATGAAGCGGAAAGAAAGGCCGTCGACGACGGTCGTGTCCTCGATGGTGTCGCGGGTGGTGCCGGGGATATCGCTCACGATTGCCCGGTCGTCGTGGAGCAGCAGATTGAGCAGGGAGGACTTGCCTGCGTTTGGAGCTCCTACGATAGCCACCGGTATGCCGTTTTTGATAGCCTGACCGGTGGCGAACGATGCGGAAAGACTGTCTACGGTGGCAAGTGTTTCACGTGCGAGGGCGAGCAGACGGCTGCGGTCGGCAAACTCCACATGTTCCTCAGCAAAATCCAGTTCAAGTTCGATAAGTGAGGCAAGCTCTACGAGCCCGTCGCGCAATCGGCCGAGGCAACGGGAGAACGACCCGCGCAACTGCTGCTGCGCCACGCGGTTGGCTGCCTCAGATTCCGCTGCGATTACATCGGCCACCGCCTCAGCCTCGGCAAGGTCTATGCGTCCGTTGGTAAACGCCCTACGTGTGAATTCGCCGGCATCAGCCAGCCGACAGCCGTTGCGAATTAAAAGATTAATAAGTTCCGTCTGAATCCATCGCGATCCATGAACTGAAAATTCAACAATATCCTCTCCCGTGAAACTGCGTGGTCCGCGGAATAACGTCGCAACTGCCTGATCGAGCTCATTGCCGGTGGAAGGGTCTACAATCACGCCAAGATGAGCCGTATGCGAAGCCGCCTCGCCGAGACTTTTACCGCGCCACACGCGGTCAGCAATAGCGATGGCTTCAGGGCCACTGATGCGAATTATGGCGATGCCTCCGATGCCCGGAGGAGTGGAAATTGCGCAGATTGTCATGCTATATTCCTTTACACAAAATGTTTATCCCTTTTACAATTATCCTTACATTTCCCAACCGACTCGGTTATTTTCTTGGTTTAGGCGAACGGCTCCAACGCGCGAAATTGCATTGCGATTCCACGGCGGCCTCCACATCGTCGGGCAACGCGGCGAAAAAATCGTAGCCGGTGACTGCTTCTACTGAATCGACCGGAACGGCGCAGCGCTGCATTCCTCCTACAACGGGACCGTTGGGCATCAGGAATCCTATCGCCACCGGCGGGTCGGCATACGGCGAAAGTACGACTTTAAAGAACTGCCGCGGCACTGCCACACCTGTCTCGCCGATGCGCTCCACCGCCTCCCCTTTCCGGAAAACCGGTCCGCACACAATGATAACCGCGCTATCGACCTCGGCCCTTTGCCGACATTTCTCCTCAAGTTTCTGCCATGCACCGCGATTCAGTTCCCCCGCCTGCGGACATATGTTTGTCATCAGAAAGGACTCGCGCATGCTCTGGCGACTCCATTTCATATCGCCGGCCGGTGCCATATGGCCGCGGTCGTAGCCGCTGCGACGATAGTCGGCCGGAGTTGCGCAACCCTTTACATTCTCGTCGACGGAGAATTGCGACTCACGCGCATGCAGCCCCGTGGTCTCCGACCCGAGAAGTTCCCAGGCCACCCAATTAGGCTCGTGGGTCTCGGAATTGAACGATACGGTCATCCCGGAATAGTCGATTATCTGCTGCGGAAGATCCTTGGGGGCAGCCACGGCAAGCAGCGAGCCCCCGGGCACGTCTACACGCTCCGCGCCGTCGGTCTGCTTTGCCGAGGCGACGAGCCACGTGATTACACCGATAACGACCACCGCCATTACGTAGGCGAGACGCCTGGTGGTATGTTCAGGATTACGACGTCCGGAAGCCGTGCGGCGCGGAGCCGACGGTCGGCGGCTTCGGCGCGGGGCGGGACGGCGGGAAGAGGGTTGAGCCATAACTTGCTTTTTGATTGCCCTGTCGGGATAAGATATATGCCAGCTGTTACATCACTATGGTTTGCTCCTTCGCGGCCGCAATGGCGATGCGGCCGCGATGAAACAAACCATAGCGCTATATGAGAGTCGGAAGCGGCTTCCCCGAAGAATCAGAGGATTGCCGAAATGTTGAAGTTCTGGAACTCGATGTCCTTGGCGGCCTTGGCAGCCAGCGAGCGGTCGAGCTTAACGGCCTGACGGAGGTTGTTGTTTACCATCGTGTCGTTGTTGGTGCGCGCGCCCAGAATTGCTGTCAGGTAGTAGGTCATGGCGTTGGGGGCGGTAATGCCGGCAAGCGTCGACTTGGCTTTGCTATAATCCTTTGCGAGCAGCTGGGCCAGAGCGGCGTTGTTGGTCTTTGCATTGCCGAATGCCTTCACCGCAGCGGTTGCGTCGCCGGTCATCAGGTAGTAGGTACCCATTGCGTCGTTAAGCTCTTCGAGACCGGCGGCAGCGCCGAACTTCTGGTTGGCCTGACGGTAGTCCTTGTTGAGGAGCGAGACGAGGCCGAGGTTCATCTGAGGCTCTGCTGCGTTGGGGGCCAGACGGCTTGCGCGGGCGAAGTTGGCTTTGGCGGCATCGTAGTCGCCACCCACATACTGTGTGAGACCAAGGTCGTTGTATGTGCGGTAGTCGTTGGGATAAAGCTCGGCGGCAGTGTTGTAGATTTTCTGTTTCTCGGCGTTGCTGTCGGTTAGCGTGGCGGCGTACAGCAGTTCGTCGACACTCAGCTCCTTGGGGTTGGTGGAAAGAAGACTGAGAATCTCCTGGTCGCTCTTGCCTATCACATTGATCGAAGCCGTGATGCGGCTCTTACGCAGCTGCGGCAGAATCTGGTCGGCCAGCTGGTCGAAGATGCTGGAGAGATTGCGGATCTCCTTCTCGCGCTGCTCGGGGTCCTTATACATGGAGAGAACGCTGAGAATAAGCTCCTTGTCCTGGATGTCGCTCTTCGACACGAGGCTCTGGAAACCTTCCCAGTCCTCGGGCGTGAAATTTGCGGTCAGTTCGCCGAACTCAGTGATATTATCCTTCTTGAGCTGATTCTTAAGGTAGGCCTGAGTATTCTTCTCGCGGTTCTCGGCCAGACGGGTGTTGATGTCGAGCGAACCTTCGGGCGAGGCATACGAGGCGATGTTTATCTCCTCGATTTCCTTTTTGGCGTCGCCGCTGGCATCCTTGATCTGCTGATTGAGGGCGAGCATCTGGTCGGACTTAAGCTGGCCGTCGCGGATGTTGGCCTGATTGATGAGGAAGTGGATATCGGCGTTATACTTTTCGTTGATTATGCGCTGGAATTTGTCGGGAGCCAGCGCGGGAGTTACGGTCGAAGCATCGGCGAGAGCGGCCGTGGCAACCACACCGTCGGCAACCTTGACGCGCGGAAGCACATACTGCTTGTTGCCCTGGCGTACATCGAACGCAAGTTCAAGCTCGCTGCGCATCATCTCCGGCTGATAGGCATACATCACCGGGATGGTCACCGTGCCGCCGTTGTCGTAGCTGATTACCGGGGCATTGCCGCGCACCTTCTCACCCTGAAAGGAATATGCCTGCGAGGCTACCTCCTGACCGTCGAAACACAGATAGGGGGTTACGGTCACCTGCGCGTTCTTTACGAAGAACTTTGCCGGGACGCGAGCCGTCACCGTAGCGGGAACGCGATCGCCCACCACTTCGAGCGGATTGGGATTAACGGAAAAATAGTCGGCCTGAAACTGGTTGAGCTTCTTGCTGCAACCCGTAAGCAGCAGAGCGCCTGCTGCGGCCACGATTGTTAGCTTCTTGCTGTTCATGAGCTGATTATATAAATTTATTGTTTTCGATTCATGTAGGCTGCCCTCCAATCAGGCGCCCAAGGTTGCGGATTGACAAAGATACGCAAAATTTGCCTAACATTATTCGTTCCGGCTCCCGTTATTCCTTAATAAAGGCTAAAGACGGATTTTCGTAGTCTTCGATCCCTGGCGGCGGATGGCAATGCCGTGGTAGCCCTCGGGATTTATGCGACGCCCGTCAATGGAATAGTATTCCACGGGCAGCGTGCTGTCTTTTTCGTCGGGCTGGAGGTAGACAGGCACCGTCTCAACGCCTCCGGTCTTACCAACGGCCGTGAGTTTCAGCGTTTTGATTTCCCACGTGCCTGCTACGTCGGTATCTGAGGTGTAGCGGAAAGCAAGTTTAATCGTCTTGCCACAGTAGGGAGTGAGATCGACGGAGCCCGACTGCACGAAAGTCCAGTTCTTACCACTCGGCCACGTCGGCACCGTCAGAGGCGTTGCCATATCCGTGGCGACGTCGATTACAGAAACAGAAAGGTATTTGGCGTGATCCGTACAGAAATTCAACGCATGCTCGAACGTAAGCGTAGCTGCTCTCCGCGACGTCAGGTCGACCTCCGGGCTGTAGAGCGTGGCGTCAGTGGCGTGTTTAACCAGCGGCGTTCCCCCTCCTCCTCCGGTCGCACCTTTACCGACCCAGCCGTATTGCGTGTCGAGTCTCCATACATTTGATATGGCCGATGGCTTGACCTCATTTACAGCCGAAAATTCGTTGGCACCGGTCTGGAAATTGGCATCGATGAGTGCGTCGGTTGGTTCATCGGGCGTACCGGTAAACTTCGTGGACTTCACCGAAGTCAGCGGGTCGAAAGCCTTGCCGATCGAGTCGCCCCATACGTATTCCATGAGATTGGGGAAGTCGACGTAGGGATTGCGGTTGTTCTGCAGTGCGCCGACACGCTCGTTGCGCGTCACCTCGATTTCGTCGACCTTATACTGCCGCGCCCACTCCATATATAATTCCGACGCCCACTGCTTCAGCGTGGGATATGCGCCGGTGGTAAGGCTTTTGAGGCCTTCGCCACTCCAGGTGAAATCCTGATAGGCAGTGGCCATATACATATATCCGCGTGCGAACGCCCCTTTCCACTCGTCAGCAGGTTCCCACACCTTGAAACCATCGGGGCCGGTGCCCACTTTTGTAAAGCCGTTGCCACCCGAACCGGAAACCACCAGGCCCATCGCGTAGTTCGACTTTGAACTGTTGATTTTCGATTCGCTCGGCATAAGATTGTACAGGTCCTTATAGGCATTGTTGGAGGAACCACCCCACCATGATTTCGGGAAGGAATGCTCGATATTCATCCCGCTCACCGCATCGCCGCGGCTACCGTAGTAGCGCACGTCGGTGGAATAGCGGTCGATTACGGAGTTGTTGCTCTCGTCGCGGTCGGTTTCGTAAAACCACCACCACGTCTTATCCTTTCCGGAACCGTAACTGTATACCTTCACGTCGGTGGTAACGAGTGTGTGGATGGCCGTTTTCAGTTTCTCGCCGGTAAGCCCGTTGAGCGACGAATAGTAGGCAAGATCTATCTCGCCCCACGCCTGCGACGCGCCCGCAAGAGCCAGCACCGCCACAGCCAGAGTTTTCAGATTTATCTTCATATTCTGCATGCAATGAATTTTGTACTTTTTTAGCGGAACCCGCGCCCATCGGCGCACGTCTACGCAAAGATAGATAAAAATTCCGACAAACCGCATCCTCACTTCCAAATTCCCCCTTCTCACCTCCCTAATTCCAAAAAACAACAGCATTCATCGGCAAATGCAGCATGGTCGTAAAGTAATGGATTGCTTTGTGCGGACCAAATACAATTAGGAGATTTCACTGAAAACGGTTATTTTTGCGATGGGGATTGATGGCTACGACATGGCTTGACCGTCTTTGTCCATCATGCGCTTCAAGCCCACACGCGAATGCTCGGAGGGTATTTGCCGTACACAATACAAGCCTGAGTGTGTCTTGAAAAGATTTTATTGCAACGGAAAGATATTTATGGAAGAACTGATTGAATGGGAATATAAAGGTATTACGTCGAGGAAGCCGATGCCGGTTGAGGCTCGGGCCGGCCAATTCGCGGCGTTTGCCGCACTCTCCGGCCTCGACGAGGCTATCGATGAAACCGCCCGCCTGACAGAAGCCTCCCTCGAAAAAGACGAGGAACCGTAAAGTTCGTGCATACGTCGGGAGGGCGCAGGATTCAATTTTCCCTGCATAAATAATTTTAATCTAAATAATTATGAAAAACGACGACCCGGGCAACGACCGGAAGAAAAGGTCAAACGAGCCGGTGAGCATTGAGAATATGCCGCTTGCATTAGGCTGCATATTAGACGATGTAGCCGATGATTTCAGCGGAAACGCAATTTAATTTCTACATCTTAACGGTCCTGAGCAAACTTACTTTTTATCGACGGTGTATCTTAGCCAGACGGTGTTGCCTGCCCGCTCTACACTATTGAGAGTCAGGAGTGTCGTGGGATAATCGGGATTCTTTATGCCATCGAATACGGCAGCCATTCCTTCGCGTCCGTCAATACCGCCCCCAATCATGAGGCTTACCTCGTCAAGCAGCCCGGCCTGAAGAAACGCTCCGTTGATATGTCCGCCGCCAACGACTCCGAGACGCTTCACTCCGAACTTTTCGCCGAGTATTTCCATCGTCTTGGGGAAGTCGATGCCGTTCTTGCCGCAGGCAATCCATGAGATACCATGGGCCGTGAGATAGTCGTGATATTCCCGGGGACAGGCCTCGTCGGTGATGACGAGCAGATTCTCTGCGGAAGCATCCTCAGGCCACATCAGCGAGCCATGGGTATCCACGGCAACGTCATAATGGTCGGCCGGATGAGCGATGAAGTATTTCTCCTCGCCGACAGGTGTGATGTCCTTCGCCTTGAACGGCTCGGGAAGGGCATAGTGCATCTGACGGCTCACGCGCCCCTCGAGCGTAGCGTCGAATTTCAGGCTGTCAAGTGCCTGATAATAATTGTCGGTATTGTCGATTTTCTCGGTCATTGCGCAGTCAATGCGACCGTCGACCGACGACATCATATGGCAGATTATATTTGGTCTCATCTTATCAGAATGTTTATGAGTATTATTTGCGCAAAATTTAGCAAGTATCGGGCGAATAAGCCTTATCCTTATTGCTTGCAAAACTACCAAATTTGCGCAATTCAGCAAAAATGCCTGATTTCGTCAATATGGCTGCGACTACAGGACAATACCGTGCCTCCGTCATCCCGAAGTAGATTCCTCATCGAAAAGCCGGTTGAAAAGCTCGTCGAACCGGGTTTTGTCAGCGAGCAGTATATGGATCTTTTTCAGGTTATCGGCGTTGTCGCTCCACGGAATCCATACTTTCAGATAGCCATCTGGCCCGTATTTAGCGTTAATGTGTTGGAATGTACGTTGATATTGTCCGGCTCTGTCGAGCTGCGGATAGTTGGCTAACCCATACTGAATTGCACGGCGGATTATCGTTTCCGGTTCTATGATGCGGTCGGCCTCTGCCACTATCAGTCCGTATTCGCTACGCGGTTTCCGACTGTTGGAAGCGCGGTGGTCCTCGACGGCCTCACCCATTATCCGGATCTGCTTCGCAGTGAAATGCAACCTCAGAAACTCGTCGGCTTCAAGAATCCTTTGCGAGTTCCTGTGATGATTCTCCCTGCCGTTTACGAGCCCGAGGTCGTGGAACGCCGCTACGACGTAAACCATATCGGTATCCATCATCGGCTCATGTTCCGCCAGCTTCAGACTCTGTTCGATAACCTTGCGGACGTGGTCCTCACGATGCCCCTTGTCGAACGCTGCATACCGCGGAATAATCTCCCGCTCCACATAGCCGATGAT
>OGWR01001845.1_pt1 | contig 16334 bp, 16 predicted proteins | sample 1576061 | NCBI WGS metagenome assembly OGWR01 (sample SAMEA3541511, study PRJEB24748) | human gut metagenome | biome: human gut; feature: human-associated habitat; material: faeces | place: China | collected 2012 | reverse complement strand
AAAGAGAATGTCCCCCTTCTTCCGTCGCATCGAAAAAACTTATATTTAAAACAATCCCCGCAAATCCGTCCCTTCTGCCAAATCCCAAAGACTCCCAGACCATGCCGTTAACCAGCCATTTCATTGTCCATAAAAAATCCCGGCATTGAGATTCAAGCAAAATTCAATCTTTCCATGGTACCGTAGAAAGAAAGGAAAATTATTCCTACAATACCTATTGACATGATAGGAATTAAGGGGTATGATAAACGAAAGTCAAGGGAGGCGGGAGCATGAAGCGAAAATCATTTTCAATGGTAAAGAAAATAGCGGTACTGTCCATGGCGGCAATTCTGTTGATTGGATGTACCGGATGCGGAAGCAAAAAGAGTCATGTACGGACAATCACCAACGTCTCCTACGATCCGACAAGAGAATTTTATGAAGCATATAATCCTCTGTTTGAGAAATATTATAAGGAAAAAACGGGAAAAGAAGTGGATATTATTCAATCCCACGGAGGTTCCGGTGCACAGGCACGCTCTGTTGTGGAAGGATGCAATGCTGATGTCGTTACACTGGCACTGGAGCATGATATCACACTGATCGAGCAGACCGGACTGATTGAAAAAGGCTGGGAACAGGAATTTGCCGATGACAGTTCCCCATACACTTCGACGATTGTTTTCCTCGTCCGGAAAGGCAATCCGAAACAGATCAAAGACTGGGACGATCTGGTAAATAAAAAGGTCGAGATCATCACCCCGGACCCGAAGAGCAGTGGTGGTGCCTGCTGGAACTTTTTAGCAGCACTTTCCTATATAAAGGAGCAGACCGATGATGAGAAGGAACAGAAAGCATTTCTGCAGAAACTTTACTCGCAGGTTTCCGTCATGGATTCCGGAGCACGCGGTTCCACTACCACATTTGTGGAAAACCAGAAAGGGGATGTGCTGATCGCGTGGGAAAATGAGGCAATTACCACGATGAAAAGTTATCCGGATGAATATGAGATGATTACGCCGAGTGTCAGTATTCTGGCACAGCCGAGTGTGGCGATTGTGGATGACAACGCAGATGCCAATGGCACGCAGGAAGTGAGCCGCGAGTACCTGAATTATCTGTACACCGATGATGCGCAGCGGCTGGCGGCAGAGTATGGTTACCGTCCGAGCAATGAATCAATTCTGAAGGAATTTTCCGACCGCTTTGACCTGAATGTGAAATTATATACGATCAAAGATTACGGCGGCTGGAACGAAGCATATAAGAACTATTTTGACGATGGAGCAATGTTTGATGAAATCTACGGCAATGAATAAGACAAAAAAAGTACGTGTGATACCGGGGTATCACCTCACATTGGGAATTACAGTGACAATGCTTTCCCTGATTGTGCTGATCCCGCTGGCATCTGTGATGGTTTCCGCATTAAAACTGCGTCCGGCAGAGTTCTGGTCCCTGATCACGAAGCCGACCGTGCGGCATGCATTTGCGACCAGCATCGGATGTTCGTTTATTGCGGCACTTATAAACAGTGTGTTCGGTGTGATCATTGCCTGGGTGCTTGTAAGGTATGAGTTTCCGGGAAAACGTATCTTCGATGGCTGTATTGAGCTTCCGTTTGCACTGCCGACTTCGGTAGCAGGTATCACACTTTCTAAAATGTATTCCGAAAACGGAATCCTCGGGACTCCGCTTGCAAAACTTGGCATCAAAGTATCCTACACACATCTGGGACTAGTCATTGCACTGGTGTTTGTCGGAATTCCGTTTGTCATCCGTGCCGTGCAGCCGGTACTCGAAAAACTTGACGGACAGTATGAAGAAGCAGCATTTATGCTTGGAGCCAACCGGTTTCAGACCTTCCGCAGAGTGCTTCTGCCGGAGATGATGCCCCCGGTTTTAACCGGATTTGGGCTTGCCTTTGCCAGAGGGATTGGTGAGTACGGAAGTGTCATTTACATATCCGGAAACAGTGCAAGGGAACATACGCAGGTGATCTCCTATGTGATCATGCAGAAGCTTGGATATATTGATTATGCGAGTGCCACGGCAATCGCGCTGGTAATGTTGATTTTGTCGTTTGTTTTACTGCTTGCTGTGAATATCGTACAGATGAAACAGGCAGCCAGAACCAACAATGTGTAAGTGCAACAGGGAACCAACCAATTCGTTTTAAGAAAGGGAGTTCGTTTTTATGGAACAAAAGAAGAGTACGAAATATATCTTAATAGCCATCAGCGTTCTTTTCATATTTGTTATGCTGATTCTTCCCCTGTTTTCGATTCTCTTCAGTGCATTGAAAGAAGGATTTGCTTTTTACATACAGGCGGTCACAACCGAATATGTGCGTTCGGCTCTTTTGGTCACATTGCTTGCAACCGTGATCGCGATAGTTGTCAATACGTTTTTTGGAATCGTGGCGGCATGGCTTTTAACGAAGTTTTCCTTCCGTGGGAAACAGGTGCTTGCCACGCTGATCGATATCCCGTTTTCAATCTCTCCCGTCATTGTAGGTCTTGCCTTTTTGATGACCTTCGGACGGCTCGGCTGGACGTATCCGGCAATCCGGGCGATCAACCAGTTTTTCGGAACAAACATCCGCATTACGTTTGCGTTACCGGGTGTGGTGCTTGCCACAATTTTTGTCACTTTCCCGTTTGTATCGCGTGAGATCATCCCGATCTTAAATGCACAGGGCAAAGACGAAGAAGAGGCTGCAGCATTGATGGGAGCCGGGGGATTTACGATTTTCCGGAAAATTACCCTTCCCCAGATGAAATGGGGACTGATCTATGGTATCATTTTATGTACGGCGCGTGCGTTAGGCGAGTTTGGAGCAGTCAATGCACTCTCAAAGACCAGAGGGCAGACATTTACCCTGCCGCTGGAGATTGATGCCTTATATATGTCGGGGACGGATACTTCCATCACCTCCGCATTTGCGGTATCTTCCATTCTGGTCATTATTGCGGTGATCGTGCTGATACTCAGAAACATTTTTGAATACAGAAGCAAAAACAGTAAAGGCATACAGTAAGGAGTCAGGCTATGTACGTGGAAATGAGAGATATTTGTAAAAATTACGGAAACTTCCGGGCTTCCGACCATGTCAGCTTTGGCATTGAAAAAGGAAAATTAGTCGCACTGCTTGGACCTTCCGGAAGCGGAAAGACCACACTGCTTCGCATGATCGCGGGGCTTGAGACACCAAACAGCGGCGATATCTATATTGACGGGCAGCGTGTCAACGATGTGCCGGCGGCAAAACGAGGCATCGGTTTTGTATTTCAGAACTATGCATTGTTCCGTTATATGACCGTCTACGACAACGTAGCTTTTGGTCTCGAACTTGCCAAGGTGCCGAAAAAAGAAATCAAAAAGCGCGTGACCGAACTGTTGGAACTGACCGGATTAAGCGGAATGGAAAAGCGTTATCCGAACCAGTTGTCCGGCGGGCAGCGTCAGCGGGTGGCATTTGCCCGCGCACTGGCACCGAATCCGCAGGTACTTCTTCTCGATGAGCCGTTTGCGGCAATCGATGCAAAAGTCCGCACCGAACTTCGCAACTGGCTTCGCGAGATGGTTGTAAAGCTTGGCATTACAAGCATTTTTGTCACCCACGATCAGGATGAAGCCGTCGAGGTGGCCGATGAGATTATCATCACAAACCATGGACATATCGAGCAGATGGGAACGCCGATGGAAATTTATAAATCACCGGACACCCCGTTCGTGGCACAGTTTATCGGCCGTTCTTCGATTGTAGAGCATTATGAGCGTCTGCTTGGATTTGATCCGGTCGAGGGCGCAACCCACGCAGTTATCCGTCCGGAATTTGTCCGCATGTCCAGAAGCGAGCCACCGCAGCACATGAGTGCCGCCGAGCGTGGAATCGTAAAAGATGTGATATTCCGAGGAAATCATCTGGATGTTGTCGTTGATGTGGGAGGTATCCCGATCGTCACCGAGCGCTCACTTGAAAAAGATCCGGTTGAAATTGGAGAACAGGTATATGTCTTAATTTACCGCCTGTATATATTTGATGAAAACCAGACCTATCTTGTAGAAAATAAGGAAATGCAGGAAGGTGAGGTCTTCTACATTTAATCACAAGGAAGGATTACTTATGAAAATCGAGGGAAAAAAAATACTCCATACGGATGTCCTCATCATCGGCGGCGGCACAGCAGGCTGCTACGCGGCAATGACCATCCGTGAACAATCCGATTATTCCATAATCATAGCAGAAAAAGCCAACATCAAGCGCAGCGGCTGTCTGGCAGCCGGAGTCAACGCGCTCAATGCCTATATCACCAAAGGTCATGTTCCGCAGGATTACGTGGACTACGCCACAAAAGATGCCGACGGCATCGTCCGGCCGGATCTGCTTTTGACCATGTCTGAGGGACTCAACCGTGTGACCGCCAAAATGGAACAGCTTGGTCTGGTCATCTTAAAAGACGAAAACGGCGAGTATGTGGCAAGAGGAAATCGCAATATCAAGATCAACGGCGAAAACTTCAAGCCGCTTCTTGCAGATGCTGTCAGCAAATTAGACGATGTGACCGTCATCAACCAGTTAAACATTACCGATTATCTGGTAAACAATCATAAGATCGAAGGAGCCGTCGGTTTTTCTATTGCAGACGGTACGGCCTACGAGATCCGCGCAAAAAAAGTGCTGATCGCAACCGGAGGAGCCGCAGGACTTTACCGCCCGAACAATCCGGGCTTTTCCCGTCATAAAATGTGGTATCCGCCGTTTAACACCGGTGCCGGATATGCCATGGGAATTGAAGCCGGAGCCGAGATGACCACATTTGAGATGCGCTTTATCGCCCTGCGCTGTAAAGATACGATCGCTCCGACCGGAACGATTGCACAGGGTGTCGGAGCAAAGCAGATCAACGCACACGGAGAAGTGTATGAGACAAAATACGGTCTGACTACTTCCCAGCGTGTGTACGGAACTGTTGAAGAAAACGTACAGGGACGCGGACCATGTTATCTTCGCACCGAGGGCATCTCCGCAGAGCAGGATGAATCGCTCTTAAAAGCATACTTAAACATGGCACCGGGACAGACCCTCAAGTGGGTGGAATCTGGGAAAAATCCAAGTGAGCAGAACGTGGAAATTGAGGGAACGGAGCCGTACATCGTAGGTGGTCATACCGCCAGCGGTTACTGGGTAGACACCGAACGCGAGACAACGATCCACGGACTCTATGCTGCCGGAGATGTGGCAGGCGGCTGTCCACAGAAATATGTAACCGGCGCACTGGTGGAGGGCGAGATCGCAGCCCATTCCATCGTGCAGAAATTAAACGAAGAACAGGTGGCAGATATGGCGGCTTCTGATGAAGAAGCGGTTCTTGAAAATAAAATTGCCGAGTATGATGCATTTCTCACAAAGCAGGACCCGGCATTTACCGTTGAGGAACTCGAGGAAGCCATGCAGAAAGTCATGGACCAGTATGCAGGCGGAATCGGAACCCATTACCAGTTCAACGAAAAGCAGCTTGCCATGGCGGAAGAAAAAATAAAGAAACTGCAGATCCTTGCAAAAGGACTTGCGGCAGCCGATATGCATGAGCTGATGTTTATCTATGAGCTGAAAGAACGCCTGACCGTGTGCTTGACTGTGATCGCACATCTGCGTGCACGCAAGGAGACACGCTGGCACAGTTTCGCGGAGAATCTGGATTATCCGGAGAAGAGTGATGCATGGCTCTGCTATGTAAACTCGAAAAAGAACGGGGACCAGATTACGATGATTCGCAGAGATCTGGTGAAAGGAGGAGAAACCTATGAGCATCGCGATTGATTCCATGAAATGCAGGGCATGTGGAAAATGTCTGGATGTCTGTCCGGGAAGCCTGATCGTGCGCGGCGAAGACAAAAAAGCCGTGATCCGGTATCCGAAGGACTGCTGGGGATGCGCCTCCTGTATCAAGGAGTGTCCGTTTGAGGCAATTTCCTATTACCTGGGTGCCGACATCGGCGGCATGGGAAGCCAGATGACCGTTCATACGGAAGGAGATCTGTTACACTGGCAAATTAAAAAAACAGATGGTACAATAGAAACAATTGTTGTGAATAAAAAGGATTCGAATAAATATTAAGGAGGAAGATCATGAGTCAATTATCTCATCTTGATGCACTCGAAGCGGAAGCAATCTACATTATCCGTGAGGTAGCGGCAGAGTGTGAAAAACCAGTAATGCTTTATTCCATAGGAAAGGACAGTTCGGTAATGCTTCATCTTGCCATGAAAGCATTTTATCCGGAGAAGCCGCCATTCCCATTTTTACATGTGAACACGACATGGAAATTCAAGGAAATGATTCAGTTCCGTGATGAGACGGCAAAGAAACTTGGGATTAACATGATCGAGTATATCAACGAGGACGGTGTAAAGCGTGGCATCAATCCGTTTGATTACGGCAGCCAGTACACCGACATCATGAAGACACAGGCATTAAAACAGGCGTTGAATAAATACGGATTTACTGCAGCATTCGGCGGCGGACGTCGTGATGAGGAAAAATCCCGTGCAAAAGAGAGAATTTTCTCTTTCCGTAATGAGAATCATGCATGGGACCCGAAGAACCAGAGACCGGAGATGTGGAAACTTTATAACTCCAAGATCAACAAGGGTGAGAGTATTCGTGTGTTCCCGATTTCCAACTGGACGGAGACGGATATCTGGGAGTACATAAAGAGAGAAAACATCGATATCGTGCCGCTGTATTTTGCAGCAAAGCGTCCGGTGATTGAGCGTGACGGACAGATTATCATGGTGGATGATGATCGTCTGAAACTTCGTCCGGGTGAGAAAATTGAATACAAGAATGTGCGTTTCCGTACCTTGGGATGCTATCCACTGACCGGTGGAATCGAATCCAACGCAACCACATTAGATGAGATTATTGACGAGACCTTGAGTGCTGTAGAGTCTGAGCGGACCACCCGTGTCATTGACAACGAGGCAGCCGGCAGCATGGAACGAAGAAAGAGGGAGGGTTATTTCTAAAATGAGCGGATTATTGAAATTTATTACCTGCGGTAGTGTAGACGATGGAAAGTCCACACTGATCGGACATATTTTATACGATTCCAAACTGCTTTACGCAGATCAGGAAAAAGCACTGGAACTGGATTCTAAAGTAGGAAGCCGCGGCGGTGCGATTGACTATTCCCTTCTTTTGGATGGACTGATGGCAGAGCGTGAGCAGGGTATCACCATTGATGTGGCATACCGTTATTTTACCACCGAAAAGAGAAGTTTTATCGTTGCAGATACACCAGGACATGAGGAGTACACCAGAAACATGGCAGTCGGTGCTTCCTTTGCAGATCTGGCAGTTATTCTTGTGGATGCCAAGCAGGGCGTGCTTGTACAGACCAGAAGACATGCCAGAATCTGTGCACTGATGGGAATCCGTTATTTTGTATTTGCTGTTAACAAGATGGATCTTGTCGATTACAGCGGAGATCGTTTCAAAGAGATCGTTGCACAGATCGAAGAACTTTCCAAGGAACTTCATCTGGCAAGTGTCAAGATTATTCCGGTTTCTGCAACCGAAGGAGACAACGTTACTACCCATTCCGATAACATGCCTTGGTATACCGAGGAGCCTCTGCTTGCTTACTTGGAGAATATCGATGTGAGTGAGAAAAAGCAGGAGGAAGGCTTCTATATGCCGGTACAGCGTGTCTGCCGTCCGGATCACACGTTCCGTGGTTTCCAGGGACAGATCGAGAGTGGCGCTGTATCGGTCGGTGATACAATAGTGACTCTGCCAAGCAATGAGCATGCAAAAGTAAAGAGCATTTTAGTCGGAGATAAAGATGCACAGACTGCAGATGCAGGCCGTCCAGTTACCATCCAGCTTGACAAGGAAGTGGATGTATCCCGCGGATGTGTTCTCGCAAAAGATACGAAGCTTCCGGTCAGCAAGAAATTTACCGCAACAATCCTCTGGATGGACGATGAGGAACTGACCGTCGGCAAAGATTATCTCGTAAAACTCGGTACACGTACGATTCCGGGTATCTTAAAGAATATCCAGTACAAGATTGATGTCAACACCGGTGAATTTATTCCGGTTGGCCGCCTGCGCAAGAACGAGATTGCGGTCTGCGATCTGGTATTGCAGGAAGAGATCGTCATTGATGCTTTTGCAAAGCATAAGACATTGGGAGAACTGATCCTGATCGACCGTATTTCCAACATGACCTCCGCATGTGGTGTTGTGGAAAATCCAACGCTCGATGAGACGAAAGACTTAAAATGCGCATTTGCCCACGGAAATCTCAAGGCAAACGGAGATATCTTCGAGGAATATTACTATGACCTTGAGGCGATGAACGTCTTTAAGGTACAGCCTTCCGATAAAACTTACACGATCGGTGATGTGATTCCGGTCAAGGGTGAGACGTATCAGTATCCGGACAGCTTTGATGTGGTTGTTCTGCGTGAGCAGGTAGCGGTATCCATCCGTGACCAGAAGGTTACTGCAATTATTCCGCTTGCTGACTTTGCATACAACGATGTGCCTGTCATCAACGGCCGTGGATTTGCAGTTCATGTAACAAGTGCCGCAGATGTGGATGCGTTCAAGAAGGAGCTTTCCGCAGAGGGCAGTGAGATTTCTGAGAACTTCTTTAATAAGTGGGTTGATTTTGAGACTTACCGCCGCATCGTATTTAAGGATGAGCACTGGACAGAATAATAATTTTATTATGAGAATGGAATCCCTGCTGGTTTTAACCAGTGGGGATTTTTTGGTGGAAAAATAAGTGGAAATAAAAGGTTGACAATAGGGTATGATTGCGGTATATTAACTATAACATATTAAACCTATTAGATAACTATGAATTAGGGGAAATGAAATGGGATTCAACACAGAACTACTACATGGTACAAAAACCGGAGATCCGGTGACCGGAGCCACACTTACCCCGGTGTACCAGTCCAGTGCTTTCTTTCAGCCATCGGCAGAGCAGCATGAGAAGCTGTTTCACAACAAAGCTGCTGGATATTCTTACACAAGAATCAATAACCCGACCATCGCAGCATTTGAAGAACGCATGACGGTTCTGGAAAAAGGTGTGGCATCCGTTGCCTGTGCATCCGGCATGGCGGCAATTACCAATGCCCTTCTGAATATCGTAGGAAGTGGTGATGAGATCATCACAAGCACCAGCCTGTATGGAGGAACGATTGATCTTTACCACGATCTGGAAGCGTTTGGAATTACAACAATTTTTGCAGATACGAATGATCTGGAAGATCTCGAATCCAAGATCACGGATAAGACGAGAGTCATCTTCGCGGAGACGATTGGAAATCCAAAGCTGGATGTGACCGACATCCCGGCACTTGCAGAGATCGCAAAGCGGCACAATCTTCCGCTCATGATCGACAATACGGTAGCTACCGCGTTTCTCGTTCGTCCGCTCGAACTTGGCGCAGACATCGTGATCAATTCCACATCCAAATACATCAACGGCAACAGCAGTGCCATCAGTGGTGTGATCACCGATGCGGGAAGATTCAAATGGGATCTGGAGCGGTATCCGGGTATGAAGGACTATAAAAAGTTTGCAAAATTTGCCTTTACTGCAAAACTGAGAAACGGATTGTTCCGCAACATGGGAGCCTGTATGGCGCCGCAGACTGCATACTATAATCTGCTTGGTATGGAGACACTGGGGCTTCGTATGGAGCGGGCGTGTGACAACGCAATGCAGCTTGCGGCTTATCTGGAAACCATTCCGGGAATCAGCGTAAACTATCCGGGACTTGCATCGAGTCCGTGGAACGGCGTGGCAAAGCAGTTGCTGGATGGAAGATTTGGAGCAATTTTAACCATTCGCGTGGGAAGCAAGGAACGCGCTTTTGCAATCATGAATGCGCTGACGATTCCACAGATCGTATCCAATATCGGAGATACCAAGACACTGATCGTGCATCCGGAATCCACACTGGCGGCACACTCAACCGAGCAGGAAAAGATTGACGCTGCCGTATTTGATGATATGATAAGAATAAGTGTCGGTATTGAGGATATCGAAGATCTGAAGCAGGATTTTACAGCAGCAATCCAAAATACCGCCGGATAAACAAAGAAAAATACACAAGGTTTAAAGGAGAGAGTAATGGCTGTTGATTATGCTACATTGAAAAAAGGCGGATTTATGCGCCAGAAACAAAAAAATAATTTTTCCCTGCGGCTGGCTGTGGTAGGTGGAAATCTTACAGCAGAGAATTTACAGATTATCGCAAAGGTTGCAGAAAAATACGGAGACGGACACGTACATCTGACTTCCCGTCAGAGTGTGGAAATCCCATTTATCAAACTTGACGATGTAGAAGAAGTTAAGGAAGTGCTGGCAACCGGGGGATGTAAGCCGGGTGTGTGTGGACCGCGTGTCCGTACGATTACAGCCTGTCAGGGATCGGCGGTATGCCCTAGTGGAAATATTGACAGTTATGATATTGCAAAAAAACTGGATGAGCGTTATTTTGCAAGAGAACTTCCGCATAAGTTTAAATTTGGTGTAACCGGATGCCAGAACAACTGCTTAAAGGCAGAAGAAAATGATGTCGGAATCAAGGGTGCATCCATTGTGGAATGGGAGGAAGCAGCCTGCATCAACTGTGGGATCTGTGAGAAGACCTGCCGCGTGGATGCAATCAGCACCGTGGACGGAAAAATCGTTCTCGATGAGGAAAAATGTAACAACTGCGGACGCTGTGTAAAGGCCTGTCCGACCGATGCATGGAAAGCGACACCTGCATTTGAGGTATCTTTCGGTGGACTGTTTGGAAACCGCGTATACAAGGGCGAGAAGTATCTTCCGCTTGTGACATCCGAGGAACAGTTATTCCGCATTACCGATGCGGCAATCCAGTTCTTTGATGACAATGCCAATCCGGGAGAGCGTTTCCGCATGACACTCGAGAGAGTGGGACTTGATAAATTTGAAGAGAAGATAAAGGAGGCATACAATGGCTGATTTTACAATTGATGAAACTGTAGATATTACGGATGTGGTCTGCCCGATGACGTTTGTCAAGGCAAAGGTGGCCATGGAAGAGTTAGAGATCGGACAGGTGCTTTCCGTACATATGAATGATGGAGAGCCGGTGCAGAACGTACCGAGAAGTTTCAAGGAAGAGGGACAGCAGGTATTAAAGCTGATCGACAATGAAGATGGAACTTATGACCTTATTGTAAAGAAACTCGAAGAGTAGACAAGAGAGGTTAAGCGCATGGCAGCAAGAGTAAGTAAAGATAATTTTGAAGCGGAGGTTTTGCAGGCTTCTATACCGGTACTGGTGGAGTTTTATTCCGATTCCTGCATTCCGTGCAAACAGATGTCACCGATTCTTGGCGATATCGAAGATGATTATGAGGATCGCTTAAAAGTGGTCAAAGTCAATGCAAATTTTGACGGGGAACTGGCAGAACAGTATTCCGTTATGGTTTCTCCGACCATCCTGTTTTTCAAAGATGGAAAGGAAGCAGAGCGTGTGCGCGGTCTGATTAAGAAACCGGAACTGGAAGCAATTGTGAAAAAATATATTTAGGAGGAGTTACCGATGAAAGTAACAATCGCAGGAAACGTAAAAGATATCAAAGAGGGAACGACGCTGGCACAGCTCGTTGTTGACGAGAAGGTTGAAAATCCGGAATATGTGACCGTTACCGTAAACGATGATTTTGTAGAAAATCACGATCTTGCAAACGTAACATTAAAGGAAAACGATGTAGTTGAATTCTTATACTTCATGGGAGGAGGAAGCTTCTAATGGCATTTACCAATGAGCAGATGGAGCGTTACAGCCGTCACATCATCCTGCAGGAGGTTGGTGTGAAGGGACAGAAAAAGCTCCTCAACGGAAAAGTTTTGATTATCGGTGCAGGCGGACTTGGTGCACCGGCAGCAATGTATCTTGCCGCAGCCGGTGTGGGAACCATCGGTATTGTCGATGCAGATGAAGTTGATCTGTCTAACTTACAGCGTCAGATCATTCACGGCACTGCGGATGTAGGAAAAGCAAAAGTAAAATCTGCAAAAGAGACCATGAATGCAATGAACCCGGATGTAACTGTAAATACATACCGTGAGTTCGTTACTTCTGAAAATATTATGGATCTCATTAAAGATTATGATTTCATCATTGATGGAACCGATAACTTCCCGGCAAAATTCTTAATCAACGATGCCTGTGTAATGGCAAAGAAACCATTTTCCCATGCAGGAATTATCCGTTTTAAGGGTCAGCTCATGACCTATGTTCCGGGAGAAGGACCATGCTACCGTTGTGTATTCAAAAATCCACCACCAAAGGATGCAGTTCCGACCTGCAAGCAGGCTGGTGTCATCGGCGCAATGGGCGGTGTCATCGGATCCTTACAGGCGATGGAAGCCATCAAATATCTGATCGGTGTGGGCGATCTCTTAACCGGAAAGCTTCTGACTTTTGATGCGTTAAAGATGGAATTCCACACGATCAAACTGCCAAAGGCAGATCATAAGTGTGCCATCTGTGGCGATCATCCGACCATCACAGAACTGATCGATTACGAGCAGGTAGAGTGCCCGGATCATTGAAATGCATCTATTTGATGCATTTCTTACGCAGTTCGTCTCCGCGAAGCGGACTTTTATATGCGAACTGCTCCACATGAGGTATCGCGTAAGCGATATCTCCTACGCAAATCGCCTCTGCGAAGCAGACTTTATATGCGATTTGCTCCTTGAAAAGGAGGAAAATTTTATGCTTACCATGAAAAAAGCAGACTATGAAAAAATCTTAGCTCATGCGAAGGAAAACCTTCCGGAAGAGGCATGTGGTTTAATTGCAGGTACCAAAGATGGTGATAAAAAAATCATTGAGAAGGTGTATCTGTTAGAAAATGTTGATCACACCAACGAGCATTTTTCTATGAATCCGAAGGATCAGCTTGCTGCTGTCAAAGATATGCGTGCAAACGGTCTGGTGCCGCTTGGCAACTGGCATTCCCATCCGGAATCGCCGTCACGTCCGTCCGAGGAAGATAAGCGTCTGGCGTATGATCCGACGGTCAATTACTTGATTCTTTCCCTGATGGATATGGATCAGCCGGTGCTTAAAGCTTTTGACATTGACAAAGAGAAAAATGTGACGATTGAAGAACTGGTTATTCAGTAAAGGGTATCCGTCTGCGGATAGATTTTCTATCTGTGGTATCTCGCGTAAGCGATATCTCCTACGCAGCTTAGAAATTGTCCAATAGAAATGCTGCCTGTACCATATTGTTGTCAGGCAGCATTTTTCGGTAGTATGGTGCAAAGATTATCTTTTTACATGATCAGTAACAAAAATGCCAGACCGTAATAAGTCACAACAGCCACAAGGTCATTGACGGTTGTAATGAGTGGACCGGATGCAACCGCAGGATCAATTTTTATCTTATGAAAAAACATGGGAATCACAGTACCTACGAGGCTTGAGATCACCATTGCCACGAGAAGCGAGATGCCGACGCAGCCGGAGATGCCAAATGCTCCGCTCCAGGTGTATCCCTTAAACAGGTGGATGTAGATGCCAAGCAGTGCAAGCGCCATAATACCAAGGATTCCACCATTTAAAAGACCGATTTTCATTTCTTTTACCAGTAAGAAAAGTTTTTGTTTTCCGGTGAGTGTTTCATCCATCAGGACACGGATGGTAACTGCCAGAGACTGGGTACCGACGTTCCCGGCCATGTCAAGCACAAGAGACTGGAAACAGATTACGATCGGAAGAACAGCCACAACATGTTCAAAGACACCTACAACAGAGGAAACGAGCATCCCGAGGAACAGCAGGATGATAAGCCATGGAAGACGTTTTTTCATGCTTTGTGCCGTGGTTTCTTTGAGATCTTCTTCGGCGGTGAGACCGGCCAGTTTTGCGTAATCTTCCCCCATCTCATTGTCAACCATCTCTACGATATCTTCGGATGTAATAACACCGAGCATATGACCGTCCTGCGACAGGACAGGAATGGAATCTTCCGAATAATCCATGATTTTTTCCATGCAGTCATCAATTTTTTCGTGATCGGTTACCGATGGATAGGAGCGGACGATAATATCGTCAAGCACATCATGTTTTCTTGCAATAATAAGATCTTTCAGATCAATAGCACCGGCAAATTTCAAAGATTCATCCAGTACATAAATGGTTGAAATATTGTCATTGGTCCCGGCCTGACGGACCAGTTCGCTCATTGCCTGACGGACGGAAAGTCCCTTTGGAATACAGATGTAGTTGGTTGTCATGCAGCTTCCGATTTCGTCATCGTCATAGGAAAGCAGCATTTTTACATCTTTTATGGCTGCTTTGTCCAGGTTTTCCACGATTTCATATTTCTTTTTATCGTCGAGCGTTTCGAGGACGTCAACGGCATCATCGGAATCCATCAGGGAAACTACTTTGGCGGCATCTTTGACGGAGAGTTCGGCAAAGTAGATTTGCGGTTCATCCAGATATGCGAAGATTGCCGCAATCTTCTGTGGTTCCAGAAGCGTATAAATACGTTTCCTTTCTTTTGGAGTCATAACCGTAAGCATATCGGCAATGTCGTTTTCGTGATAATTAGATAAGCATTTTAAGATTTCATGGTCATTTTGTCTGCTTCGGATCAGCTTTGTAAGCTCTAAATATTTCTTGTTCATATGAATTCTCCTTTCCTTGTGTGCAGTCATCATGTGCAACAAAAGCTACATCATGCTGCGGATATGCACAATAGAAAAGGGCTCAGGTATACAGTTTTATATATTCAGGCACAAAAAAAGCACCTACCAGTGCTTTAAACATCATGAATCGGCAAAATTCATTTTCCAGTGAAAACGATAATTTTGCCAGTGAAAAAAGCATCGGCATTCAAATGTCTACTTCGCCCAAAACTATCGTTACTGTCCATGAATTTCACCTCCATTACTCAGATTTTTATGATTGTGGATTTAAATCCTTGGTTATGGTAGCATTTGTAAATGGATTTTTCAACCCAAAATCACGTAAAATTTTTGTAAAAGGAGCATATTTTGTTATTATTGGAGAAAAGAAAATAGCGCATTGTATAGGGGTATGGTAAAATAGGAAAGAATAAAAATGCCATTATTTATGAAATAGATTTTTTTGAAAATCAGGAGGAATAACATGTACGATTTAGTCATTATAGGAAGCGGTCCGGCAGGTCTTTCGGCAGCTGTTTACGCAAAGCGCGCCTGTCTGGATGTGGTTGTTTTAGAGAAAGAGCCGATGGGTGGCGGACAGATGATTTATACGCAGGAAGTTGATAATTATCTGGGACTGCCGGAAACCAATGGGTTTGATCTGGCACAGAAATTTGAGCAGCATGCAAAAGCACTGGAGGTTCCGTTCATCAGCGATGAAGTGGATAACGTAGAGAAAAATACAGACGGAACGTGGAAAATCACCGGTGCTTCCGGAACCGTCTATGAGACAAAAACGGTACTGCTGGCAACTGGAGCCGGACACCGGAAACTCGGGGTGCCGGGAGAAGAAACACTGGCAGGAGCCGGGGTGTCTTACTGTGCAACCTGTGATGGAGCTTTTTTCCGTAACAAGACAGTGGCTGTTGTCGGTGGTGGGGATGTGGCACTGGAAGATGCCCTGTATCTGGCCGCCGGATGTGAAAAAGTGTATCTGATTCACCGCAGACAGGAACTGCGTGGCACGAAGGTACTGCAGGAACAGGTGGCAAATGAGCCGAAGATCACCTTCCTGCCGGATACCGTGGTGAAAGAAATCTGTGGGGAGCAGATGGTCGATCATCTGGTAATCGCAAACACCGGAACAGGAGAAGAAAAAGAACTGCCGGTCAGCGGTATCTTTATCGCAGTCGGTATGAATCCGCAGACCGATGCGGTGGCTTCTGTGCTGGATTTAGATCATGGCTATGTGCGTGCCGGAGAAGACGGGGTGACGGAGCAGCCGGGGCTTTTTGTGGCAGGAGATGTCCGCACCAAGAAGCTGCGTCAGATTGTGACCGCGGTGGCGGATGGTGCCAACAGTGTGACAAGTATTGTGGAGTATCTCAAAACTTTATAAATTGCTGGTTAACTGCGGGGGGCTGGGAGCCTTTGGGTTTGGCAAGTGGGACGGATTTGCGGGGGAGTTGTTTTAGATATAAGGTTTCTCTATGCGACGGAAGGAGGGGGACATTCTCTTTCTACAGAAAAATTTACAAGTCAGCGCCGATGTTGATTTCAGGTTGGTTTGGCAAAGGTTTTACTTTTATGCTATTAACGTTACATGATGGAACTACGGCGCAGTTGCAAAT
>OGWR01001826.1_pt1 | contig 16447 bp, 12 predicted proteins | sample 1576061 | NCBI WGS metagenome assembly OGWR01 (sample SAMEA3541511, study PRJEB24748) | human gut metagenome | biome: human gut; feature: human-associated habitat; material: faeces | place: China | collected 2012 | reverse complement strand
CCGGGACGTTTTGCAATGACCTGCTGTGTGGAGGATGTTACCTTCATCGGCTTCAAAACGAAATACGATAGGGAGGATGAAATTCCGCACAAATCCTGGATCAATATCACAGCAGAAGTACACGTAGAATTCGCAAAAGAGTACAAGGGAAAAGGTCCTGTATTGTATCCAATTTCCATAACTCCAGCCGAGAAGCCGGAAGATGAACTCGTATACTTCTCATAAAAATAAAAAAAGGTGTTGACAAAGATACGTTAATGTATTAAAGTAACACCATAAAGAAAAACCGTTGAGAAAGAGTAGTAAGTAATCTGTTGATATTACAGAGAGCTGCAGGTGGTGGGATTGCAGTATGGATCATTTTACTGAATGGACTTTCGAGGGTGACCTGAACAACATACATGAAGCATACAGAGCCATGTATCAGCAGTAGGAGTCACCGGGAACCGAACCCGTTATCAATCAGGCGTGTATGATAGTACATGAGAGAGTGGACCGGATGGTCAAGATGAGTGGTACCGCGATAATAAGATTTTATTACCGTCTCAAGCAACAGCTTGAGACGGTTTTTTATGTAATAGGAAACTTCGTTTCCATTACATAAAAAACACTCCGTGAGGATCGCACTGCGGCGGATAAGAAACATGTCGCATATTGCGACCCGCCGCAGGCGGAGAATCTCGCAGGCGAGATTCTTTTTATACTTGCAAACAAAACCGCAATACATGATTCTTATAACTTTCAAAACGGATTTCTTTCAAAAACATTCTTAAAATTTGGAGGAAAAAATGATGAAGAGAAAAATGATGGCAGTAGTATTGACAATGGCAATGGCAGCAACAATGATCGGTGGATGTGGAAACAGCACAGACACATCCAATGCAGGAAACAGCACGAACACAACAGAGAGCAGTGCAGACGCAGCCGATACCGCAAAGGACACTGCACAGAATACTGCAGACAAAACCGTGTACAAAGTTGGAATCGTACAGTATGTAGATGATGCATCCTTAAACCAGATTGAGAAAGCAATTGAAGCAGAGCTGGATGCAAAAGGAGCAGAACTTGGTGTGACATTTGATTATGCAGATTACACCTATAATGGTCAGGCAGATTCCTCTACCCTGAACCAGATCGCAGCAGATCTTGTGGCAGAGGGTGTCGATGTGATCATTCCGATTGCAACGCCGGCAGCAATGATCATGCAGAACGCAACGGAAGATAATCAGATCCCGGTTGTATTTTCCGCAGTATCAGATCCGGTCGGAGCAGGACTTGTAGCAAGTGCAGATGCTCCGGGTGCCAATATTACAGGAACATCCGATGCAATTGATGTGGCACAGATCATGGATTTCATTTTGTCAGCGGATCCGGATGCTGCAAAAATCGGATTTCTGTATGATAAGAGCCAGGATTCTTCCACAAGTGCTATTCAGGCGGCAAAAGATTACTGCGATGAACATGGGATTTCCTATGTAGAAAAAACAGGTACAACAACCGGTGAGATCCAGGCAGCAGCAGATTCCCTGGTGGCAGAAAAAGTAGACGCTATTTTTACACCACAGGACAACACTGTTATGACAGCAGAACTTGCGATTTTTGAAAAATTTGCAGACGCAGGTATCCCTCACTACACAAGTGCAGATTCCTTTGCTTTAAACGGAGCATTCTTAGGATACGGCGTCAACTATGAGACACTCGGAACAAAGACAGCAGACATGGTTGCAGACATTCTTGCAAACGGAGCAGATCCGGCCACAACACCGGTAGAAACATTAGACAGCGGTATCGTAACCGTAAATACAGAGATTGCAGAAAAAGTCGGAATCGATTATTCTATCTTTAAAGATATGTGTTCCGAATTGATCGAGACAGTAACAGCAGAGGAGTTTAATTAAGGTATGGGTTCCATTATTACATTATCAATTGTACAGAGTGCATTAGAACTTGGTTTTATCTATGCACTGGTCGCACTGGCATTATTTATATCCTTCAGTATTTTAAACATTGCGGATCTTTCGACCGATGGATGTTTTACATTGGGATGTGCCGTCTGTGCATCGGTGACACTTGCAGGTCATCCGATATTAGGATTATTTGCAGCGATGGCAGCTGGTGTCTGCTCCGGTTTTGTGACCGCTTTCTTACAAACAAAAATGGGGATTCAGTCCATTTTGGCGGGAATCATCGTAAATACCGGATTGTATACAATTAATATTGCAGTAATGGGATTCGCTTCCAACATGAACTTATTCAACTGTGAATCCGTTTTTACCTGGGCAAAAACAGCGATCGGTGGAACGTGGTATAAACTGATCGTGGCTGCACTGATCGTTATCATTGTAGGAGTGCTGATCTCTTTCTTTTTAAATACAAGGCTTGGACTTTCCATCCGCGCAACCGGAGATAATCCGGATATGGTAAGAGCTTCCAGCATTAATACAAGTGCCATGATCACGATCGGACTTTGTGTTGCCAATGCCCTGACCGGTCTCTCCGGCGGACTGCTTGCGCAGTATCAGAAATCCTGTGATATCAATCTTGGAACCGGAATGGTAACAATCGCACTCGCCAGCCTGATCATTGGGGAATCTATCATTGGAAAAGGCGGTATGTTACAGCGTGTGACCGGCGTTATTTTAGGAAGCTGCCTGTATCGTTTTATCGTGGCAGTTGCCCTGAGATTAAATGTACCGGCAGAGTGTTTAAAACTTGTTTCTGCAATCATTGTAGCCGTGGCGATCGCATTCCCATATCTGAAAAAGCAGATGAATTTTTACCGGCAGAAACGTGCCGCAAAGGCTCAGAACCAGATATACGTTCAGGAGATTACGAAAAATGACAGCGAAGGAGGAGAAAGATAATGGCAGAGAAGAACGCAATGCTTGTGATGCGCGATGTCAGCAAAACTTTTAATCCGGGAACTGTCAATGAAAAATGTGCATTAAAAAATCTGAATCTCACCTTAAAGCAGGGGGATTTTGCAACGATCGTAGGAAGCAACGGAGCCGGAAAATCAACGCTGTTTAATGCGATAACAGGAGCCTTTTTTGCAGACAAAGGACTGATCATGCTGGATGGTGAGGACATTACCTATCAGAAAGAGCATGTCCGCAGTAAAGTGATTGGTCATTTGTTTCAGGATCCATTGAAGGGAACCGCACCACATATGACGATCGAGGAGAATATGGCGCTTGCCTACCTGCGCACGACTACTTCAAAGAATGCCTATTTCAGCCGGATCAAGGCAGCGGACAAGAAAAAATTCAGAGAGCAGCTCGCACTGCTAGACATGGGGTTAGAAGACCGTATGAAGCAGCCGGTCGGACTTTTGTCCGGTGGACAGCGTCAGGCACTCACACTTTTGATGGCAACGATGGTGACTCCTAAGATTTTGCTGCTGGATGAGCATACCGCAGCTTTAGACCCTGCCACCGCAGAGAAAGTACTGAACCTCACAAAAAAGATAGTGTCAGAGCAGAACATCACCTGCCTTATGGTCACGCACAACATGCATCAGGCGCTTGAACTTGGAAACCGTACCCTCATGATGGATTCGGGAAATATTGTGCTGGATGTTTCCGGGGAAGAACGGGAAAAGATGTCAGTGGATGATCTGTTAGAGCAGTTTGCAGTCCGTGCCGGAAAGGCATTGGATAATGACAGAATTCTGTTTTCCAAAGTGGAGGCATAATAGTGGTGTAGTAAGAATAGAAGCTATAAATAATTAGTATGTTTCAATTATATGAAAAAGCAATAAAACAAGGGAAAAGCCGTTGAAATCTAACGGCTTTTCCTTTATTATATAAAGTAATGCTAAAAAAATGTATATTTTCATAGGAGATTCGTGATTAAGGAAAACGATTACAGAGATGAAAAAGGCAGTGAGTATATACAAGGAGGAAAAACATGTATCCAATCGTTAGAAGAGAAAAACTGGCAGACAAGATCTATCTTATGGATGTCAAGGCTCCTCGTGTTGCGCAGTATTGCGAACCGGGACAGTTTGTGATTGTAAAAATTGATGAGGAAGGTGAACGTATTCCACTTACCATTTGTGATTACGACAGGGAAGAGGGAACGATCACGATCGTATTCCAGACCGTAGGAGCTTCCACAGAGCGTATGGTAAGCTTACAGGAAGGGGATGCTTTTGAAGATTTCGTTGGACCTCTGGGATGCCCATCGGATCTGATCCATGAAGATATCGAAGAATTAAAGAAAAAGAAAATTTTATTTGTTGCAGGTGGTGTTGGTACAGCTCCGGTTTATCCTCAGGTAAAATGGCTGCATGAGCACGGCGTTGACTGTGATGTTATCATGGGTTCCCGTAACAAAGATTTACTGATCTTAGAGGATGAGATGAAAAAAGTTGCCACAAACCTTTATGTGACAACGGATGATGGCTCGTACGGTTTCAAGGGAACCGGTACTGCACAGCTGCAGGAACTCTGGGATAATGGTAACCGTTATGACCACTGTGTGGCAATCGGACCAATGATCATGATGAAATTTGTCTGCAAACTGACAAAAGAATTAGGAATTCCAACGGTTGTTTCCATGAATCCGATCATGGTAGACGGAACCGGAATGTGTGGTGCATGTCGTCTGGTTGTCGGCGATGAAGTGAAATTTGCATGTGTAGACGGACCGGAGTTCGACGGACATCTGGTTGATTTTGATCAGGCGATGAGAAGACAGGCTCAGTACAAGACCGAAGAGGGAAGAGCAATGTTGAAATTACAGGAAGGTGCAACACATCACGGCGGATGTGGCAATTGTAACAGTTAAAAATCAGAAATTTGTCAGATCAGAGAGAATGCTGTCTGGTCAGTTACATAGAATCAGGAGGAAAAAATGGACGTATTAACTAGAGTTCCGGTTCGTGAGCAGGAGCCAGCCGTTCGTGCAGCGAACTTTGAAGAAGTATGTTTGGGATATAATGAAGAAGAAGCAATGGCAGAAGCTGCCCGTTGCTTAAACTGTAAAAATGCACAGTGTATGAAAGGATGTCCGGTATCTATCAATATTCCGGGATTTATCGCAGAAGTAAAAGAAGGTAATTTTGAGGCTGCTTATCATGTGATCAGTGAGTCTTCCGCACTTCCGGCAGTCTGTGGCCGTGTATGTCCACAGGAGACACAGTGTGAGGGAAAATGTATCCGTGGAATCAAAGGAGAGCCTGTAGCGATCGGTAAATTAGAGCGTTTTGTTGCGGACTGGGCAAGAGAACATGGCATTAAACCGAAAAAGGCAGAAAAGTTAAATGGACATAAAGTAGCAGTGATCGGCTCAGGCCCGGCAGGTCTTACCTGTGCAGGAGATCTTGCAAAGCTTGGTTATGATGTGACGATTTTCGAAGCATTACATCAGGCAGGTGGTGTGTTAGTTTATGGTATCCCTGAATTCCGTCTTCCAAAGCAGAAGGTTGTTGCCGCTGAAGTGGAAAACGTGAAAGCATTAGGGGTTAAGATTGAGACCAACGTTGTCATCGGTAAATCCGTTACAATTGATGAGTTGATGGACAACGAGGGCTTTGAGGCAGTTTTCATTGGTTCCGGTGCAGGACTTCCAAGATTTATGGGTATTCCTGGTGAGCAGGCAATGGGTGTATTCTCAGCCAATGAGTTCTTAACAAGAAATAACCTTATGAAAGCGTTCTTAGACAATTACGATACACCGATCAAAGCTGGTAAGAAAGTTATTGTAGTCGGCGGTGGTAACGTGGCAATGGACGCTGCAAGAACAGCAAGAAGACTTGGCGCAGAGGTACATATCGTATATCGTCGTGGTGAGGAAGAACTTCCGGCACGTAAAGAGGAAGTACACCACGCAAAAGAGGAGGGTATCATCTTTGATCTTCTCCAGAATCCAACCGAATTATTAGTGGATGAAAACGGTTGTGTAAAGGGTGCAAAAGTGATCAAAATGGAACTTGGCGAACCGGATGCTTCCGGAAGAAGAAGTCCGGTTGAGATTCCGGGCTCTGAATATGAGATCGAGGCAGATACTGTGATCATGTCACTTGGTACTTCTCCAAACCCTCTGATCTCATCCACTACAAAAGGTCTTGATATCAACCGCAGAAAATGCATTATTGCGGAAGAAGAGACCGGTGCAACTTCCAAAGAAGGTGTTTATGCCGGTGGTGACGCTGTGACAGGTGCAGCAACTGTTATCCTTGCGATGGGTGCCGGTAAAGCAGCAGCTAAGGGTATTCACGAATATCTCAGCAACAAATAAAAACAGACAGGACAGGGCAGGTGCTGAATGGATCATACATTTGGCACCTGTTTTTTTCTGTAAGTATTCCAAAGAAAACCCAAAGTTTTATTAATATTTTATGAAGAGGGTAGCAAAATTGCAGGGTTTATGTATATAATAGAACACGCTACGCAAGAAAGAAATACGAGAGAGGTTACCGATAGATGAAGGAGCAGAATCAGCGCCAGATACAGAATCAGACAGAATTAGACGAAAGAAGACTGAGACAGAAAAAGCTTGTACGGAAAAGAAAAATCGTTTTGAGTGTAATGCTTTTGACATCTTTTTTACTGGGATGTGTCTGTGGAAGATATTTTCCTGAGATCAAACTTGGAAAAACAGAAGAAGTGCTGGCATCAGCGCAGGATAACTCCGGTGAAGAGAAAAAAGAAAATCAAATTACAAATAACGTAGATAATGGAACAACAGCAGATGGAACGGAAAAAGAGGAACAGTCTGCTACAGAAACTGTCGAAGAACCGGCAGACAGCGAAGAAACGAATGATCCGTTTGCGGAGATTCCACAGGTTGTGTTATCAAAACCGGTAGATTATTCCTTAAATCAGGCAATCAGACAGTTAGAACAGATGGAAGCGTCAGATGAACGCTACGCACAGATCGTGGAAAATGCAGAGAAATATCCGGAAAAATTACTGATCAATCTGGCAAATAATCCGGAAATGATCGCATTTGTAGCTGATTATAAAGGGAACACAAGGGATTATGATAAAGCAGAACTGACAGAGAAAGAGTTACAGGAAGAATATCCGCTCTTTTTACAGTGGGATAAACGCTGGGGCTGCCTTGCATATGGGGATGACAGCAATGTTGCGATCAGCGGATGCGGTCCGACAACACTGGCGATGGCAGTAGTTGCGCTGACTGGAAATGAGGAGGCAACTCCGGCTGCAATCGCAAAATTTGCCATGCAGGAAGGGTTTTATATGTCCGGCACAGGAACGATGTGGTCGCTTATGACAGAGGGGGCGGCAGCTTACGGTGTCCGCTCCGAGCAGATCAATATCAGCCAGACTGAGATCAAACAGCACTTAGATCAGGGAGATATCGTGATCTGCTCTGTGCGGCAGGGAGATTTCACTACAGGGGGACATTTTATCCTGCTCTATGATTATGATGATGAAGGATTTTCCATTAACGATCCGTTTTCTTTATACCGCAGTGGTCAGAAATGGGACTATGGAAAAATCAGAAGCCAGATCAAAGCTGTCTGGGCATTAAAAGCAAAATAAAGAACAATTAGCGATTGTTCAAATAGTTTAATAAAAAACAGGGCATACTAAAGCATCATAAAGTGAGATGGAGAGATGCAGAATGTGCCAGAATATGAGTGGACTGTCCACTGCTGAAGTGGAATTTCGGAAAAAGGCAGGGTTGTCGAATGAAAGCGTAGATTCTTCCACAAAGACAGTGGCACAGATCATCCGCTCAAATGTTGTAACTTATTATAATCTTATTTTTTTGATCATTACGATTCTTCTGATCGTGGTGGGGTCCTTTCGGGATCTTACTTTTTTACCTATAATTATTGCAAATATGTTGATCGGAATCATCCAGGAGCTGCGTTCCAAAAAAATCCTGGATGATCTTACGATATTAAATACACCGAAAATCACGGTCTGGCGCAACGGAAGTGATCAGGAGGTTTTGGCGGATGAACTGGTGCAGGATGATGTGATAACGCTTTCAGCAGGTGGACAGATTCCGGCGGACGCACTGGTGTTATCCGGCAATATCACGGTCAACGAGGCTTTGATCACAGGGGAGGCCGATGAGATTGTAAAAAAAGAGGGAGATTCCCTTTTTTCGGGAAGTTTTGTGATATCAGGAGAGTGCATGGCAAAACTGGAAAAAGTGGGAAAAGATTCTTATATTTCAGGACTGATGTTACAGGCGACGCAGACAAAAGAGGGCGAGCAGTCGGAGATGATCCGGGCGTTGAACCGCCTTGTGCAGACCGTGGGCGTGATCATCTTGCCGATCGGGGCGATCCTGTTTTTACAGCAATACTTTTTTTCCGGGGCGGCGATGAAAGATAGTGTGACAGGCATGGTGGCAGCCATTCTCGGAATGATTCCGGAAGGTCTGTACCTTCTTGCAAGTGTGGCGATGGTGGTGTCGGTGATGAGGCTTGGAAAACAAAAGGTACTGATCCATGACATGAAATGTATCGAGACACTGGCGCGGGTAAATGTGTTGTGCGTGGATAAGACCGGAACCATTACCGTGCCAGAAATGGAAGTGGCACAGTTTATCCTTGCTAAAGACCAGAACCTTGCAGCCGAAGAGGAGAAAAATAAAGTTGCAAAAACGATCTCTGACTGTGTGCGTGCCCTGCCGTGCGACAATGCAACGATGGAGGCATTGCAGCAGTATTTTACGGAGCCGATGGAAAACAGTGCAGAAAAAATCGTCCCGTTTTCGTCTGCCACAAAATACAGCGGAGTGGTTCTGGCAGGAAAAGCTTATGTGGTCGGCGCACCGGAATTTGTGCTGCGGCAGGATTATGCGGCTGTTCAGGGAACGATCGAAGTATTTCTGGAAAAGGGATATCGTGTGCTTGTATTTGCAGAGTATGAGGGGAATCTGGATGGAAAAGAACTGACAGAAAATGCAACTCCCATTGCATTTATCCTGCTCAACAATGCAATTCGTGAGGGGGCAATGGATACATTCCGTTACTTTTCCAAGCGGGGAGTGGAAGTGAAAGTGATCTCCGGGGACAATCCGGTCACGGTATCGGAGATTGCAAAGAAAGCGGGAATCCGCCATGCGGAAAAACAGGTGGACGCAGCAACGTTGAAAACAGCGGAGGCAGTGCGGAAGGCAGCAAAAAAATACACGGTGTTCGGCAGGGTGACACCGGAGCAGAAACGTCTTCTGGTGCAGGCATTAAAAGAGCAGGGAAAGACCGTGGCAATGACCGGAGACGGCGTGAACGATATTCTTGCGTTAAAAGATGCAGACTGCAGCATTGCGATGGCATCAGGCAGTGAGGCGGCTTCGCATGTGGCACAGCTTGTGCTGCTCGATAACGATTTCAATAAAATGCCGGCGGTTGTCATGGAAGGGCGGCGGGTGGTGAACAACATCGGGCGCACTGCCAGCCTTTATCTGGTCAAGAACATTTTCTCCATGCTCTTAGCCGTATTTTCCATGCTGTTTCTGATTGATTATCCGCTGGAGCCATCGCAGGTGTCGCTCATCAGTGTTTTTACGATCGGGATTCCGTCATTTTTTCTGGCGCTGGAGCAGAACCGGAATCAGATCCATGGGCATTTTCTTACCAATGTCCTGATCCAGGCGCTTCCGGCTGGGATTACAGATTTTATCGTGGTGAGCGGTCTGGTGATTTTCTGCAGGGAGTTCGGAGTGGAAAAAGAGTGCGTTTCCACGTCGTGCACGATCCTGATCGCAGTTGTCGGCTTCATGATCCTTTATCATATAGCAAAACCGATGACAACACCGCATGCGATCCTGATCGCAGCGATGGTCATCGGCTGGTTATTTTGTATGCTGTTTTTCAGTGAACTGTTTGCGATCACGGCGGTCACAGGAAAATGTGCAATGCTCATGATTGTGTTCGCAGTCATCACGGAGCCAGTGTTCCGGTATCTGATACAGCTTGTGGAGACTGTTCAGAAGTGGGGCGGAAAACTAAAATTTTAGTCCGATGAACCGGAATGTTTTTTCCGGCTCTGTTTTTCCCAGATAAAATACGTTACGATCAGAAGGATTCCGGTGAACAGCCATGTGATCGGGCTTGCCAGACGGACTGCCCAGTAACCGAACGGATTTAAGGTGACGGCGATCACGATAATACGGCACACCATTTCCACAACACCGCTTAACATTGGAACAAGTCCGCGGTTTAAGCCCTGCAGGGCGTTCCGGTAAAGGAAAATCCATGCGAGCGGCAGCATGAAGAAACTGATGGTGTTCAGATACTGCATGGCATAGTCGAAAATTTCTTCAGAAGGATTGCTCACAAACCAGCTCACAATAAAACGTCCGCCGAATACGCAGATGGCAGAGGCAGCAAGCGAGATAAAAATGCAGATGAAAAATCCTTTGCGCATTCCCTCGTAGATACGTTTGTATTTTCCTGCGCCGAGGTTCTGACCGCAGTAGGTGGCAATCGCAGTGCCGAGTGTCGGCATGGTCTGGGTGGAGAGGTTTTCCACTTTGGAGGCGGCAGTGAAGGCAGCCACAACACTGGAACCGAAAATATTGACTGCACCCTGCAGGATCATGGTTCCGATAGCGGTGATGGAATAGTTGAGCGCCATCGGAATACCGATGGAAAGCATATTGAACACACCGTATCCGTCGAGATAGTAATCTTCCCGGCTGGTTTTTAAAATGTCGAATTTGCGGAACATATAAATAAAGCAAAGCAGTGCGGAGACACCCTGCGCAATGATCGTTGCATAGGCAGCGCCTGCGGTTCCAAGTTTTACGACGACGATCAAAAACAGGTCGAGCACAATATTTAAAAAGGAAGAGAGAATCAGGAAATACAGCGGTGTTTTGCTGTCGCCGATCCCTCTTAAAATACCGGCGGCAACGTTGTAGGACATCGTGAGCAGGATACCTGCGAAAATGACTTTAATATAAGAGTCTGCGAGTCCTAAGATATTGTCCGGTGTTTTCATTAAAATAAGAAACTGTCTGGAAGCTGCCACCGTAGGGATAGTCAGAAGTAACGATACAATGGCAGTCAGTATCAGGGAGAGTGCGACATAATGCTTTAACAGCTTGAAATCTTTTGCACCGAAGGCGTGGGAGACCATAACGCCAAATCCCTGCGCAATACCATTTGCAAATCCTAATACAAGGAACATCAGACATCCGGTAGAGCCTACCGCAGCCAGAGCATCCTCACCAAGATACTGCCCGACAATGATCGTATCCACCATGTTATAAAACTGCTGAAAAATATTTCCCAGTAAAACCGGAACGGAAAAAAGTAAGATCTTTCTGAGCGGGCTTCCCATTGTCATGTCTTTTGTCATAATCTGTACTCCTTGATTTATAAAATAGTTAAAAATCTGTCCGTGTTTTTTAGCCTCAACACGCATATTCTTTACGTTTCAGCAACTTAGTATAAGGCATGGACCGCAAAAAGACAATGTTTATTTTTGCGAAAAAATATAAATTTTTTGTTTTCGCAAAAGAAAAGATTTTTTCGTGGGAAACTGTTATAATAAGAAAGCAATTATTTGCAAGTCACAGTAAAATCACGGAGTAAAATAATGCAGACAAACCTCGAATACTACAAAATTTTTTATTATGTATCCAAATACAACAGTATCTCCCTCGCAGCAGAGGCACTTTCCATCTCACAGCCGGCAGTCAGCCAGGCAGTCAAGCATTTAGAAAGTGATCTTTCCTGTGCTCTCTTTGTGCGGACATCCAAAGGCGTGCGCTTGACAAAAGAAGGCGGACTGCTTGCAGAATATGTGAGAAAAGGATATGAGACAATCCTTACCGGGGAGAAAAAACTCTCAGAGATGTTAAACTTAGATGCCGGAGAAATCTGTGTGGGGGCTAGTGACATGACATTGCAGTTTTATCTGCTTCCTTATTTAGAAGCGTTCCATGATGCATTTCCACAGATCAAGGTGACCGTGACGAATGCCCCGACACCGGAGACGTTGAAACATTTACAGGACGGAAAAATTGATTTTGGGATCATCAGTACCCCGGTGAACAATAAATATGATTTTAAAATGACACCTGTGCGCAAAATTCAGGATGTCTTTGTGGCGGGAAAAAAGTTTGAGTATTTAAAAGGTGGAAAATTAAGCTATAAAGAGCTTGAAAATCTTCCGGTCATGTGCTTAGAGGGCAGCACTTCCACAAGAAAATATGTGGAGGATTATCTGGCAGAGCGCGGCACATTTGTCCGGCCGGAATTTGAACTTGCGACGAGCGATATGCTCATTCAGTTTGCAGTGCGCAACCTCGGTGTTGCCAGTGTCGTGTCGGATTTCGCAGAAAAATATATCGAAAGCGGGGAATTATTCGTATTGAAATTTGATAGGGCGATACCGGAACGCGAGTTTTGCATTGTCTCAAACGAGCGTGCGCCGATGTCGGCAGCAGCGGAAAAACTATACGATTTTCTGCTTGTTCCGTAGTGAAAAAATGTCAGAAAAAGTTCATCAAATCTTCATCAATCTTAATGGAATATCAATGGGATTGCGGGCAGGAATATGATAAATTTATATGCAAGATCAGGATATTTAGGAGGAAACGTAAATGATGCGTTTATTATCGATCTGGATAGACTGTACCTCAGCTGCTATTTTTGTGATTCCTGCTTTGGCTATTTTGCAGTGTACAATCTATAGGAAATGGGAATTTAAACCATTTTGTGTAAAACTGATATTTGCATTTTATGCGCTTGCTCTGTTTTCGGTTGTGGGTGTCCCTGCGGTTGGAACATTTCAGATGGATTTTGGACTGAATCTGATACCGTTTGCAGACATTGTAAATAGTCCGTTTGCATATATGAAAAATACGATTCTGAATATCATTTTATTTATACCGATGGGATTTTTTGTACCTGCGGTCTGGAAGAATTTCCGGTCTTTCAAAACCATGTTTTTCATGGGACTCGCGGTATCACTGGGGATTGAACTATTACAGATATTTACATTCCGGCTTACGGATATTGATGATCTGATCACAAATACGGCAGGAACTGTGCTGGGATATGAAATAAGCAGAAGATTTTCTTTTCCGTTCTATTTAAAATCAGTGGATTCGAAAGGAATTTTGGTACGATATGAACCTGTCCTGATTCTGGCAGTTACGCTTTTGGTTTCCATGTTTCTGAAACCGATGGTGTCTGATGGCATCTGGAATATTGTGTTATCTGGTCCGTGGTGGGGGAAATAAGGAGATATAATGAATGATTATATCAAATATAATGAATATTAATTTTACTTATGACATTACTTCGTGTATAATCATAAAGTAAAAACAGGAAGATGTGATGGTTTTTACAGACCATCACTTTTTTTATGCAGGAGGAAAATCAAATGGTTACAGCAGTAGTAGGCGCTAACTGGGGCGACGAGGGAAAAGGAAAAATCACAGATATGCTTGCAGATGAAGCGGACATTGTTATCCGTTTTCAGGGCGGAGCAAATGCAGGTCACACCATCGTAAACAACTATGGTAAATTTGCATTACATACATTGCCATCAGGCGTATTCCACAGCCATATCACCAACATTATCGGAAATGGTGTTGCACTGGATATCCCGAAGGTAATAAGTGAGATCAAATCGATCACAGACCGCAATGTGCCTGCGCCAAAAATCATGATTTCAGATAGAGCACAGATCGTTATGCCATACCACGTTCTTTTCGATCAGTATGAGGAGGAGCGTCTTGGAAAGAATTCTTTCGGTTCTACCAAGTCCGGTATCGCACCATTTTATTCAGACAAATATGCAAAGATCGGTTTTCAGGTAAGTGAGTTATTCGATGAGGAATTATTGCAGGCAAAAGTAAAACGTACCTGCGAGACAAAGAACATTATGCTTGAGCATATGTATCATAAACCATTATTAAAAGAAGAGGAATTATTAGCTACCTTACATGAGTACAGAGACATGGTAGCTCCATATGTCGGAGATGTTTCTTTATTCTTAGACAAAGCGATTAAGGAAGGCAAAAAGATCTTATTGGAAGGCCAGCTTGGTACTTTAAAAGATCCAGATCACGGAATTTATCCAATGGTAACATCTTCCTCCACTTTAGCAGCATACGGTGCGATCGGAGCAGGCATCCCACCATATGAGATCAAGAAGATTGTAACAGTAAGTAAAGCATACTCTTCCGCAGTAGGAGCAGGTGCATTTGTAAGTGAGATCTTCGGAGACGAGGCTGACGAACTGAGAAGACGCGGCGGAGACGGCGGTGAATTCGGAGCAACAACCGGACGTCCAAGAAGAATGGGATGGTATGACTGTGTTGCAAGTAAATATGGATGTCGTCTGCAGGGAACAACCGATGTAGCACTTACCGTACTTGATGTATTAGGATACTTAGATGAGATCCCGGTATGTGTTGGATACGATATCGACGGAGAAGTTACTACAGACTTCCCTGTAACTGCAAAATTAGAGAAAGCAAAACCGGTATTCAAAAAACTTCCGGGATGGAAATGTGATATCCGTGGAATTAAGAAATACGAGGATCTTCCGGAAAACTGCAGAAATTACATTGAGTTCATTGAAGGACAGATCGGATACCCGATCACAATGGTTTCTAACGGACCGGGAAGAGAAGATATCATTTACCGCAATAAATAAAAAGACTGAGGCAGGCGTGCAGTGCACCCTACCTTTTGTGACAAAACAAGGAAACGAAATCCTCTCCTCACCAAGGGGTTCGGATTTTTCCTTTGGAAAAACAAAGGAGGATTGCATGATAAAAAATATTATTTTAGATGTCGGGAAAGTGCTTGTGGCGTGGGAGCCGGAAGACGCAATGAAACAATTTGGATTTGATGATAAGACAGTGAAAGCAGTTGCGGATGCTACGGTCAATACTCCGGTCTGGCTTGAGACAGACCGTGGTGTCTGGTCAGATGAACAGATTCTTCAGGCATTTTATGAGAAGGCACCGGAATATAAAAAAGAGATCGATCTGTTCTGGAATCATCTGGAACTGGCGATCAAACAGTTTTCCTATACGAAAGAATGGATTTCCAATATGAAAAAAGAAGGCTTGCATGTGTATATTCTTTCTAACTATGGAGATTGGACTTATCAGAGAACGAAGGACAATGCGCTGGATTTCTTACCGTTGACAGACGGCGATATCTTTTCTTACAGTGTGAGACAGGTCAAACCGGATGTGGAAATCTATGAGACATTATTAAAAAAATATCAGCTCACAGCGGATGAGTGTGTATTTATCGATGACCGGATGGAAAATATCGAGGGAGCCGAAAAAGCCGGAATCCACGGAATCTGCTTTGAGACGATCGGGCAGGTGAAAGAGGATCTGAAGAAATACAATATATATGTCTAAATAACAGGTATTTAAGAAGAGAAAAAATCGTCGTTTCACAAAGTTATCACATTTTTTTCCAAAAGAAAACACATTTTTTCGATAAGATAATACTATCGAAAACCGACAGTTGCGAAATTCGTGAAAACAGACGGATTTCGCAATTTTCATGCAGCCGGAAGTAAGGAGGAAAAGATTGTGATCGAGATCAGCCATCTGGTAAAAAAATATGGCGACCATATTGCAGTGAATGATCTGACATTGACTGTGGAACCAGGAAAAATTTATGGATTTTTAGGACCAAACGGCGCCGGAAAATCCACCACGATGAACATTATTACAGGGTATTTAGGTGCAACCAGCGGAGAGGTGAAGATCAACGGATTTGATATTTTTGCACAGCCGGAAGAAGCAAAAAAATGTGTGGGATATCTGCCGGAGATCCCGCCTCTTTATGTGGATATGACAGTCAGGGAGTATCTGAACTTTGTGGCAGAGTTAAAGAAACTCGAAAAGGGTCGGAGAAATAAATATGTGGAGGAGGCGATGGTGACGACCGGAATCACTGCACAGCAGTCAAGACTGATCCGTAACCTGTCAAAAGGCTACAGGCAGAGAGTCGGATTTGCACAGGCAGTGTTAGGGTATCCGGAGATCATCATTCTGGACGAACCGACGGTCGGACTTGATCCAAAACAGATCATAGAGATCCGTGACCTCATCAAAGAACTTGGCAAAAATCATACGGTTATTTTAAGTTCGCACATTTTGTCTGAAATATCTGCAGTGTGTGATCACATTTTCATTATTTCCAAAGGAAAATTAGTGGCAGGCGATTCCACGGAGAATCTGATGAAACAGATGTCCGGGGCGCAGGAGATCGAACTTCTGATCAAAGGAGACAATGCGGCAGTGCAGGAGACATTCACCGGGATCGCAGAAGTTGAAAAATGCATTCCATTAGAGCAGAAGGACGAAGCGTGTGTACATCTGAATCTGATCGCAAAACCGGGAATGGATATCAGGGAACAGGTGTTTGCTTCCTGTGTCAACCATGGATTTGTCATTCTGCAGATGAATCCCGTTTCAAAATCTCTTGAGGATGTGTTCCTCGAACTTACGGAAAAAGAGG
>OGWR01001824.1_pt1 | contig 16480 bp, 17 predicted proteins | sample 1576061 | NCBI WGS metagenome assembly OGWR01 (sample SAMEA3541511, study PRJEB24748) | human gut metagenome | biome: human gut; feature: human-associated habitat; material: faeces | place: China | collected 2012 | reverse complement strand
CGTGAGCTCGGTATGTTCGAAGACAAGCCGGTCAAAGCTGCGATCGGACGCTTCGGCCCCTATATCAGCCATGCGTCGAAATTCGTGTCTATTCCCAAAGAGCTCTCCCCGACATCGATAACCCTCGACGAAGCCATCGGACTTATCAAGGCCAAGCGCGATGCCGATGCCAAGAAAATCATCAAGACGTTCGACGAAGAACCCGATCTTCAGATTCTGAATGGCCGGTATGGAATTTACATCGCTTATAAAAAAGCTAACTACAAAATTCCGAAGACCATCGAGAATCCCGCCGAGCTCACCCTCGAACAGGCCCGCGAAATAATCGCCTCACAGCCCGCTCCGAAATCAAAAGCCAAAGGGCGCGCTACCCGCCAGAAAAAATCATGATGACGATATGCCCCGTCCGTTAAACCACAAGCCGGGCACGAGAAAAGGTCTTTTCGTGCCCGACGTCATTGAAACATACAGGCCTGAAGGCCCAACACGTCTGCTCGACTTCCTGATCGAGGCGATGCCACAGCGCAAACGCACAAACATCAAGGAACTGCTCGCCCACGATCAGGTAGCAGTCAACAGCGCGCCGACGCGCCAGTTCGACACCGAACTATCGGCCGGCGACGAAGTGAAGGTCAACCTCGTGCGTCCCTTCCTGACATTCCGCAACCGCCGGCTGCGTCTTGTCTTTGAAGACGACGACATTATTGTTGTCGACAAAGGCTACGGACTCCTTTCAATGGGAACCGACAAGATAAAGGAAGGAACCGCCTATTCGATATTGCGCGACTACGTCAAATGGAGCAACCCACGGAACAAAATCTTCATCGTCCACCGTCTCGACCGCGACACCTCAGGCCTGATAATGTTCGCCAAGAACCAACAGGCCAAAGAGACCATGCAGCACAACTGGAACAACATGGTTCTCGAACGCACCTATGTTGCGGTTGTTGAGGGATATATCGATGATGACGAGGGAACCATCCGCTCTTACCTCAACGAGAACGCCGAACATGAAGTCTATTCTACTCCACGCCCCGTCAACGCCGACAGCAAGCTCGCCGTCACGCGCTACCGCGTTCTCGACCGCGCTCACGGCCACACACTCGTTGAACTGAGCCTCGACACGGGCCGCAAGAACCAGATTCGAGTCCACATGAAAGATCTCGGCCATCCGATCGTAGGCGACCGCCGCTACGGAGCTGCTACATCCCCCATACACCGGCTCGCTCTCCATGCCCGCACGCTGAAGTTCGTCCATCCGAACTCGCGTCGACCGATGGACTTCTCGACCGGCATTCCCGCCGCATTTCTGTCGCTGATGAAATAAAAACGCGAAGAACGGCTATTTTCACAATATTGTCTCACAGATGTCACACGATTGTAATAACCGCGCACTACCTTTGCAAGCGTGAAAACCGTACCGCCTGACAGCGGTTCAATATACAAATCTATACCCAAGAACTAACACGACTTACAAAGGTTGTAAAATAGTAATTCTTAAAGCGCGGATTGTCGACGAGACACTCCGCGCTTAGCTTTTGAACGCGCATTCAAACCGCACACGAAGGTTTGCATTTATCGGGAAAAAAGCGTAACTTTGCGAAATAATAGCAATATTGCATCAATGGAGAAACGAAAAATCCTCTATATTTCTCAGGAAATCTCGCCCTACGTTGCCGAAAACCATGGCTCGCTCCGCAGTCGACTGATCCCCCAAGGAGTTCAGGAACAAGGCTTTGAGGTGCGTACTTTCATGCCGAAATACGGCTCTATCAACGAACGCCGTAACCAGCTCCACGAAGTGATTCGCCTAAGCGGCATGAATATCATAATCGACGACACCGACCATCCTCTGATTATCAAAGTCGCCACCCTGCAGCCCACACGCATGCAGGTCTATTTCATTGACAACGACGACTATTTCAGCCGCAGCCCGATAAAAGAGCTCGAAACACGCACAAGCCTCGGCGACAACGACGAACGCGCGATATTCTTTGTGCGCGGCGTTGTCGAGACCGTCAAAAAACTACGCTGGGCCCCCGAAGTAATCCACTGCACAGGATGGCTTTCAGCCCTCGCCCCTCTTCTGCTCAAAAAAAGCTACAACGACGATCCCGCCTTCCGCGACTCGAAAGTAGTTGTGACAATAACTTCACCCGACGAACTGCTCGCCCCTCTGGCCGAGCGCTTCGCTGAGAAAATCATTACAGACGGCATTTCGGCCGACAACATAAAGTCCATAGCAACACCCCCGGTCGGGTTCAACGAGCTGATGCGCATAGCCATTGACTATGCCGACGGCGTTGTCGCCGGAGTGCCCGACGCCGATCCGGCTCTGCTCGACTACGCCCGCAGCCTCGGGCGCCCCGTCCTCGACTACCACGACGACCCCGCCGAAGCCGCTCGCGCCTATGTCGATTTCTATAACTCGCTTTAACAAATGAAACGCCTCATAAAGGTATTTCTGTTCGTGGCAGCCCTGTCAGCTTTAGTCAGCGCGTGCGACGACGATACCTCGACAATCGGTTCCTCTCTGATCCAGGATCAGGTCAAGATCGTAGTCGACGACTCTTTCACACTGACAGGCCACTCCGTCGCCTCCGGAAGAGTTCAGTCGAGAACAATACTCCAGCTCCTGGGAAATATCGACGCCGAAGGCTACGGCTCTTTCTCGAGCGACGTAGTAACCCAGTTCATGCCCAGCCAGACCATTCCCTACACCGACGTCGACCTTGATTCCGTGCGTCTTGTCATGCGTATGCCCCTCGGTGGATACGTCGGCGACTCGCTGATGCCTATGGGGATAGCCGTCCACCGCCTGACACGCGACCTCCCCGCTCCGATATTCAGCGACTTCAATCCCGACGGATATTACGAGCCGACGCCCTACGCAACGGCAACATACACTGCCACAGCCGCCGGCCTCAGCCCAACCGAACAAAAACGCAAATTCCGTCTTATCAATATCGATCTGCCGAACAGCTTCGGAACCGAGCTTCTTGCCAAATACAAAGAATCGCCCGAAACATTCGCCACACCCGGCGCATTCTCACAATGGTTCAAAGGCTTCTATATCAGAACATCATTCGGCAGCGGCCGCGTGGCCCAGATCGACTCGACAGCAATAACCCTCTATTTCCATCGCACCTATCGCGACGAAGAGACCGACCGCGACACAACCGTCTACAACTCGGCAGCATATCTCGCCGTGACCCCCGAAATCGTCACGAACAACAACATGCGCTATAACGTATCGCCAGAGCTGAGCGCACAGGCGGCCGAACAGGCCGTCATTGCCGCCCCGACAGGCTACGACGTCGAAGTCCGCTTCCCCGCACGCGAGATGATCGAGAAATACCGCAGCGAGAAAACTCTGCTTTCGATTATAAACACCGTCTCGCTTGAGATTCCGACGCTCGACATCACAAACAGCTACGGACTCACACCGCCCCCGACAGTCCTTCTTGTTAAAACCTCCGAGAAAGATGACTTCTTCGCCCGCAGCAAGCTTCCCAACGACACAACATCTTTCTACGCGACCTACGACTCGTTCAACCATCGCTACGTGTTCAGCGAGATGCGCGACTACATACTGTCGCTACTCGATAAAGAAGAGATTACCGACGACGACATGAACTTCACCATCTGCCCGGTAACAATCGGCTTCGAGAGCAATGCGACAAGCAACAACTACTACTATTATTACTATTACTACAACATGTCGATGAGCCAGCAACTGACAGTTGCAAGCGTTACGCCCTACGTAAACAGGCCGTCGATGGGCATTCTCGACCTGAAAAATTCAAAAATTCTGTTCACTTATAGTTTGCAGACAATAAATAATTAGTATCTTTGCACCGCAAAACCAAGCCGCAATAGCTCAGTTGGTAGAGCATTTCATTCGTAACGAAAAGGTCGTGGGTTCGAGTCCCACTCGCGGCTCATAGAATAGCTGATAATTGTTTGATTATCAGCTATTTCTGTAAAATCAGGTAGCCAAAGGGTAGCCAAAAACAACACATGGTTTACTATTAAAGAGAACCAAAGGGAATTCTCATTGTTGCTATATTGAAGGGATTGCCGTAACTTTTCCCAAACACTTCTCCGCATGATAAACGAGATTGTTCAAAATCTTATCGCCGTTAATAGAATTGCCGAAGGACAGAACTTGTCCTTTGAAGATGCTTTGTCAATAGTTACGATTTATGATGAGTTGCCCGAGCCGAATAATCTTATCGATGAAGCAGAAGAGCTGGCAGTATCCAATATTGATGATTTGGAGAAATTGGCTATCGCAATTGAAGAAGAGTCTGAGCGGTTCTTAGATCTCGGTTTGCCTCTGCTAAAGAATATCGATTTTAGAGCTATTGCTCAGAATTACCCCCGACCCTATTATGACAGATTCCTCGAGGCGAATAAAGAGCTGAACATATATTGGAAAGAATATTGCCAGCTCAATAACCGACTTGACTATCTTGATCTCGATTCTCCAGAATATCAAGAAACAGAAATAAAATGTGAGGAAGCCAAAGCAGAACATGATGAACGGCAAAAGGTGGTTCGGAAGTTATACACCGAGTATGAGCAGGCCAACAAAGACAGTGCTCCAGTATTTCGATTCAGAGCTGACTTTCTGGAAGCAGTCATTATTCGATACCGTGACATCGCCATCGCGATACTTACCGACATCAAACGAATCAGGGAGGGCGGCTCATGAAGAAGATATTGATGAAAGACGCCGAGCAGTTCCGCGATACAGTGTCGGCGAAACTCTGCAACTGTCTTTATGATGCCTGCAATGAGTTCCTGTTTGAGTTCACCACACCTATAATGTTCAGCGTTCATATGAACATGAGGTTAGAGCTGGACTTCTTCCGTCCCCTCAAATTCAAGCAGCTCCATATCTGCTATATGGTGTATGCCGTTGAGAAACTAATTTCACCCTCGGCACTCGCTAAGGAATGGTCGTCTTTGTTCTTGAAACGTTGCGGAATCAGCGAAGCATATTACAAAAGCCATCGTCTTGACGATGCAAGATCCGATGTTCCGGTCAACATAGAATTTCGTGACAGCATCGATAATGCGGTCAAAATCTGGAATGACATGAGACGCGGCCCACGCTAATCACAAGTCCGACACAACGGAGTAAAATTCCCAAAGCTTTCAACGCGCTATATTGCTACTTATCAGCATATAGTGCGTTTGCATTTTTTATATTTCGACACAAAGCGCCCACATGGTGCCACTATGAAGTGACAGTAACTTTGCATCGGAAACAAAAGGTATTCAACGCATGCCAAGAGTACCCTGGTATTTCCAAAAGTATTTACGAAAACTCAACAATAAAATATGCAAAGAAAACTGCTAACCTCCAAGGAAGCCGCCCAGTATCTCGGCATCTCGCTTTCTTTCCTCCGCAAGATGATGATGAACCGCATCATCCCCATGTATAAGCCAAACGGCAAACTCTGTTACTTCGACCCTGAAGATCTCGACGCCTACTTGACAAGCGTCCGTATTTCCTCTCAGGATGAAATCAAGGCGCGGGCAAACGAGTATCTACGCAAAACAGGCAATCATGACTAAAGGCGTGAACATCTACAATCTCATCAGCTCATTCTGGCGGGAGAACGAGTACGAGCCGTTTTCGACGGCGGCGATTGCGATGTACTTCTTCCTCATTGACCGGGCGAACAGCCGCCGATGGCAGATGCCGTTCAAGTGTCCTACTTCGGTAATCAGCACTGCGATTCAGGTGACACGGCAGACCGTTGTCAACGCCCGTGAGTCATTGCGGGACCGGAATCTCATTACCTATTCTAAAGGAACGGGGAAAGGCTCCCATCCTATGTATTCACTTGTCTTGACTGATGGCTTGACGGAATGTTTGCAGGATGAATTGACTGGAACCTTGCAGGATGACTCGACAGTTGGTTTGTCGGACAGCTTGACACCCTATAATATAGAAGATAGAAAGATTAAAGATAAAAATTATTCTTCTAATAATATGGGCGATGTGAAGATTTTGAGTTTGGAGGAGCTTGAGGTTTTGCTGGTTAACGATGAACCGTGGCTCCGTGAAATCATCTCCCTTCTTTCTCCCTCCTGTCAAATCGAATTGCCGGAACTGAAATCGTATCTCGGCAATTTCTTCCTCTACCTCCGTTGCCAGGGAACGAAAGGGAGGGAAGAAGATGACTGCCGAAGATATTTCGTGAACTGGATTAAGAAACAACCAATCACTAAAAACAAAAACACTCTCAAACCGACAACCCATGCAACAAATCAATCAACCAACGATGCTCGCCGACCTGCTGGCATCACAGCTAAATCAGCGACCGACTACGAGGGAGCGTTTTAGGCTTCCGTTCTCAAAAGGCGATGCCATCCGTGTACTTCTCGCCGGAGTAAAGGCAGAAGTTGAACACCGCGACAAGACTTTTATAATGAGCGAAGCCCTCATGACGCAGGCCGGAGAGATTGCCGAATGGCTCACGGGCAACCATTCTAAATTCGGACTGATGCTGTGCGGCGGATGCGGCAACGGCAAGACTACCTTTGTGAAAGCTTTCCAGCAAATCCTCAACAAATCTGAAATCAAAGTTGACGATGATTATTCTGAGCGATACTCCATCCGGATTGTAAATGCACGCGACCTTGCGAGGGTCTGCAAGGAGGACTATGATGAATGGCGCAGTCTCTGTTATAAACGTATGCTTGCTATCGACGATTTCGGAACCGAGCCGCTTGAAGTTATGGATTACGGCAACATCCTCTATCCGATAACAGACCTGCTGACAACGCGCTACGACCGTCACCTTTTCACTATCCTCACAACCAATCTGACACCGCAGGAAATACGACCCAGATACGGCGACCGCATAGCCGACCGCCTTAACGAGATGATGGGCAAGGTAATCTTCGGGAACCCCTCTTACAGAACTCTGTAGCCGGACAGTCAGCCTGTTGTAGCTCTGCTCCGCAGTCGAAACGATAGTGAAGATGGAGGAGGATTGCAAGGTTGTTTTTTATGTCCCATAAAAATTGGCTCCGACAACCTCACGGCTGCCGCATTCGCCAAGGTCTTGAAATCATCCTGATTCCGCATCCTGCCCTTACCTCCTCCATCCTTCTTATTTGCCTCCATTCCTAATTTCAACCAACCAATTTTACTATGATCCAGACAAAACCAAAATCCAAGCGCGGGCGCAAGTCCAAACCGGAGTGGCAGCGGCTGCGCAATGAAATCAAGCTGCATCTCGATGACGGCAATTATGCCGTTGTAAAAGACATGGCTCGAGAATCCGGATTATCACTCAATAAGTTCATCACCAGCGCCGTCATGGGTGCTACAATCCGTAAGGCTCTTACGGCTGAGGAATACTCGATGGTCCGCAGCCTTCAGGGTATCGCCAACAATCTCAACCAGCTTGCCAGATGCGCAAACGGCATGGGCTTCGATGCGGTGGCGACTAAGGTCGATAGTCTGCTCACAAAGACGCTTGAGTTACTCTCCAAATTCCGGATGTGATGATAACAAAATTCAAAAACCGAGTAGATTTTGCAGGTCTGGTAAGCTATGCCAATGATATCAAAAGCGAGGAAAAGCGAGGAAGACTATTGTCGTTTCAAGGTGTCTGTGTCGTTTCCAACGAGACGATTGCCGACAGTTTCAACACACATCTCCGTCATCCCGACAGTCGCGGAAGAGTACATCATATCGGGCAACCGGTAAAGCATGTGTCAATCTCATTCTCGTCGGAGGATGCGCATCTGTTCCCCGACAATGAGCAGGGCGACCGTTTCATGGCGCAGCTTGTCGATGAATGGCTGCAAGGTATGGGAATCACCAATGCGCAATATATCGTGGCACGACACTTTGACAAGACGCACCCGCATTGCCATCTTGTGTTCAGTCGGATTGACCTTGACGGCAATGTAATTTCCGCATTCAATGAGCGTATCAGGAGCGCGAAAGTCTGCAAGGAAATCAAGCTACGCCACGGACTGACATTCGGCAACACGACAGGCGAAAAGGTTAATCGTGACAGGCTGCGACCGATTCAGCAGTTACGATTCGATATAAAGGCGGCAGCAATCGCCGCCGCAAACAATTCTACATCATGGGCTGAATTCCTACATGCTTTGGAGGCTCATGGGATAGAGGCATGTTTTAGCATCAACCGTTCCACGGGAGAAATCCGAGGCATTTCATTCGCCAAAGGCGACTATCGGTTTGCCGGTTCAAAGCTCTCCAAACAGAAACTTACATACAGTAAACTTGCCGCAAAGTTCGGAGCATTGCCTGTTGAGGGAGTGGCCGTTTTATCCACCCCCAACAAAGGCTTCTATGAAGGAAGGTTCGGAGAGACCCCGAATGTGGGGGAGAACGTTTTGTTCATCCCCTCTCGAGACCATAGGTTGAATCCTGAGGAGGGTACGGGCAAATTGACCACACCCTATCGAGATTCAGGCAAAGGTGTTTCCAAAACGGAAAGCCCTTTAGAGGGAGTGCTACCCAATAGCACCCCCACTGAACCATCGGAAGTTAGTCTGATTCCATTATCTGTGATTATCGACTTACTTGCCGGCCCCGCGGTCATGCAATCTTCAGGCGGCGGTGGCACCACCAACGACCTCGACTGGAACGATGAACGCCGTCGCCGTCAGGAAGCTCAAGAAAACCAATATGTCAACAGGCCTTTCAAACGTAGAAGATGAGCAAACGGATTTGCGATCGCACCATGACAAGGAGTTAATGATTTCTTAACCCCTTCAAATAACTCCAATGAGGGGGTGCGCGTTTTACGCACCCCCGTCAGTATCAATATGTTTCACATAAGGGGTTTTCAAAACGGTAACCACTTCTTATAGCGACAACGTAATTACGTTTTTAACTTTACAATCATTTTCAAACCGTATATAATGACCCCAAACGATAAAAACTATGTTGACCGACTGCACAATCAGCAAGTCAAAGAGCTAAACGAAATCAAGAACCGTCTTCTGATTCTGGAAGGCAAACCGTCTGCCATGTCCAACGGCAACATACGGGTCGAAATCGACGCCGACAAAATGTATGAAATGTTTCTGAAAGCGTGCCATGACTGCTTGCAGCAACGGCAGGCATGTCATCAGGAAGAAGACCGCAAAGCCGAAGAACAGCTCCGACAGGAATGCGAAGCCAAAGGAGAACGCTACTTTTTCAACGTTCACGAATGGCGTGCCGCTATCGCCCGTGACTACGATGTCTTCTTCCAAAAGATGATCGGCATAGGCAAAATCGCCGACCGTCATTATCGTGACATCAAAATCGCCCTTAATAAAATCCTCAATGAGCCTTCAGCCGATCCAGAGCCTCCAAAATCTCAACCTCTCTTCTCAAATCTCCCATCTGGCATTCTTCCAAAACTAATCACACTTTGTCATCGCCTCACAAGTCGCATCCGCAATTACTTCACCGGCAAGTTCTCTCTTCCTCGCGGCTGGACGCTTCTAACAATACTACTCTATGCCCTGTTGTTCATTCTCCTCTTATACCTCCGAACAACAATTATGGTGTCAGGGTAATGAAAACAAAGAGCACGCCTGTTCCAAATAACTACTCGCTTTTTGGGGTAAACTACTCGGATAATCGTCGAACTACTCGCCAACTACACGTTTTTTCGGGTAAACTACTCGTTTTCACCTTTAATAACTACTCATTTTTTACAACTATCCCGGATAGTCTCAAACAATCCATCAACTATCCGAAATTGAACTCAACTATCCGATTTTGGAAGCCAACTAGTCGTAAAAACAGCTAATTAGTCGTGAACTAGTCGTGAAATCAAGCCAATTAGTCGTAAATCCATTCGACAGACGATAATAACTCGTTTAACGATAAGAACGCGTAGAAAACGAGTATAACGCGTTAAGAAACTACTCGGATATTTGCCAAACTACTCGCCAATTATTCGCTTTTAGAAGCGAGCTACTCGGTTTTACAGTCAAAGGCGGTCGGATTTTGCCTAATCCATACGCATCCGACCGATATTTCGGTCGGACGCGATAAAAACGGTCGGATTATGGCTATTTTCGGTCGAATGGACTTTAAGGCATCATCTACGCCCAATCCGACAAATTAGCTCGAATTCAATAAAATGTTGGTGCCGCAACCCGCTACGGTTAGGGAATCAAGCCTTCAGACCAAGACCTTAGCTGCAATTATAGTCGCTTCAAGTGCCAAGTCGATAAACGAAAACACTGTGACAGCGTCGCAACATCAGGCATTAGACTGATCTATTATTCCATATGCAATACCCACATGAAATATATAGGCTCGAATTAATACGATTATCTTATTTAATGCTGTCGCCCCATGCGTAACTACTTCTGCATCTAAATCTTTTAATAAATTATAGTTTTCAAGATAATTCTCGCTATAGTGTACTGCAATATCACGTGAATGTTTATCATCTGTAATCAAGGGGTCACTGAATTGACGTAGCGCTATCTCAATATCATCTGCTTCGTTGCTTAATGTAGGGTTATTTTCCGAAAGAGGTTTTAGATACTTGCACCATATGCCTTTTTTTCGTGCATTTTCATTAAAACCGTATAAACGTTTGTAAGTTTCTTTAGAAATAACAATTAAATTCTTTATTGCATAGCGCTCTTCGTAAAAAGTCGTTCCGTTCAAGTATTGTCTAAATGCTGCACAATAATCCAGTGCCATTAAATTGAGCTGAACGCTTGCTTTATAAAAATTTAGCAGTTTTATTCTATCAGGCCAATGCTTTTCTATGAAACTTATGCTCTTTACAAAATCATCGGTCTTTACTTCTATTTCTTTAATAGCTTCGCCTAAAATGTTGAATGTATATTTTGCTTTTTTTAGTGTTAAATCGCCCATTAGCTCTTAGAATTCATTTGGCCAATTTATAAATAACATTTATTTGAACTCATCTTCGTCGGAAACATCCGAAGTGTGGGTATTCTTATAATGATCTAAGTTAACCGTCATGACATGTTCGACATCCTCGGAGTATTGGTCTTATTTGTTGAACTCGTGCATGTTTATGATTCTGGATTAAAATAATCAGTGTCCAACCGTTTAATTTCATAAACCGTTTTTATTGACACGCCCACCCCAAATTCTATCATAAGATGACAAAGTTCTGTACCATCGATGAGAACGATTTTAGCGTTTCGGGCACTTTCTTTAGCACCAACACTAAAATCACTTGTTGTTATGAAAATGCCTTTAGTAGCACCGCGCTCAGAGAGGGCACCTCGGAATTTTTGGATTTCGGGTTTTTGTACGGTGTTTTCCCATCGTTTAGCCTGAATATATATCATATCAAGACCTAAACGATCTTCTTTAATAATACCGTCTATACCTCCGTCGTGAGATATTTTTGTCACCATAGCGGCATCTTCTCTATTACCTCCATACCCCATTTTAACAAGTAGATCCAACACAAGTTGTTCAAAGAAGGCCGGTGTTTGGTTTTTAATTTGCTCCAACAATTCAGTTGCAAGAGAAGTGTTGATTTGAGCTATTATATCGTCAATAGTTTCAGATGGACTAAGTGCAGGGGTAACGGCTGCAGGTTCCTCTAACGTTGTTGCATTTATTTTTTTGCCATGCGAGAACGCTTTAAATTCCGGAGAAATTTGGCATAAATCTTTTTGGTTCAGTTCGGTGATGCCGGTATTTAACAGATTCTTGCCTTTCTGAGTAATCTGATAACGGCCTCTCTTGGGCGAAATGATTAATCCTGCCGCTCTAAGATAAGTCATAGTCCATTGGACTCTGTCATATACTTTTGTAGCACGACCACTTTTGATTTTTTCTTGACGGTCTTCATCTGAAAGATGAAAATAGTCCGAAGCGTATTGCACTGCGGTTTTAAGGTTCTGAACATTATCGTCTTCGAGGAACTTCAAAACCGGATAGAAAAATTTTGTAAAAATGGGTACCATTATCCTTTGAATACTGATGAGCGGTGAAACTTCATATAGTCTTGTCTTGCATCGTCAAGGGGAAGTAATTGTATAAACTGACCGTCCTTAATGCCAAGTCGTTCTTTATTTTTGGGAGAAATCCAGTTTGACAAAACAATTCGACGGTCTTCAGTGAATGTCATAAGACCTCTGTCGAAAAGTTTGTCATATAACGGCGAAAGCATAAATCCGTTTTTGGGATCAAGCTTTTCGGTATCCGTAGCTACGGCCCAAGGCTTGATATGGCTTGCGATGAGTAACCGCTCATCGTTAATCATTGTAATTGGGCAGAAGGGGCATTCTGAGAGCAGCTTGTCGCGGTATATGCCCTGACCTTGACGGGCTTTGCGAATTTCATTCTGACGGGACGAAACTCTAGGTTCGGGAGCCGGTGCAAGTACTCTCTCGCCTTTTTTGCCGTATGTGAACACAAGTGCAGCTCTTTTATCGGAAATGGCTTCGAAGTCGGCAAAAAGTTTCCAATAATATAATGTGGCACCCGAACCGTCTGTAAGCTGCATAATGGAGATGTATGTAACGAGAGGTAACGAAATTTCACGGATAAGCTGATAGCCGGGGTCTTTGGAGTTGACATAACCACGAGGACCTTCTATCTGGTCTTGCGCGGTGACATTGAACTCAATAACTTCGGGCAGTTTCTCGATTTTTGCCACACGTTCTTTCCAAAGCTGGGGCATTTCAGCCGCGCCACGATAATCCTGCGAAGGGTGTAGATATTCAGCGTGGAGCGCGTTCATGTAGGAAAGGAGGTCACTTTTGAGCAAAAAGCATTTGGCGACAAATCCCTCGCTTCCGAAGAAAGGATACATAACGGCTTTCGATGCAATATAAAGTTTTGCCTCCCCATTGCCCCCTCCAATCTTGGATGCACGCATCACAAAGCAGTCAGGTACCGTGATGGGCGAATTGAGCGTATCAACAAAATTGAAATTCTGACCATCTATTTTCATGATTGTGGTTCTCCGTATTTAGTAATGTCAAGTTGTTTTAGTAAAGCTATGAGAACATCGACGACAATACTATTCCCTGCCTGTTGATACATTGAAGTGTCCGAAACAACGATTTTGAAGGAATCCTTGAAACCCATAAGCCGCAGACACTCACGCGGAGTGAGTTTGCGGATGCGGCCTTTGTGGGTAACATAATTGTCAACTCCGGCACGGTGCATCTTGTGCATAGATTGCAGGAGCGGACGGGCTACATCAAGATCTGTTTCGGTAGAAGTGCGGAAATTCTTTGTGCCAGGAGTCAGGACGTAGTTCTTGACTTTTTCCGAAAGATAGTATTTTTCTTCAACATCTCGGACATCAAAGATAAACTCGTCCCAGCCTTCTTCATAAGGTTCATCTTGCATAGCAGGATGATAAACGAAGTCTCCATGCCAGTTGAACTGTTGGTTCCTTTTTTGACAAAGGGCGACTTCACCGTTAATCTGGGTATAGCATTTGGTGCGATTTTTGGTAGAAGTGACGAACTTAATGCCTTTCTCGCGAAGGAAGTAACGAGTTTGAATATAGTCTTCCAAAAAATCGTACATTCTATATTCAAGAGGAATCGGGTCTGGGAACTCGAACTCAGTAGGTTCACGGAATCCTACACAGAAAATTCTCTCGCGGTGTTGTGGAATGCCGTAGTCTTTGCTATTAAGAACTTTGAAGAAAATGTGATATCCACAGTAATCTTCAAAAGTGTGGCGAATAACCTCCCATGTATTGCCTCTGTCGTGATTTATGAGACCTTTTACATTTTCAAATATGAAAATCTTGGGCTCGCATTCTTTTACGATGCGCGCGAACTCGCGGAAAAGCGTGCCTCTTGTATCTTCAAAACCTTTACGCTTGCCGACCATTGAGAATGCCTGACAAGGAGCACCTCCGACAAAAATATCGACTTTGCCTTTGAACGGTTTAGCTTCAAAATAATGTATGTCGGAGTGCCAGCGACTTTCGTCAATGTCGTAGTTAGCGAAATATGATTTCTTACATTTTTCGTCAATATCACCGGCAAAGACAATTTCGGTATTCAGCCCTAATCGTTGAAAAGCGTGCTCGATTGCGCCGATACCACTAAACGATGTAGCGAGTCTTATCTTTCTTTCAGGGTGAGAAAACTGTCGCTCAGTCCATATAGTCCTGTCACCGTAAAAAAGTGTAGTCTCAGCTACTATACTGGAGTCCTCTATAATATTATTATCTTGATCTGTCATCAGAAATTGAAGTGGTCTTATAAAAAACTAAATGCACAGGTGCGCACTTAAACGCAAAGTTACGAAAAAAAATTCGAAACTTTGTGAATCAGGAACAACGACAAAAATTGATGTAGGCAAAAATCGCGCTCATGCGCGTTAGATCTTGTTGCTGTATGGCATTTTCGGCTCTGCGACCTCGGCAATGGAATTGTCAGGATTGGTGTATGTGCTGTTGAAAATATCTGTCAGGCGGCTGAAAGTCTGCTGACGAAGGACTTCGGTTTTCAGCTCGCACTCCCATATAACAATGACGTTCCACCCGATTTTGTGGAGAGCTTCAATATCGCGCTGGTCGCGGGCGCGATTTTTTTCTATCTTGGCCTGCCAAAATTCAGTATTGGATTTTGGCAGACGAAAATATTTGCAGTTGTCATGACCGTGCCAAAAACAACCGTTAACAAAAATAACAGTCTTGAACCGGCGCATCACAATGTCGGGAGAGCCTGGAAGTTTTCGGTTATGCAGTCCATAGCGGAAACCACGAGCGTGGAGATAGCGGCGTACCAGCATCTCCGGCTTTGTGTCACCGGAGCGAATAGCCGACATATTGCGGCTCCGTTCTTCGGATGTTTTTATATCTGCCATATATTTATGGGAATTAATATAGAAAAGTGATCCTAAGTCGCTAATATTAAGATATGTATCACTCAGCCATTCCTCTGTGGTAATGGTTCACATAGCGATTTATTTACAACTCGGTCCCTCATGAGACGCATATCGGTGAAATTACGACTGATGTTCTGAACAATGTCCATGTAATTGTCCTTTCCATCGTGCTCATAGTAATATGGTTTGATAGAAACACAATTCTTGTGTTCGAACATCGTATTCAAAAGTGTTCGGTCCGAATTGCCACAAGAATGTCCCATTATATAAATTTGGAAAGGGGCAGAATCCATCAATCTCAATAATTCTTTATAGTTATTGTTCTGAAGGTACAAAATTGATTTGATGTTCCTCAGATAGCTGTTGTCATTAAGTCCTTTTATGATTTCGTAGTTCTCATCCAGTTCATCACCATAACCAAATATCATATTTTCATGATCATTCAAAGAACCATGGATGTGATTTAACGATATGGAATTATATTTTTCATTCAAATAAAGGTTTGCTACTTTAGTATAATTGAAATTCAGCAACAAGATATGTTGGGGTCTAAGCATATATTCAGAGAACTCTGGCGCCTTGGTATGATACTCCTTGGCATCTTTAAGATCGGCTTTATAACGTGAAAAGTTAGATATTACAAATGTAGAGTTCAAGCCAAGACTTTTGAACTGATATTCAACTTCCCGAGGGTCTCGTTCTGATATCTCTTTACGGTAATCTTCAAATAATCCAAGGCTTTCAACAGCAATCTCTTCTTTCTTAAAATATGATGTTATGATGTCTTTTATTCGGGAATCAACCTTTATATTATGTGATACTCGTGTGAGATAGTCTGCCAAAACCTCTTTCAAGAAATTAAGCTGATTGTTAAGTTCTGCTGGATTTATATAGCATTTGTCTTGTGTGTCAAATATGTCTACTGGTTTCCGTCCACAACTTTTGAATGCATGATAGCGTAGTAATTTATAGTAATCTTCTTCGATATCAACCCAATTTTTATTATGAATATCCTTACATATATGATACATAAGAACCGATGTCACGTCTCTCATGAAATCGCCTGTAGAAGAAAGCTTTGCTAAAATCTCCGCTCCAGTTCTATTGCGCAAGTTAAATTGTTTAAGTTCATGCACACTCTTATCATTTAAGGAGTGTAAAAAATGAATCTGTTCAAACAATGGATCTTGAGTAAACCCAGGGTAATCTTTAAAAAAAGCTTTAACCGTTTGCTCCCAATAATCATATATAAAATCTCTATATGAGGTTTTAAGACCATGGGCAAGATCAAATCCATTCCCTATCAATACTATTCTATTCATGATAAAAGATTTACAATTGCCTTATTGCTGTGTCATATAAATTAATAGTTTTCAATAGCTTCGATGAATAGCAGGTCTTCTGGCTCAGAGGAGCGGAGTGGGTAACGCTCGACAGGGGCACGTTCATCTTTTCCGTAACCGATGCCTGCACAATATGCGAGAGCTTCTTCCTCGGTGTCGAAGGTTCCCGGGTCGTTGAAGTAAATGGTATCATCGGAGTCGAGGTATTCGTTGAACCCCTCAATGTCGCCGTCCTGGGCGAAGTCGATAAGGATGGGGTCTGTGAGGGCATAAA
>OGWR01001812.1_pt1 | contig 16562 bp, 20 predicted proteins | sample 1576061 | NCBI WGS metagenome assembly OGWR01 (sample SAMEA3541511, study PRJEB24748) | human gut metagenome | biome: human gut; feature: human-associated habitat; material: faeces | place: China | collected 2012 | reverse complement strand
AGTAAAAAATCTTATCTGGGCTGGTCTTCTGGTCACTCTAACTCCTTATATTATAATATATTATATATAAATGACCAGATGACCAGATAAAAGAGGGGTAGAACATTATTTTGGAGAATAGTGTATTTTGAGGGGTATAAAATATACTATATCCTATATTAAAGTTTAGAAAAAAAGGTGGGCATCTGGCCAGGTGCCTCTAACTCTCTTTGTGATAGGTAGTTACGATGACACCGTGTAACACCGTGTAAATATAATTCATTTGTAAACTTTATTTGTAGAAAAGGCCTAACTGCCCGTAGGTTGGTCTGGTGCGATTTGTTGCCTACCTTTGTGTCGTGATTGAAAACGACGTGAATAGCTTGAACAGTCCAACTACTGGTCTACTACTCGTGCATCTCTTTAAGAGACCGCGGGCACACACGCGCGATACTTTAATACCGAATAACAAAAATATGGCAGGAAGAGCAAAGAAGGAAGCCGCCCCCGATACGAAGGCGGCAATTACCAAAGGACAAGCGACGGGCAAAGCCCCCGCCCCTAAAGACGATTTGAAAAGGTGCAAAGAACTTTATGAAGTCGTGCAGACGCGCGGTTGCAAAGGCGCTACGTTGACAACCGTAGAGGAGTGCGTAGATTACGTAGCCGAGTACATGAACTTCTGTGAGCGGAACCCGTTCATCACGTATGAAGTCCTAAAGGGCGGGAACGCAGCCGGGCAAAAGGTACCTATAGAGAAGAAACGCGCACCCTCGCTTGGTGGCTTCTGCCTTTTCATCGGGTGGACTATGCAAGCGTTCAAGAAGAACGGCGCACGGCTCGAGAAGCTCGCGGACGATGGGAACGAAGACGCGGCTAACCTCTTGACCGGGTACGCCCTTATCGCCGAACTCATCGCAACCGATATGGACGAGAGCGCGCTTGCCGGTGTGGTTGACGCTAACTACATGGCAAAGCTTAGAGGACTGCGAGACCTTAAAGACGTTACAAGCAACGGCAAGGAAGCAGGCACGAAGGCTATGCAGGTTAACGTGCTTTCAGAGGACGCGGTTAAGAACCTACAGAAGTTAGGAAGCATATAACGATGAACGTTACATTTACTTTTGAAAAGATATTGGCAGCTTTCGTAGACCCGAAAATACGCGGTGTCGCCTCTAAAGGCGGTACACGTAGCGGCAAGACATGGGCCACCCTACAGATGTTGCACATACTTGCATTGAGCAACCCGCAACCGCTCATTATCTCGTGTGTGGCAGCTACGTTCCCTATGGTGAAACGCGGTATGCTCCGTGACTTTAAAGCCATGGTTGCAGCCGAGGGGTATTGGGATGAGAACAAGTTCAACAAGACGGAAAGTACATACGAATACCCGAACGGCACGATAATAGAGTTCTTCTCTTGCGATAACGCCAGCAAGGTGCACGGTCCGGCACGTGATATACTTTTCGTCAACGAGGCACAAGGCATACCCCGGGAAATCTTTAGGCAACTTGATATCCGTACCCGTAAAAAGGTTATCATCGACTACAACCCCGTACGGAAGTTCTGGGGCGAAACAGAGTTCGTAGGCGACCGATACACCACGATACACTCAACGTACAAGGATAACCCGTACTTGACCCCCGAACAAGTGGCAGCCATCGAGAAGAACAAGGATGACGCTAACTGGTGGCGCGTGTACGGTGAGGGCTTGACGGGCGGCGTAGAGGGTAACGTTTACCCCGAATATGAGGTTATCGACGATATGCCGGAAACCTACACGGGTAGATGCCTGGGGCTTGACTTCGGTTTCGTTAATGACCCCACCGCCATTGTCGACATACGCATGGAGGGCTGGGATTTGTTCGTAGACCTACTTTGTTATGAGCAGGGCCTACTGAATAGCCATATAGCGGACTACTTGAACGCCAACGCACTTAACCGGGTAATAACCGTGTGCGATAGTGCGGAGCAAAAGAGTATCGTGGAGTTACAGCAAAAGCGTATCAAAGCAATACCGTGTGTTAAGGGGCGCGGTTCAGTGGCAGCAGGCATTGCACAGGTGAAGCAGTTCAAGTTGCACGTAACAAAGCGTTCGGTCAAGCTGCTTGACGAACTGGATAGCTACAAATGGATTAAGGACGAAGTATCGGACACATACACCAACGAGGCGATAGACGCGTGGAACCACGCACTTGACGCGCTCCGTTACGGTGTGGACTTCTTGATACGTAAATACAGACCCAAATAATGAAAAAGTTTATTTTGAAATGGATTTATCGCATAACAGCGATAAACAACCGAAAGGTATTATTAAGAGTTGCTAACCTACCAGCTAACGGAACTGTCCGAATAACCAAGGACGAGGAGAAGTTGCTAAAGGATATGATTAAGTACTGCCGCCCCTCACAAGTTGCTACGCGCAAAGGGAGGGCCGTGTACAGACTTAGAGACATTGAGGGTATAACTCTATGGTCTATGCTTGAGACGCGCCGTGCAGAGGACGCAAACGAGCGTATCAAGGCGTGGACTGATGACAACTACGAAGCGGAAACGATTCTCGACGCCGCGAAGCTTGACAAGTTCATAGTGTCACAGATGGAAATCGCGGACGGTCTTGAACAAATCGTGTTCCAGAACATGAGGCAGACGGGCGAAAGCGCGTTGACTGGTGACGAGACGATTAAACAAGCAAAGAACCTTCTCGGGCTTGTGCAGATTACCGCCGAGCTTTTCCACTGTAGCTTTGAGGACGCGAAGCAAATCAACTACTCGGACGCTATGCTTGCTATCGCCAAACGTAACGACGAGATAGAGAAGGAGAAGCGAGAAATGAAGAAACAACAAATGAAAAATAGGTAGTTATGACTTTTGAAACAATAATTAACACAGCGAACGCCCGTGCTACAGCACTGGGCAAAACGCTGATATTCGGAGATACCGCCGTGCAGAACGTAGCGGCTAACGAATTGGGTGAGGACTTTTTTACGCTTGACGTAACGACTGGGAGCTATACGGATACGAACGTACCTAACAGCAGCGCCTACACGGTAGTCATACGCTGTATGGGTACATCAGCCTATATGCGAGACGATGCCGTAGAGATAGCCACTCTGATACGTACAGACCTACTTTTGCATGAGATGCTTAAAAGCTTCATATGCGGCTACGAGATTGGCTCGCTACGTATCACCAAAGTGCAGAACCAGTACGACACCATCAAATCGGGCTGGGAAGCAACGTTCGATGCGTACAAGTATGGGGCGTGAACTTGATACAGTTTGTTTTCTGATGGTTTACTTCGTACTTTTGTGCACTGTTTAAAAACAAAAGAACATGAAAATCATCAGAAACAACATTATCCCGGTTAAGGGCTTCAAGGCTATTAACCTATTCGGCATTCTCTTCGTACGTGGTAACTCGGTAATTAGCGAGAAGACGCTAAGACATGAACACATCCACACGATGCAAATGCGCGAGATGCTGTACGTGCCTTTTTACGTGTGGTATGGTATTGAGTACGTCATTAAATTCATCGGCTGGTGCTTCGAGAAGAAGAACCCATTTTACCCGAACTATAAACCGTACGACCTCATGAGCTTTGAGAGGGAAGCCTACGACAACGAGCACGATGTAGACTACCCGAAGACAAGGAAACATTTTAGCTGGTTTAAGTATATTTAACTATGAACAAGGAAGTTATCCAATTAGTTAGGCAGATACGCGACGAGATAGTAGCTAACTACTATCGCATGAGGCTTAACGCTTCGGGTCGCTTCGATAGAGAAACAGAAGTTGTAGAGTATGCAGGCGGCGTTAAGGTTGAAAGTCCGGCATACATCTATCAGATGGAAGGCGGGAGGGCGGCGGGAAGCTTCCCACCCGTTTCTGCCATCAAGCAGTGGATTAAAGACAAGAATGCAAACGCCGGTACGGACATACCCGAAGAAGCGGCATACGCGATAGCATACGTTATCAAGCGCGACGGTATTAAAGTACCCAACGAGTACAACGAGGGCGGCGTAGCAAGCACTATACTAACCCCCGAGATGGTGCAACGTATCACAATAGAGGTGTCACGGATAGTAAGGGCGGAGATATTAACCATTTTAACTAAAAAACAATGATTGTAAGAAACCTATTAACCAACCAAACGGTTGCAGAGGCTGGTGTATTGTATTTCGGCGGCATAGGCGCTGGCCTCTATCGCCCTATACGCCTGGAGCAGGTCGGTTCAGTTACGAGTATAGCCCTTTTCTTTTCACGTAATGGGGTTACCAAGGCGGCGGCAACCATAACCCCATACGAAGGCGCGGTATTGGATATGTCGATGATGGCGGCAGCCACACCGAGCATAACGGAGAGCCTTAACACGGGGCTGGGGTTTACTAACTTCGTAGATTTAGTGACAATACAATACTGGGAGGGTACGTCGAAATCTATCGGTCTACGAGTAATCCATGCCCCCATAGCGGACGGACGGTTTGCAACCGATAGAAGCGCGCGCAACCTATCTGACTACGGCAACGGACTGTTTAACCAGTTGGACTTTTCTTGCTCATCGTTTCTTAACAGTCCGTTGACGGGTACGCCGTTTAACTTTGCTTTGAGATACGGTCAGACTACGGCGGACTTGGGCGGTAGACTAACGATGCGGGCGGGCGGCGCTGGAACATGGGGTAATGACGATATATCGGCAGTGGCAAATCAACCAATGCGCGAATTTGGAACTGCTGGCAATACAGCTACATGGGGTTACGCACGTTTTGAGCGTAAATACCCGTATTGCCCCGACCCTAACAAACGGGTAACGCTTCGATGGCTTAACAGCAAAGGCGCTTATGATACGATGTATTTTGACCAGTATCGCATCGTGCCGACTTACCTGGTTAACTTCTCCGGCGGCAACCGTGTGTTGTCCTACGACGTCACAATAAACGTAGTAGTAACCGACGATAACCAAAACGCGCTGTACTGGCTCTCACGTTCAGGCGAGGTTGCCGGGGTATTCCCTTTGGCTACTAACCAATGGGCACGAGTTACGATACAGAACCCTAACGCGTTGAACATACAAGGAGGTGCGACTGGCCGGGTAGCAGCGTTTAAATGCAAGTTTGAAATTATAGAACCTTAACAATATGGATTTAACAATACGAATTGATGGCGTAGTGATAGACGGTGTAACCGCGAACTCGGTGAAACTTACTATCGACAACCCGGACCCCCTAAAATTCACGGAGCAAACGGTTAGTTACTCCGGAACAATCAATGTTCCCCGTTCAGAAGTAAATGACCGCGTGTTCCGTTCCGAGCGTTTTCCCGGGGCGTTCACAAGGACATCCCCGTACCGAGCAGAATTGTATTTCGGGGGCTTCAATATTCCGTTCGGTAGCGGTTTGTTCCGTGTACGTGTAACAGCGGACGAAGACGGGTACAGTCTCGAACTGATAGAAAACATATCAAAGCTTTCGTCATTGCGCGCCCCGGTGGTTGCAATACCTAAAATGGAATCCCCGGCTTATCAGTTTTCGACGTATATAGATAGCCTTAATTACGCGTACCCGAACAACGTTATTATGCCTACACTATACGCGGCGAACGGGTCGACGCCCGTGCTTATGTCATATATAGCAGACCGGGTCACAAAAAAGGCAGGGGAATACAAGGACGCGGAAAGTCAGTTAGTTTTTAAAGGCTCGCATGATGGGCTGGACGGCTCCGTATATTCGGCCAACTACATGATAGCGGAAAACAACGAGGTAGCCACGTGCTTTACATACATGACTGGTTCTGCATTTGACTTAAGGTTTACGGACGATTCATTTATCATTCTTCCGCCTTCCACGCCTTCTACCGTTTATCTTAGAAGCAACGGCGGTACATCTGCTTTGCCATTTAAACGCGGTGCAGTAAGACCCGACGGCAATCACCCGTACTACCCGGTAAACCCAGGTTCTACATCATTTTTGGTTACTCCGAGGTCTTCACGCGATTTGAATTTCGGCTTTACCACCTCGGCCTCATCGGGGGTGTATTCGATTACACCGATTACCACCGTACCGAATGCGGAGGCGTATTTTATATCGTTCACGATTAATTCGGCTTCCGCCCCGGAGTATGCTTGGGATTTGGTGGAAACAATGGGCATAGATACGCCTTTCGGGATTGTGCAGGCATTCTGCAAAGCCTTTTGCTGGACATACGAATTTAAATCAAGCCCGTTTGCATTGACGCTTAAACCGTTTATCAACCCGTCTACTATTTCTACGTACCGGGTAGACTGGACGGGAAAAATAGACCAGTCAAGTATAAAGGTTTCAGAAACCGCTGGCGCCGCAAGAACATACGTGGTGCAGGTAGGTTCACTTAAACAGACGGTAGGCGGTTATAGTGGTGCCATATCTACGCAGGAGACAGTGGGCGAGAGCGCGTTCCCGGTAAACCCAGGTGCGCAAAGGCCGTACGCCTCCATGATTAGGTTAGCCGGGTCATACGTACCCGATAACTATTTCAACCGTGCAAGCGGTTATCGCTCTACGATAGCAGGACACTATTACCGTTTTTCTCCCGGATGGCAGATAACGGCTAAAATGAATCTATCGTATTTCGATATACAGAAAATGAAGTCCGATGCGCTTTATTTTGTAGGTGAACTTAACTACTGGTTTTACCTCCGAACGATAAGCAATTGGGAACCATCAACAGGAAATGCGAACGTTACGTTAATCGCAGTTAAAAATTAATAATTTGGGTTATGGCAACAGAAAAAGTTACTCTATTAGACCTTTCGTTTGATACGTCGTCAGCCCTTGATGGGTTGGATGCTCTTATAGCAAAGTCCGTCGAACTGGCAGAAACGAAGAGCCAGCTAATGGCGGCGCTTAAGGACGAAAAGAAGCAGTTGGACGAGGCAGGCAAGGCGTACAAAGCCGGGATGCTCGGTCAAGACGAGTATAAAAAAGCGGTAGGCGATGCGGCGAAAGCGCAAATCGAACTGAAAAAGCAGTTGTTGGATGTCAACGCCTCGATTTCCGACAACAACCGCGAGATAAAGACAAACACGACACTCTTAAACAGTCAAGAGGACAGTGTAGACGCGCTCCGTGCACAGTTGGCGAAGAACACCAAGGAGCTAAACGCAATGAGTGCAGCGACGCGCAACAACACGGACGAGGGGCAGAAGCTTGTCACCGAGACAAAGGAGATAAGCGACAAGCTTAAGGACATGGAAAAGGCTGTAGGCGATAACCGTAGGAACGTAGGTAACTATGCGGAGAGCATACAGGAAGCCATGAGCAGCACGAAGGGTCTTTCCGGGGCTACAGCGGCTATGGCTACCTCTCTTTCGGGCGGCGTGAACATCCTAAAGGTGTTTAACGCTACGTTGAGAGCTAACCCGATATTAGCGGTAGTTTCCGTTATCCTTGTTCTCGTGTCAACGGTTGAAAAGCTGATGAAACGTAATAGCGAGATGGCAGCAAACCTAAAAGCGGCATTCGCTCCGTTTGAGGTTATCTTCTCGCGCATACTCGATGGAGTTACGAACCTGCTCGGGGGTGTGGCAAAGGCTTTTGAATGGATAACGGAGAAGGTTGTTAACTTGCTTTCGTCTATCGGTCTAATTACCGAGGAGACCACAAAGGCAGCGAACGCGGCAAAAGCACTCACCAAGCAGGAGCTGGCAATATACGAGGCAGAAACAAACAACCTTGTAACGCTGTCGGCGATGCGTAGAGAACTGGAAGCGCAACGTACCATTGTGGGAGACCAGCTAAAGACCGCAGAAGAACGAAACGCAGCAGCGCAAAAGGCTATCGCGATTTCCAAGCAGATGGAAAAAGCCGAGATAGACGTACTACAGCAGAAGTATAACCAAATCAAGGCGCAAAACGAATTGAGCTACACAAGCAAGGAAGACAGACGTGCCGAGATGCAAGCACTTGCAGACCTGCAAGCACGCCAAGCGGATTATATCGGGCAGCGTAAGGAGTTGGAGAACCAAGCGAGCGGCATTGTAAAGACGCAGATTGCAGCCAACGAAGCAGCTTACAAGGCAGCCGAGGCAGCAAAGGCACAAGCCGCAGTAAAGGCAGCGCAAGACGCGGAGAACCAAAAGCGCGCTTTACAAGAGGCTACCATTAAACAGATGGAAACAGCGTTAACGGCTCTTAACCTTTCAATGCAAGCTAAGGAACTGGAAAACGACACCATCGGAATGAAGATAGAAAACGAAAAGGCATACGTAGAGGAAAGTCTAAAACTTGAAAAGTACAGACTTGAACAAGGTCTCATATCGAAGCAGGAATACGCCAACAAGGAGGCCGAATTTAATTTGGGCATACAGCAATTGGAGATGCAACGTAAAGAGGAACAAGATGCTCTTATGAAGGAACGTGAAGCTATGGACGCGGCAAACCTTCATGAGCTTAAGATGGCAGAAGTTACTAATGAATTCGACATGCGGCAGATGCAACTCGATGCGCAATACGAGCAAGAGATGGCAGCAGCCGAGAAGATAGGAGCTAACACCGCGTTGATACAAGCCAAATACGAGAAGGCAAAAGAGGAGAACACGAGGGCACGCGTTAACGCAGAACTGACAATGACAGCAGGTCTTGCAGGACAAATGTCATCACTGTTAGGGGAACAAAGTGCTATAGGTAAGGCATTTGCGGTTGTTCAAGCGACAATAAATACTTACTTAGGTGCAACAAAAGCGTTGGCAAGCGGTGGTATATTTGGTATTGCACAAGCTGCGATTGTGATTGCCTTTGGTATGAAGCAGGTTGCGACGATTGCAAAACAGAAAGACCCCGATACAAAAATTAACACATCAGTCAAGAAGTATGCAAAGGGCGGTCAGATATACGGGCGCTCCCATGCTCAAGGCGGCGTGACGTTCCGGGGCGATAACGGGCAAGTGTTTGAAGCCGAAGGCGGTGAGAACGTCTATATCATGAAGAAGACAGCGAGCGCCGAGATTAACGCGTTATCTGCACTCAATGAAGCACACGGCGGCAACTCGTTCGGTACGTCGGGGCTTTACAAGTTTGCTGATGGCGGTATGGTTGCCGGACTTTCCGAAGCTAACCGGGTGGTTAAGCAGGCAGAGAGTATGAGGCTATCAAACGAAAGTATTAACCAGCTCGCCGGGGTCGTAATCGACGCAGTTATGAGCATGCCTAACCCGGTTGTATCGGTGCAGGACATTAACAACGGACAGAACAACGTTTCGGTAGTTCAAGGGCTGGCAGCATTTTAAACCATTAACTCGTACAGAGATGGCAGTTCAATAGATACTGCCTATCTTTGCACGTGTTACAACAAAAGCAAATTATATGAAATTTAGAAAACTTAGAATTATTCAAGCCGGGGTGACTGCCAATTTTGGGGCATACGAAGGCAAGGAATTTCCGTTAGTCATTACGGAGAATGCAGTTCAAAGCGTTGTAACGCTCGGCAACCTAAAGCCTATCCATTGCAGGCGCACCCATAACGGGGCGGATATGTTGGACGGGTATTTAGGAAAATTCACTAACTTCGTCTACGAGGACGGCGTAGCCTATGCCGATTTGGAATTGTCCGAAGCCTTACAAGCCGCCTACCCATCGGAGGCAAAATTCATCTCCGAGATGATAAAGAAAGAACCCGATATGTTGGGCGTTTCGGTGGTAGGCATAAACAATCAGACATTAAACGGTGATGTGCTGGACGTTACCGAATTTTTTGAGTTGTACTCATGCGATTTGGTAGGTCTTCCAGCAGCCACCACAAGCTTATTTAATAATCAAAACGAAAAGAAGATGAACAAATTTTTTAGTTCTTTCGCTTCTCTATTCAAGAAGTCGAGCTTTGCAACAGAGACGGTTGAGACCGTAGACGGTGCAAGTATCACGATTGAGGCAGCAGGCGAAATGGCAGCTATCGGTGACAAGGTTTTCGATAGCGAAGGCAACGTTCACCCGGACGGCAAAGTAGAAGTGCAGGTTGAGGACGGCGTTCTCGTTATCACCATTGCAAACGGTGTTATCGAAAGCGTAGAACCTAAGGTAGAAGAAGAGGAGAAAAAAGAAGAAAAGACTGAAGCTGAAACTCAGACTACTGCTGACGTACCCGAGGAGTTTGCAAACCGTATGGCAGCTTTGGAATCTTCAGTTACTGAACTCACCGCATCACTGGAAGCTATGACGGCTCAATTTAGCAGAGCGACAGCAAAACCAGGTGTACCACCGGTTAACATGCCGAAGAAGAAAGAAACAAAATTATCAAAAGAGGCTGTAGCAGAAGCAGCTAAAAGATTTTACAACAAATAACTAAAAAACAAAAAAGATTATGTCTTTTACATTTACAGACCTTAACAAACTGAACCTCAATGCATTAAACGAGGTTATTTCTTTGACCGTAGGACTTGCCGGTGAAATCGCACAAGGCATTACAGTAATGAACGGTATCCCCAACGGTACGCCCGTTGTTTCTCTTACAGCAGCCGACAAGGCATTGCGTAAATCGGCAGGGTGTAATGGTGAATACTTTTACGATAGTGTAGTTGACAAGGTTAAATATTACCAGCACGCACCTATCGAACTGCCTATCGAAATCTGTTTGCAGAGCTTGTGGGGTAAGATGGTAGCGAAGGGTATCAACCTTGATGACAACTTCTCTGAAACTGAATTGGCTGGCTTTATCCAGTCCGAAGTATTGAAGGTATTGGAAGCTGACTTGCTTCGCCTTGCTTGGTTGGACGGTAACGTATCGGCAGGTGCAACTGGTTACGGTATCTTCACTAATGGCGGTATTATCAAGCAGTACAAGGACAGCGCAATGACTGAAAACGTTTTGGTTCTCGATACTAATGGCGTTCTCGATGCTTTGCGTGGTGCTATCGACGCACAACGCCCCGATACACTGGACAACTCGGAATTCTTCGTCACTTCTAACGTTATGCGCTTGTACAAGAACTTGTTGCAGACACGTGATAACAGTGTGGCCCAGTCCGATATCGTAGACGGACGCCCGGTGTATTACTTCGAGGGTTACAAGATTAACGAATTGAGACACGTTTCTAATGCTGCAACGGTTGACGGCTTGGACACCGCGTTTATCGCGTTCACTCCGAAAGACAACATTCAGATTGCACTTGAAAGCGCTGGCACAGTTATCGCTCCGTTCATCCAGGATGCTAAGAGCCGTAACTACTACTCACAGACGTTGTTCGCGGCTGACGCTATGTTGGTAGCTCCCGAAAAGATGCAGTTGTGGTTGACCTCAAGAGTATAAAGTAATAAAATCATTTACTAATTAAAGGGGTTGGGATATTAACCCAGCCCCTTTTTTATTTCAAATAATATGGCAAAAAATTGTTTAAACAAACTTGCTTCTAATATCACCGTAGGGTGTACGATTCCGATGGTCGGCGTGAAGGACATCTACCTAATGCACGCGGAAGACGTTACACTTACGAACAATTGGTATGGGGTTGTGCTGACGGCGGTATTTGCAGAAAACGCAAAGTCGTACAGGATAGAAGGGTATAAGCAAAACATACAGGTGACAGCCTCCCTAAAAACTACGGATGCCTCTGCGCGTGTAGACTCGTCGGTAACGTTCAAAATACCGAGTTCCTACGCTAACCGTGACCTCATTAACACTATAGCCTCGGGTAAATTCTACGTTCTTGTTGCGTACAATGACGGCGATTTTACGATGCTCGGTGATTCGTCACCCCTTGAATGCTCGTCGGCGGATTTTGATTCTAACGCTAACGCCAAGATGGTTACGATTACATTAGCTTCCCCCGAAGGTTCGGCAGGAAACCACGCGAGGAATATAGGAATAGATGCGAGAAGAGCAATAATCTCTAAATCAGTTTAATTATGGCATGTATTACAAAATTGGCAAGAGCAATTCCTTATAATTGCGACAGTGGCGCTACTGGTTTAAACAGCGCAATTATCATTAATAGGGAGGATATATCCAGCTTTTCAGTGGATAGCTCTACCATGGTTGTGTCGGGTCTAACTTTAGCGGCACAGACAAGTGCTTACAAAATCGACACAGTTAAGAGGTCACTCGTTTTGTCTACAGCGCTAAAGGTTAACGACGGCGCGCCAAATGCAAACACGCATTCCGCGTCTATTGTATTCACTGATACAGTAGACGTCGCCTGGCGGCAGGTTATAAGTTCCTTTACTAACGGGTCGTTTGTGATTATTGCGAAGCCCACAGACGGTATGTATCCGCGCGTCTACGGACTGTATTACGGACTATCCGCTACGGCAATAGATAACAATTCGCACGAAAACGGTAACTGGACTACAATCACATTGGAGACACCCGAAAACGTTATCGGCGAGGATTCTGTATCTATGGCAGTGGCAGACTACGACGCCCTTTATAAGGAGGCAGTAGGATAGTAATTAACTAAAAAAGAAAGGAAAAAATAATATGGCATGTATTGGAAAATTTGTATCGTCGGTTGTAATGCCTTGCGGGGCTCCCGCGGCTAGCGAGATGGGGCAGCCCGTCTCGGCAAAACTACTCAACGCGTCGGATATAGCAAGTTTTACCGTAACGGGAGCATTGGCTACCATTACCCGTGTCGCTACGGCAGTGGCCTACGACGTTACCACGGTTAACAACGCATTTACTATATCCGTAGGTCTTAAGTCGCAGGATATTATTCCCGGTGCTTACGACGTATCGGTTACGTTTAAGAACTTTAGATTGGCGCAAGGTACAGCTTCTAACGGGGTATTGGGAACAGTGGGTGCTTTGGAAAGCGCAGAGCTTGTGGTGGCTGTAGAATATTCATCCGGGCGCATTAGGGTCTATGGCTTGGGCGCTCCGCTGGTTTGTACTGAACTTGTGGGGGATTCTACGGCAGGAAATTTTTATACGTACACATACGGCGTCGAGGACTGGCAGGTAGGTACAACCATTCATCAGTTTAGCAAAGCAGATTACGACGCGTTGTCTACACCAGCAGTTTAATAAATCAAAAGAAAATGACAGAAGAAAAAACAAATACTACGGGGCAGGGCGAAAGCACTGCACCCGTTGTTGTTGAACCGAAGGTTGCAACATTACAGGAAAAATTAGACGCGTATTTCGCAATGACAGGTCTAAAACTTGACCCAAATTGCCACATGGATATGGAATATTTATCTTTGTGGTATGAAACGAAGTATCTGACAAAGGTGGTTTACAGATGGGCGATGAAGCCCGGGGCGCGTATCGTGCATTACGTCGATGGTGTTGTATATAAGAGTGCAAACATGACTGACAAAATAGCGGAACGCCTCATGAATGAAAACCCTGCTTATGCTGAATGCTTCGTAGAAATCAATAAAGAGGAGAATTAAATATGATAGGTTACAGACGTTTCGCGCTTGTTGTCGAAAAGGCGCTTAAGTTGTCCGCTAATACGGGCGATAAGATTATTAACTACGGAGACGGCAACTTATATCCGCAGGAGATAGCAGAGCTTATATATGCTTCAAAGACAGCTACGGCAGCAGTTGAGAAAATGACCGAGAACATTATTTGCGAGGGCTTCAAGAACAAAGATTTCGCGGCAATAACAAACGGGAACGGCTGTAACATGGACGATGTTTTAGAGGCTACAGCGAACGATGTCGCACGTTTTAGGGGCTGGGCTTGGATAGTACAATACGGTTTGACACCCGAAGGCTACAAGCCCCGAAACGTGTACAACGTTCCGTTTGAGTATGTCCGCGCCGAGATGAACGACAACTATTTGAAAGACCCGGCCATAAAGAGATGGCGCGTTTTCAATAATTGGGATAGACAGAACGTCAAGGCAACAAGCAGCGCACAGAACTCCACAGTATACCCGACATATGACCCGGAGAACTTTGCTTCAGAAGTTGAGGAGTGCGGCGGTATTGAGAACCATAAGGGGCAGCTACTATACGTGAACCTCGGTACAACGCGCCCGTACCCCCTTAGCACGTTCCACTCGGTACGAAACGAGATGGGCGCGGAAGATAAGAACGGTAAATACGTTAACCGTACTTTGGGTAGAGGCTTCCACATGTGTAGTATCGTGTCGCACGGTGATTTCGAGACAGAGCAGGCGCAACAAGAATTCCGCGATACATTAGCCGAAATGATGGGCAGCGAGAACGCTGGCTCCGTGCTTACTGTAAGAGACGAGAACGTAGCCACGGACAAACCATTTATCAAGGTTGACCAGTTAGGCAGCCCGATAGATAGGGAGCTGTACAAGGCGTATGTAGAACCCTTAAGAAAGGACATCGCGATATCGGCATATAACATTCCGTTACCCCTTATCGATAGCTCGCTAATGACCTATTCTAACGCTTCTGGCGAGGTTATAAAGGAGCTGCAAAAGGTGTACCGCAATAGCTTGCAAAAGATACGCCAGCGCATTTCACGCGAGCTGTACCAAGTTTTCGGGGTTGACCCGTCAGTTACAGAAATTAATAATAAATTTGAAGAAGAAGATGGCATACCCGATAGCGTTGTTCCGGCAACTGTTTGAAATAGCAACGGACGTTAAGGACAACAAGATAGAAAAAGCATTCTTTGAGGCAGACCTACTCGACATATTACCCCAGGTTGGCAGCATGTATGAGGCTGTTCCGGGGCAATATATCCCGGACGGGTCTAACTTCGCAGGACTTGAAAAGGTTATCTGTTATTACGCGTTCGCGCGGTATTTGCAGATAGCCGACCAAAACAGTACGAGCACGGGTATGAAGATTCAGACCTATGGCGGCTCGGTAGTCGTACCCGATACAAGCAAGGTTAAGAGGTTTGAAGCCGAACGGGGCAAAGCAGACCTTTTTATAGAGCCGTTGATTAGCCAAATGAAGGCGGACGGGTTTATAAAGGCATGTACCGTATCCAATACCCGTATAGGGTTAATCAAGTGATAGAACAATTAGAGTCCTATTTCCGCGCGTTTTTTGCTGTTACCGTTCTAACAGTAGTTACGGACATACGTGACTTTATTTTTTTAACAATCATTGTTACCGCGTTGAACTGGTTGGTAGGTTATTTGGCGGACAGGGCAAAAGGACAGCCCTACAAGCACAAAAAGACCATGCAGGCGGTTAAGGAGTTGTTTGTAACCAATGCAGTTCTATTCTTTGTAGCACTGACATGTAATATGTTGGGGCCTGGAATAGATTATCAGCTTTTAGTTAAGGTGCTCACTGGTATATTCCTTATTATATACGCGCGTAACATAACAAGAAACCTTAGGGTGGTTCAGCCCGGAAATGAATTTGTGAAGGTGCTAAACAGTATAGCGAATAGCAAGTATTTCCAACTTAAAAAAAAGATTAAGGACGGCGAATTCGAAATACCCTTAGAAGAAAAGGAGAAAGAAGATGGCGAACAGCAGTAAATTAATACCGTTCATCCTACAGTGGGAGGGCGGTTTCGTTAATGACCCCGACGACCTGGGGGGTGCAACAAACAAAGGTATCACTATAGGCGCATTCACCGAATACAGAAAGCGGAAGGGGCAAAAAGCCCCAACCGTTGATGACTTGAAAAACATATCCGCTGCCGAATGGCACGATGTATTCAAGTCCTTGTACTGGGATAGGTGGAAGGCGGACGAAATCAAAAACCAATCGGTAGCAAACATCTTAGTTGACTGGGTTTGGGCTTCTGGTTCGCATGGTATAAAGCGCCCACAACGTCTTTTAGGCGTGAAGGCGGACGGTATTGTAGGTAAACAGACCATTGCAGCCCTTAACGCTATGGACGCGGCTACGCTCTTTAAAATGATTAAAGACGATAGGGCAAAGTTCATTGATGAGATATGCAAGGCGAGACCCAAAAACGAGAAATACCGCAAAGGATGGATGAACCGTATTAATGCTATACGCTATGAATAAATTACAAAAGATAATTATAGGCTTTGCAGTCCTTGTGGTGCTGTTTGGTGCTATAACCAAGATGGTAGACACCATAAGGAAGCAAAGAGCCGAAATAGGACGTTTAGAACGTAACGTTGAGGCGATGAACGACGTACAGATAGAGTACAAAACAAAGCTCGGAGATGCGGCAGTGAAGCGTAAAGCCTTAGAGATGTCGCACAAGGAGCTAAAGAAGACGAACGCAGACCTATACAGGGAGGTGGATGCGCTAAATGCCCGAGTGAAAGATGCATTATTGGCAACCCGTACCGTTACAAAGGCCATAATAAAGGAGGTGGTGCGTACCGATACCGTAGCCGGGGAACTTATAGCCGAATATCAGGACGCATGGAACACGATACAAGCGAGGGTTAGGCAAGACAGTACGGAATTAAGCTATCAAGGCAGGGATACGATAACGGGAGTTATCACAGTCCGGAAGAAGAAATTCCTATTTTTCAGATGGGGGGTAAAGGCTATAGAGCACGACATATCAAACAAAAACCCCAAAACAAAGATAGATATAGACATAGCGGTAAAGTTGAAATAATTAGGAAATGGAGGGCTGTTAACAGTTCTCCATTTTTTTGTTAACATTCTTTAGGCCCACCGGGCCAGTAAAAAATCTTATCTGGGCTGGTCTTCTGGTCACTCTAACTCCTTATATTA
>OGWR01001802.1_pt1 | contig 16603 bp, 12 predicted proteins | sample 1576061 | NCBI WGS metagenome assembly OGWR01 (sample SAMEA3541511, study PRJEB24748) | human gut metagenome | biome: human gut; feature: human-associated habitat; material: faeces | place: China | collected 2012 | reverse complement strand
AAGGATTTCTTGCGGATTCGCACCAGCTCTTCGCTCAGCTCGATGGTGGTATTCACCCCCGGAAAAATGCCTTCCCATTTTCTCCCATGATCTTTGCCGCCATGGTCTGATAAAGGGTCCAGTCTCCCGGATCTCCCACTGCGTGGAATTTCTCCGCGTAATCCAGTTCCTCATGGGAATAATCCAGTGGGAATATCTCCTTCATATGGCCGTATACCAGATTATCCAGAACCTTATTCTGGAGCACGTCCGCATAGGCGCTGACCACCTGGATCTCCACCTTCGTCTCTGTCATCAGTGCTGCGCCCCGGGCGATGTTATGGACCCGCTCCGCCAGCTCACAGACCTGGTCTACCCTGGGAGCCCGGACAGAATAGATCACCTCTGCATGGGCCTGCACCACGTTGGGCGCGTCCCCGCCTGTATCCGTCACCGCATAGTGCACTCTGGCATCAGGGATCATGTGCTCTCTCATATAATTGCAGCCCACGTTCATCAGCTCCACCGCATCCAGGGCGCTCCGTCCCAGATAGGGGGATGTGGCCGCATGGGCGCTCTTTCCTGTGAACCGGTAGATGATACGGGCGTTGGCAAGGCTTGATACGGACGCAAAGGTCGCGGAATAGGGATGCCAGGCCAGGCAGATATCGCAGTCCTTAAAGCAGCCCTCCCGCACCATAAAGGCCTTTCCTGCCCCGCCCTCCTCTGCGGGACAGCCGAAATACACAATAGTGCCCTGGCCTGGATGCTCCAGAAGATAATCCTTCACCGCCACAGCGGCCTCCAGACATCCGGTTCCCAGCAAATGGTGGCCGCAGCCGTGACCGGGCGCTCCCTCGGCCAATGGCTTTTTCACCGTCACGTCCGCCTCTTGGGAAAGCTTCGGAAGGGCATCGTATTCGCCCAGAAGACCGATGACCGGGCGGCCGCTTCCAGCTCTGGCTGAAAACGCCGTAGGGATGTCTCCGATCCCTTCCTCTACCGTAAAGCCCTCGTTTCTTAGAAACTCCATCTGGAGCCTGGAGGACTGGTCCTCCTTGAAGCGCATCTCCGCAAATCCCCAGATCTGGTCGCTCATTTCCCAGAACTGTTCCTTTTTACTCTGGATCAGAGAGTCCAGCAATTCAAAATCCATACGTTCTCCTCCTTTTATGCCTCCGCCTGGATGATCCCGCCGGGATCCCTGGGCAGCAATATTTTTTTCCACACATGTTCCTCCAGCCGCTTCAGATCCCTTTTTTCCTCCTCAGTGAGCCCCCGGGGATCCTTTAATACCTCATAAAATGGCAGAAGGCGGCAGTCGTACTCCTCTCCCTCCTTTTCCTCGCAGAGAATGTAGACCGGAAGGACCTTTAATCCGTGGAGCAAGGTGCGTTCCGCTCCGTCCTTATCCCTTCCCCTGGCGGCCTTGAAACGAACCACATAAGTAAGCTTGGAATTTTTTGTCAATGGATGGTAGCTTACGAAATCCCCCAGAGAGTAAACGGTCAGGCACTGCCTTCCGTCTCTGGCTGTGTACCGCTCCATGGGCTGACTCACATGAGGATGGGAGCCCAGGATCACATCCACGCCCATATCCATGACCTTCCGGGCCGCCTCCATAACATTTTTGTGGGGATACATCTCAAATTCCCAGCCCCAGTGGATAAAGGCAGCCACCAGATCCGCTCCCCGTTCCCGGGCCAGCTTCACATGGCGCTCCACCATAGAAAGATCTGGGTTTTCATCATTGAAACGCACCTCATTGATCAGATATTTTTTTTCATACTCATTGCCGTTCATATCAAAGGTGTAGGACAGAAGAGCCGTTCTGATACCGTTGATCTCTGTGATCAGCACGTCCTCCTGCTCCCCCGGCGTCCGGTTGGTGCCGGAATGAAGCGCCCCCTTTTCATCCAGAACGTCCAGGGTGGCCCGAAGGCCCTCCTCCCCGTAATCATAACAGTGGTTGTTGGCCGTAGAAAAATATCCGATCCCATGGCCATTTTCCCAGAACCGGTCAAACATGCCCCTGGTGGTGTTCATTTTCGGCGGCTGTCCCAGCACCTGGTTCCTTCCCACAGGTGCCTTCTCCCAGATGCAGGATTCCAGATTAGCGCAGGTGAGATCGGCATCCATGTAAAAGTTGCGGATCCCGTCGAACAGCCGTTTTGTAGACTCTTCTGTCAGGCAATCCACAGCCATCAGATCCCCGGCTGCGGTCATGGTCATTTCCCGTTCCGTCACAAAGCCCCTGGGCAGGGAGAAATCTAGTTCCTGGGAGGCAAAGTATTCCTCGATCCCCGATCCCTTTTCCGCAGTCTCCAGCTGATGGACCCAGCAGCGGTACGCCCATTTCAGCTTTTCTTTTTTATTGACAGCCACATCGTAACGCCCCTTCACTGGCTGCGGATAGCGGAACTCGTTCCACATGACCACGCTGGCCAGCTTTGCGGCTGCGATGACAGCTTTGGAGGTTTTGTACTTCATATCGGCTCCTTTCCCATTTCTTTATGGTAATTTTACACAGATCTGCCCGCCTGTTCCACTGGACCCTTGCCCTTTTTTCCATGTTTTCTTTCTTTTTTCATTTACTGCAAAAAAATAGTTCATGAAACATATGTTATTTCATGAACCATTTCTGTTCTATCCGATTTTCCTGATATGCCAGAAGGCCACAGCGTTGAAGGCCAGGCTCTGGCGGATCTCCAGTGTATCCTCCACATTCCTGTCCTCCAGGGCAAGGGCCGGATTGCAGAAGTTTTCCATATATTCGATCACATCCCCATCGGGAACTGTATAGAGATCCACCCGGACCCAGCTCTGATAGATACTCCCGTTGTCCTTATCCAGATACATGCTCTTTAGCCGGTACCTTCCCTTTTCCATCCCCGTAAGTGTCACGGAAACCGTCTGAAGGAGGCTGTCCTTTTTTATCTGGTCCAGGGATAGGAATGGATCCATATAATACGGGGCCCACAGAAGCACAAAATAGCCGCCGCGTCCATCCTCCGTTGCCAGCACGCCGTCCTCCTCCAGAAGAAGCCTGGTTTCCAGCATGGATAGGAACCGCAAGGCAAAAAACAGCGGCCGCTTCACGCCCCGGTACAAATAAAGGCTTAAGGGATATGTAAAAAAGTCCTCCCCGGATGGCTCCAGGTTCAGCCGGAACCCGGCTCCCGCGATCCTTTTTCTGAGCTTTATGAGAAGATCCGGGATCAGGGCAGTCCGGTGGAATTCCCCGGCCTCCACCATGGACCTTCCTGTCAGTGTATTCCAGTCCAGAAGCCACACCGGTGCGTCCACGCCGTTTTCCTTCATCCAGGCCCCGGCCCTCCGCAGGCATGTCTCATGGTAATGGCGCTGGAACTGTTCATAAGAAAACGCGTCTGACGGGGCCTGGGCCTCGTTGGGATCCTGGCGGACGGTGATAAAGTCCACCGGAAAGCCTGGCCTTTCTGTTCCAGCCCCGGGATCCAGAAAGATTCCCAGAAGCGCACCCGGAAAGGCCCTCCGGATGGCCGCCGCCAGAAGCTCTGACCGTTCCGTGCCGGTCTCCTTAAGCTCGAACCGCCAGTGTATCCCTGTTTCCCCTGGGACTTTCCTCCCGGCCATCTCCTGGTGGGACAGCCTGGAAAGTGCCGACTCCACGGCATCAAAAGCCATGTCCTCCTCCACCCGGATGAAAGGTGTGAGGCCCAGGGAATCCAGATACCGGAATACCCTTAAGACATCCAGTTCTCCGATGACATTTTTAAAGAGCTCCGCTGAAAACACCCCTTCCAGGCACACATAGGAGAAACCGATGGCCTCCTGGGCCTCTTTGATCTGGTCCTGTACCGCTTTCTGGCTGAGGCGCGAAAAATCTCCCACATACAGCACCCTGGCCGGAAGGTCCAGACGCTCCCCGGTCCATTTTCCCTGGACCGTATACTCCCTGACCCGGGCGCTCCCGCGCTTTTCATATGAATGGACGAACCGTACCAGCGTATCCAGGGAGCTCTCCGGCCCGTTTTCCAGGAATTCCATCTGGTCCGGCAGTTCCTCTTCCTTTTTCACTCGCCTGCGGTACTCTGCCGCCGTACAGGAAAACTCCCGGCGGAAGGCCCGGTTTAGGGCCTCGGCACTGGAAAATCCGTTGTTTAAGGCAACGCGGGTCAGAGAAGCGCCCGTGGCGGCCAGCTCCCTTCTGGCTCCCCGAAGCCGCAGGGAGTTTAAATATTCCAGGTAGGTGGTTCCCATCTCCCGCTTAAAGAGTCTGGAAAGATAAGAGGGCGACAGATAAAACCTCCCGGCCATTTTCTCCAGAGTCACTGGCTCACCAAAGTTCTCCTCCATGGCCTCCAGTACCTGGAGCAGATGGACGTTTTCTGTTCTGTATTTCCTCCGGCTGCTGCCGCTGACGAACTGGGTCCGCAGGGTATGGAGAAGAAGAGGGGCTGCCGACTGGATCAGCAGCTCATAGTCCCTTTCGCGGCCGTAGCTGTGCATGGCGATCTGAAGGATCTGGGATCGCATGGAATCATAAAGAGGGCCTGTGGCCGCATTTTCACTGGTAGATACGCAGGAAAACCGGGTATAAAGCGCCTCCCGGCACACCCGCTCCAGATACTCCTCTCCCATGGAGAGCCATACGGTCACATTGGGCTCCCCGCTTTCCAGAGAGTAGAACTCTCCATGATTGATCACCATCAGATCCCTTTGCGATAAGGTCTGCTGTCTTTCCGAGCTTCGTACCCGTACCGTCCCCCTTAACACCAACAGAAACAGCAGCCCGCTGTTCACAGAACCATGTTTCTTCTGAATGTTTCCCAGGAATACCCGTATCTGCTCCATGGCCTTCTCCTCCTTTGGCGTTCTTTGCCATTTTCGTCAATCATACCGTATAGCTCTGGAAAATGCAATCTGTACCCATTTCGTAAGACCTTATTCATATATTTGTAAATTGCTTTTTCTTCTGTCCTCCCTTATAATGGCCATATCACCACTCATTGTGGCATTTGAAGGAGGATTTTGAATTTATGAAAAAATTTACACAGAAAAAACAGTTGACCGCAGTTATCATGGCCGCTTCCCTGGCCTTTGCTTCCCTTACAGGCTGCTCCAGCTCTTCTGCCGGCAAGGAGCCTGCCGGCCAGGAGACCGAGGCCGCGGTAAACGTATCCCTGGACGACGTTTTAAATAAGATCAAAGAAGCCTATGGAGAGGGCTACATCCCCAACACTCCCATGGACGACCAGATGTTAAACGACGTCATCGGCCTTTCTCCGGAGCTGTGCGAATCCTATGTAGCCGAGATGCCCATGATCAGCACCTTCGTGGAGACCTTCATCGGAGTGAAGGCAAAGGAGGGAAAGGGTGACGATGTGGAGAAGGCCCTGACCGAATACAGAGAGCGTCTGGTGGGCGATACCATGCAGTATCCCATGAACGTTTCCAAGATCCAGGCCTCCCAGGTGGTGCGCCACGGCGATTACGTATTCTTCGTGATGTTAGGAGGACCCGATGACGCGGCCATGGAACAGGGCGATGAGGCAGCCTTAAAATCCGCAGAGGAAAATAACAAGATCGCCATTGACGTGATCGACGGCTTCTTTAAATAAGCCATGGTCTTTTCCAGTCTCTTATTTTTATTCCGTTTTCTGCCGCTGTTCCTGGCCCTCTATTTTCTGGTTCCCAGGAAGCTGCGAAACGGAGTATTATTTATAGGGAGCCTGATCTTCTATGGATGGGGGGAGCCTGTGTATATCTCGCTCCTCCTTTTTTCCACGCTGGTGGACTTTTTCCATGGAAAGCTGGTGGGCAGTTTTTTAGAGCGCGGAAACCGGAAAGCCGCCAGGATGACGGTAGCCTCCTCTGCGTTCATCAATCTGGCCCTTCTGGTGATCTTTAAATATACGGACTTTTTCATCCGTTCCATCAACAGCCTCACCGGAAGCGGGATCCCTCTCCTGGGCCTGGCCCTTCCCATTGGGATCTCCTTTTATACGTTCCAGACCATGTCCTACACCATCGACGTATACCGGGGCGAGGCTCCGGTCCAGAACAATATCATAAGCTTCGGAGCCTATGTGTCCATGTTCCCCCAGCTCATTGCCGGCCCCATTGTCCGCTACCAGGACATTGCCGCGGAGCTGAACACCCGGACCGAAAGCCTTGAGCGTTTTTCCCTGGGGATCCGCCGTTTCGTGGTGGGCCTGGGAAAAAAGGTCCTGCTGGCCAATCAGGCCGGCGCCCTGTGGACGGAGATCACGGCCATCCTTCCTGCGGACCGCAGCGTCCTTATGGTATGGATGGGGATCCTGGCCTTTGCCTTCCAGATCTATTTCGACTTTTCCGGTTATTCCGATATGGCCGTGGGCATGGGCCACATGCTGGGCTTTCATTTTCCGGAAAACTTTAATTATCCGTATATTTCAAAAAGTATTACGGAATTCTGGCGGCGATGGCATATTTCCCTGGGCACCTGGTTTAAGGAATACGTGTACATCCCCCTGGGCGGCAACCGGAAGGGCGGCCTTCTCCAGGTACGGAACATCCTGGTCGTATGGCTTTTAACAGGGATCTGGCATGGCGCCAGCGTAAACTTCCTGTTATGGGGTATTTATTTCGGACTGCTTCTTTTATTAGAAAAGTTTGTACTGATGAAATATTTAAAAAAGCTCCCCTCCCTGCTCCAGTGCGCCTATGCTTTTCTTCTGGTGCTCCTTGGCTGGGTGCTGTTCGCCTTTGAGGACATGGGACAAGGGTTCCAGTACCTCCTTCAGATGACCGGAGCCGCCGGGCTCTCCCTCTGTAATGAACGGACCATATTCCTTCTTTCCGGAAATCTGGTCCTTCTGGCCGCCTGCGCCCTGGGCTCCACCCCCCTGCCGGCCAGGGCTGCCGGGAGATGGAAGGACCGTGTCCCGGAACCCCTGTTCCTGGGCCTGGTACTGCTCCTCTCCGTGGCCTACCTGGTAAACGCAACCTATAACCCGTTTTTATATTTCCGCTTTTAGCACAGAAAGGGAGAAGCCATGAAAAAAAATATTTCCTATCCGGCTGTGATGACCGGGCTTTTCTGCGCCTTTCTGGGACTGGGCGCGGCCCTTTCCGTTTTCATGCCCCGACGGACGTTTTCTGAAACGGAAAACCGCTACCTGGCAAAACGGCCGGCCCTTACCTGGGAGGCCGTAAAGAGCGGAAAATTCGGTTCTGATTATGAAATTTATTTAAGCGACCAGTTCCCTTTCCGGGATTCCTGGATCGGCTTTAAGACGGCTGCCGAAAAAATCCAGTTAAAAAAGGAGATCAACGGCGTCTTTCTTGGAAAGGACGGCTATCTCATCGAGGCCTTTTATGCCGAGGACATGGATCCGGAGCTCTCAAAGAAAAACCTGGACGCCCTGGCGGCCTTTGCCCTCCGCCAGGAGGCGCTTCTGGGAGACGGTCATGTGAAGGTGCTTCTGGCCCCCACGGCCTCTGAGATCCTCACAGAAAAGCTCCCGGCCTCTGCCTCCCCCTTTTCCCAGGCGGCGGCCACGGATTTCCTGGAAAAAGCCGGGCTGTCTTCCATGCTTGTGCCCGTAAGGGACGCCCTTTTACAGGAAGAAGCCGACGGACCGGACCGCCCCCTTTATTACAGGACAGACCATCACTGGACTGCCTCCGGGGCCTATACGGCCTACCAGGCCTGGGCTTCTGCTTCCGGCCTCACGTCCCTGGAGCCTTCCGGTTTTTCTGTGGAAACCGTTTCGGAGGACTTTCTGGGCACCATCCACTCCAGGCTCAACGTTCCTGTAAAGCCTGACTCCATCGAGCTTTACAGGCCCATCCAGGAGCCGGAATGGAGCGTATTTTATGATGGAAGCCAGGAGCCTGTCCACAGTCTTTACTCTATGGAGGCTTTAAAGACCCGGGATAAATACCGGGTGTTCCTGGACGGGAACCATGGTCTCACAAGGATCGTAAATCCCCAGGCGGACAGCGGCGGGAAGCTTCTTATTATCAAGGACTCCTACGCCCACTGCTTCGCCCCCTTTGCAGCTCTCCATTTCCCGGAGACCCTTATGATCGATCTCCGGTATTATAATGGAAGGCTCGGGGACCTGATCCAGGAGCAGGAGATCACCGATGTCCTCGTCCTGTACCAGATCCCTGGATTCTTAAAGGACCGGAATATCAGCAAGCTGGTGTGGGGGTAAAAAACAGCCCCCACACCTTTTTCAGACAGTCTGGAAATCCGGCCCTTTCCACAGACTCCTCTGCTGTCACGGCCACCCGGCCCAGCTCCTCGCCATCCAGCGTATAGACCAGATAACCGAAAACATCTCCCTCTCCCACCGGCGCTTCCACCGGGCCTTCCAGCTGCAGCTCCTTCTCTATGGCGGAAAAATCCTCCCCGTGGAGTCCCAGGAAGGAAAAGCCTTCCCTGTACCCGGCCTTTACAAAGTCCCGGACGCCTCCAAGCACCTGGATCTTTGGCAGCTCCGGCGGCGCCTCATCCCGGTACAGACGGCAGTTTCCATATCCATAATTCAAAAGAGCCACCGCATCCTGGAACCGCACCTTATAATCCGGCGCAGCCATGATGGCGGCGATCAGCTCCACCCCGTCTTTTTTCGCTGTGGCCGACAGACAGTATTTGGCAATGCTGGTGGAACCGGTCTTAAGGCCCGTCACCTGGAAATTCACAGGCATCTTCAAAAGCCGGTTGGTGTTGGACAGGCCGAACTCCTTTGTTCCCTGCTTCGTCACATGGGTGATGTTTTCCATCCATATGGTAGAATAATTGATGATCTGTGGATATTTTGTGATCAGTTCCCGGGACATTAAGGCAATATCCCGGGCCGTGGTCACATGATCCGGAGAATCTGTAAGGCCGCAGCAGTCCACAAACCTCGTGTGCTCCATGCCAAGGCCTGCGGCCCGCTCGTTCATCATCCGCACAAAGGTCCCCTCGTCTCCGCCTATGTACTCCGCCATGGCCACGGAGGCATCGTTGCCGGAGGCGATGACGATGCACTTGATCAGTGTTTCCACGGTCTGCATCTCCCCCTCCTCCAGGAATACCTGGGAGCCTCCCATGGATTTGGCGTAGGCGCTGGTCACCACCTGGTCGTCCAGACGGATCTTTCCTGACTGGAGGGCATCGAATATAAGGATCAGTGTCATGATCTTGGTGACGCTGGCTGGATTTCTGGGCTCGTCGGCATTTTTTTCAAAGATCACCGTTCCCGTGGACGCCTCCATAAGAAGGGCTGACGGCGCAGCGATCTGCGGCCCTCCGGTGCTCTCCTCCGGGGCAGCTCCCGGCTGTACCGTCTCCTGGCCCTGGGGCCCTGTCTGGCCGCTTTCCGGGCTCTCTGCCTGCCCTGCCTCCGTTTCTTCCCGGACCGTTTCCCGTCCCGGGACCATTTCTGCCATCACCGGCATAGAGCCGCCGCCCAGGGCCATCACCCAGGATAGGAGAAGGGCGGCCGCCCGTTTTCCTGTTTTTTTCACGTTTCCACCATGTCCTCTCAAACCGTCATGATCTCCTTACAAAATATGGCCGGGACATGGATCTTTATGTATTTTTCGCAGCAGTCCTATCCGGATCTTTACAAGGCTGGATTGTTGCTTTTTTTCACGGATTCCCATAACACCTTCCGGGAAATTATGTTATAATGTCTGTGAAGCAGACATTATAACATCGCGCATCTGGTTTCTGCGTTCACCGCAGAAATCCAGGCGCTTAAATTCCCCGGAGGGGGGCCATGTCCGGAGGACATGGTATAATGACTGTGAAGCAGACCCACGAAGGGATAAAAAGCCCGCCCGGCAGAAAAGGGCTTAAAAATACGATTCGAGGTGATCCAATGCAGTTTGAAGACGACTATACCCGCCGCCGTGCATACATATCCAGACGCCAGAAGCAGAGAAAACGCCAGCGCATGGTCCGTATCCTCATCTTTTTCATGATCCTTGGGATCCTGGCTGCCGCCGGAGCAGGAATCTGGCTTTTTAAGACAAAAGGCTTCCCCGGAGCCGGCTCCCATCCTGCTCCCGACGACCCGTCTGCATCCAGCCCCGCAGAGCCCGGCGCAGACCCGGGAAACGGTGAGGACGGAGAAACAGGGACCAGTCCTGCGGAAACAGAACCCTCCGGCCTGGACGAACTCCTTTCCAGAGCCTCGGGCCTGGCCGCCTCCTACGACTATGACGGAGCCATCGCCCTGTTAAAGGACAGTGCAGAATTTTCCGGTGAGCAGGCGGTCCTGGATGCCATCGCGTCCTATGAAGAGATAAAAACAACACTGGTCCGGGCTGATACGGCCTCCATCACCCATGTGTTCTTCCACTCCCTGATCATGGATAATAAAAAAGCCTTTGACGGCGATTCAGATGAAAAGGGCTATAACCAGGTGATGACCACCAAAAGCGAATTTTTAAAGATCCTGGATCAGATGTATGAACGGGGCTATGTGCTGGTACGGATGCGGGATATCGCCTATGAGACCACAGATGAAAACGGAAACCCAAAATTTGTGGCCGGCGATATCATGCTGCCGCCGGGAAAGAAGCCCTTCGTCATGTCCCAGGACGATGTCTGCTATTATGACTATATGAAGGGCGACGGCTTTGCCACCCGGATCGTCATCGGGGACGATGGAAAGCCCACCTGTGAAATGGAACTGGACGACGGGACCGTGGTCACCGGCTCCTTCGACCTGGTACCTCTGCTGGAGGATTTCATTGCAGAGCACCCGGACTTTTCCTATAAAGGAGCCAGGGCAGTCCTGGCCTTCACCGGCTACCAGGGTGTTTTAGGCTATCGCACCGATCCGGAATATAAGGACTCCAACCCTAATTATGAGGAGGACCTGGAATCTGTCCGACAGGTGGCCCAGTGCCTCCGGGACGGCGGCTGGGAGCTGGCCTCCCACAGCTGGGGCCATATCAACCTGGGCTCCCGGGATCTGGCTTCTGTAAAAACAGACACCGATAAATGGGAGGAGCGGGTGGAATCTCTCATCGGCCCCACCGATATCATCCTCTACCCCTTCGGCGCAGACGTGGGCGACTGGCGGGCCTATACCCGGGAAAACGAAAAATTTGCCTATCTGTACGACAAGGGCTTCCGCTATTTCTGCAATGTGGATTCCAGCCCCGCCTGGGTACAGCTGGGGTCTGATTATTTGCGCCAGGGGCGGCGGAACCTGGACGGCTACCGCATGTACTACGACCTTCCGGAAACAAATCCTTCCAAGGATCATTTAAGCGACCTGTTCGACGTTACCACCGTTTTTGACCGGGAGCGCCCGGTGCCGGTGCCGCCCATGTAGGGTAGGAAATATTGCCTGCGGGCTTCCTGCCGGCGGCATAATTCTTTCCCAGAGCATAAAAATAAGCTGCTGCAAAAAGGAAATGGATGCTTTCCTTTCGCAGCAGCTTATTTTTACTTTATTGCCCTAAAACTGGACGATCTCCTTGATCTCCTCTGCCGGCTCCACGCTTTCCGCGTAAAGCACCGGACCGGTTCCGTCGTAGTCCTGCCAGAACTCATATTCGATCCTGGCCCGGACCTTTACCCACATTCCGGTCTCCAGGGTCCTGGCCTCTCTTGCCTTGCATACAAAGCCCAGGAAGGTCATATCCGCCTCGCAGCAGGTCATGGCCATACGGCCCGGAACAAAGTAATTCTTCGGGAATTCCGGAGACTTTAAGACCATAGCCGTAAATTCCACTACCTTCCCCTTGTACCGGTCCTCCTTGTCCAGGGCGTCGATATACCAGATGCCGTAGGCCCCCGGGTCGATCTGGATCACATCTGCCTTCATATCATAGGGCAGATCCTCCTCCAGAAGCTCCTGCTCGATCTCCCCTTCCGCATCCTCCAGGATCAGGTCGGCCTGTGGATTTAAGGCCTTTAACCCCCTGCGGTAGCGGGTCAGGCTGTCATCGGTCAGATCGTCGCAGCGGTTCATGATGATCAGCTCGGAATTCCTCACCATAAGTCCCAGCAGCGGCTTCATGTTATTTAAATAAAGCTCAAAGGTGGAGCCGTCGATGATGGTGATCTGCTGGAACAGCTCCCAGTCTGCCGGAAGTTTCAGCTGATCCTGGGGCCAGATCCCGTTCCATTCGATGAGCACCCGGTCCGGATCGTAGAGTGCTTCCAGACGGCCGAAAAAGTCCTCATCCAGCTCGTCTGCGCTGTCCACGGTGATCACCTTTGTCCGCGTTTTCTTTAACAGCTCCTGATCATATTCTGTGTCCCCCTCCTCGCAGAGGATCAGGACCGTAACTCCGTCAGCCTGGAAATACTCCTGCTGCAGTGTAAAGGAGATAAACTGGGTCTTTCCAGCCTCCAGAAAGCCGTTGATCAGAAACACCGGCATTTTTTCTTGATTATTTCCGCTCATGATTTCTCCCAGTGATTAAAATTAATGGAACAGTTCCTTCAGATCGTCCTCTTTTAAGCCGGAGCCGATGACGCACACCTTTCCTGTATAGATGGGCGCGCCTTCCCGCACCTCCGTCTCCTCGGGAACCATATCAAAATAGTGCCATACGCCGTTTTCATCCGGCAGCATGCCCTTGGCACGAAGCACCGTGCCGTACTTCTCTGTGTGGGCCAGGTCATGGAGGATCTCATTTAACCGTTCCAGGCTCACGCTGCGGCTTGTTTCCAGTCCCCAGCTTGTGAAAACCTCGTCGGCGTCATGGCCGTGGTGGTGATGGTGCTCATGGTCATGATCGTGGCCGCAGCAGCACTCCCCGTCCTCATGATCGTGGTGGTGATGGTGCTCATGGTCATGGCCGCAGCAGCACTCTCCCTCCTCATGATCGTGATGATGGTGATGCTCATGGTCGTGGCCGCAGCAGCACTCCTCATCCTCATGATCGTGGTGGTGGTGATGGTGCTCATGGTCGTGGCCGCAGCAGCACTCTTCGTCCTCATGATGATGGTGTCCCTGCCTTACCTCCTCCAGAAGCTCAGCCGCCATGTCGTCGGTGGGCTTTTCAATGATCTCCAGAAGCTGGGCTCCGGTGAGACGGCCGATGGGAGTCGTAACAACGGCTGCCTTAGGATTCTTCTCCCGGATCAGCTCCACTGCCTTTGCCACCTTATCGGCGTCTGCCACGTCGGTACGGCTTAAAACGATAGTCCCGGCGCTTTCGATCTGGTTATTGAAGAACTCTCCGAAGTTTTTCATATACATTTTGCACTTCTGGGCATCTACCACCGTCACAGAGCCGTTTAAGACCACGTCGATCTCTCCGGCCACATCGCAGACAGCCTTCATCACGTCAGACAGCTTTCCAACGCCGGACGGCTCGATGATCACCCGGTCCGGCTCATACTTGGTCAGCACCTCGGACAGGGAGCGGCCGAAATCGCCCACTAAAGAGCAGCAGATACAGCCGGAGTTCATTTCCCGGATCTCAATGCCAGAATCCTGTAAAAAGCCGCCGTCAATGCCGATCTCTCCAAACTCATTTTCGATCAGCACCACCTTTTCCCCGGCAATGGCCTCCTCCAGAAGCTTTTTTATAAATGTGGTCTTTCCAGCCCCCAGGAAGCCGGAAATAATATCGATCTTTGTCATTTTTAATTCCTTCTTTCTATTCAATCCATGAAATAACGGTTGTCTGTTACTAACTTTAACACATTTTTTCCCAAAGTCAACCGCCGCCCTTAAAATTTCCCGTCCTACCGCCTCCGGACAGCCTGGATCACGGAAAAAATCCCAAAGGCTCCCATGTTGACCACCACCACGCTGGCTCCCGCCGGGATGGAGTACACATAGGAAAGCACCAGGCCGATGAAAAAGCAGACCACGGATACGGTCCCCGCCGAAAGGATCACGCCGGAAAAGCTTTTAAATACCCGCATGGAGGTGAGGGCCGGAAAGATGATCAGGCTGGAGATCAGCATAGCCCCCATCATCCGCATTCCCAGCACAATGGTCACCGCTGTTAAAACCGCGATCAGCACATTGTAGCTGGACACGGAAACGCCCGTAGCCTTGGCGAAATTTTCATCAAAGGTTACAGCGAAAATTTTATTATAGCAGAACACAAACAGTCCCAGTACCACTACAGACAGCACCGCCGCCATTTTCACATCGGCAGTGCTCATGGCTAAGATACTGCCGAACATATAGCTGCTGACATCCGTCGTCATGCCGGTCGTCAGAGAAGTCACCACAATACCGACAGCAAGGGCGCTGGCAGAGATCATGGCGATTGCCGCATCGCTCTTGACTTTTCCATTTTCCGTAATCCGCAGAAGGAAAAAAGCCGCCAGCACCACCACCGGGATCGACAATTTCAGCGGAGACCAGCCAATCGCTAATGCGATGGACAAGGCTCCGAAGGATACGTGGGAAAGCCCATCTCCGATCATCGAATACCGTTTTAATACCAGGCTGACGCCCAGCAGGGACGCACACAGAGAGATCAGGATGCCGCCGATCAGCGCCCGCACCATAAATGGATAAGAAAGCATCTCCAATACTGCTGCCATCACAGATCACCTCCTAAAAACAACTGGCCTGCTTTGGTTTTCCGGTATTCTTCCGGGGTTCCATAGAATAACACCTTCTGCTTCAAATGCAGGATCTTATTGGCCTGGTTGACTACATTGGCCACATCGTGGGTTACCATGATGATGGTCACCTTTTCTTCTTTATTTAACGTCCGCACCAGATGATAAAAATCCTGGATTGCTGACGGATCCAGTCCGGTGATCGGTTCATCTAAAATCAGCACTTCACTGGTGGCGCATAAAGCCCTGGCAATCAGGGCACGCTGCTGCTGTCCACCAGATAATTCCCGGTAACACTTTTTCGCCAGATGGGTGATGCCCAGCTTTTCCATGCTGGTCTGCGCCATCTTCTTCTCCACCATGGAGTAAAACGGCCGGTGACCTCTCCTGCTTAAGCATCCAGAGATCACCACTTCATAAACGGTCGCCGGAAAATCCTTCTGGGCCGCCGTCTGCTGGGGTAGATAGCCGATCCCGGTCTTTTTCAGTTCTTCTGCCACAGTCAGTGTTCCTGCTGTCGGCTTGATCAGACCCAGAAGTCCTTTCATCAAGGTACTTTTACCGGAGCCATTTTCTCCCACCACGCACAGGTAATCGCCGGAATCTACCTCCATGGTCAGGTCTACTACCGCATCGTGGTTTTCGTAGCCAAAATCCACATGGTTACATGTTATTAATGCACTCATTTTTATTCCTTTTTCATTCCTTTCGTAACTGTTCAGTCCTTTCACAGTTCCTTTTCCTTCTATAATTGCAGCTATTGGAATCCACATGGCTGCTTTGATCGTTACTTCTTGACATTTAATCCAGACCATCCCGCAGGGTCTCGATATTGCCCTTCATCAGATCCACATAGGTGACTCCGGAATCAAATTCTGCTCTCGTCACATTGTGGCAGGAATGAAGAAGCTCCGGTTTCGCTCCTGTCTCTTCTCCGATGATCTCTGATACCCGGTGACTGGAGAGCTCCAGGTAGTAAACCACCGGAATCTCTTCCGTCCGCACCTTATCGATCAGGTACGCAATGGTCTTCGCACTTGGCTCCGTATCTGTGCTGCAGCCGGAAAATGCCGCGCGGTAGTCGAAGCCGTACTCTTCTGCCAGATAACGGAATGGAAATTTGTCACCTACCACGATCATGTTGCGCCTGCGGTTCTTAGAAACCTCTAAGAATCCCTCGTGGAGCGCCTCTAATTCCTTTAAATACGCCTCTTTTCCTTCTTCGTAACGGGTTTCATTGGCCGGATCACACTTGGATAAGGTGTCCGCGATCACTTCCGTGAACTTCATGGCATTGACCGGAGATGTCCAGATGTGCTCGTCATACTCAATGTCTACATGATGACCGTCATCATCCACATAGTCGGAGTGGTCATGACCATCGCCGTAGTAGTGACCGTCTGGTAACCCGGAGTCACTGTCATGGTCATGGCCTGCTTCATGCCCATGTTCTTCTTTGTCAGCTCCATGGCGGCCGGCGCTTCCATGGTCATCTTCGAAGGCATGTTCGCGCACAAGGGCGTGCACCAGTACATGGACGCCACCCACCTGCGCGAAGCCGACGGCGTGGTGCTGAGCTTCTCGCGGGCCGCGTCCTTCATCCTCTTCGCCTACTTCATGCTCAAGCTCATTGACATGCTGGTGCAGGCCAACATCCCCTATCTCTTCACGGGGTACGGGGCCTGGTGGCTGGTGGAGATGCTCTTCTTCGTGCTGATGCCCGCCCTGCTCTACGCCAAGGGCGCGCGCGACGGCAACATCAGCCTCTGCCGCTTCGCCTCGGCCAACACGGTCCTCGGCATTGTGCTCAACCGCTTCAATGTCTCCATGATCGCCTTCAACTACAATCTGCCCTCCGCGGAACGGTACTTCCCGAGCATCTGGGAGATCTGCATCTCCATCTTTGTGGTGACCATGATCGTGGTCAAGCCTGACCTGGGCGCGGTATTTTCCGGCGCGCTTCCCTCTGTTCCCGAGGGCTCCATTATGACCTGCGTCTCCCTCATCGGCACCACCGTCGTCCCCTATAATATGTTCATCCACGCCACCTCCTCCCGCAAGACCTGGCACGACCCCAAGCAGCTCCCCCTGGCCCGGTTCGACACC
>OGWR01001779.1_pt1 | contig 16703 bp, 30 predicted proteins | sample 1576061 | NCBI WGS metagenome assembly OGWR01 (sample SAMEA3541511, study PRJEB24748) | human gut metagenome | biome: human gut; feature: human-associated habitat; material: faeces | place: China | collected 2012 | reverse complement strand
CAGCTGCCCGGCCTCGTCGATGAAGATCACATCGTATTCCGCGCCCTGGAAGTGCCCCAGATCCTTGTCCGTATCGCAGTACCCCAGCGCCAGCGTGCTGCCGTTGTAAAAGCGGAATTCTTTGGTCGATTGGTTGTAGCGCGCCACGCCCGCCAGCTCCGGCACCAGAAATTTAACGTGGTTGTTGCGCAGCTCGTCCAGCGTCCGGCGCACGATCAGCATCTTGATCCCTGGATACTCGCACCCCAGGATCTTTGCCTTCGTCCGCACGGACCAGCTCTTTCCGCCGCCGCGCGCGCCGCCGTAGGCCACGTGCCGGTGCGTGTCGCGCAAAAAAGCGTCCTGCTTGCCGCTGATCTGGCTTGCGTCCACTAAAATCATTGCTTGTATTCCTCCGGCAGGCCGACGATCTCCAGCACCTCCGGAGCGCTGCTGCCGCTGTCCAGCTTCCTGCGCTCAAGCTCCAGCCGCTCGGCTGCGATGCGCTGCGCCTCGGCCTGCGCCTGCGTGGGAATGCCGTACAGGTCGCGCACCAGCCCCGTCAGGTCCTTGAGCACGCCCGTCAGATCCTTCAGCGCCTTCGTATCCACCTTCTGGTATGTCTGCTCCTCCGTCCACTGCCGCTCCAGCAGCAGCTTCCCGTCCGGCGGCAGCTCGCCGTCTTCGGCGGCATCGTCCGCCACCGGCACGGCATACTTCTCGCGCCGCTCAACCAGGTAGCGGTTAAACTGCTCGTCGTCGCCGATCGCACGCATCGCCACGTCGATCGCGCCCGTTGTGGCTGTGATCAGACGCGCGAGCCGGTCGGCCTCGTGGTTACACGCCTTTTTGTACGCCTTTTGTTGTACGCGTGCGGCGAACTTTTTCCGCTCGTTTGTCCACCCATCACGTGCAGCCACGATTTTGATCTGGCTGATGCTGATGCCGTACTTTTCGGCCAGCTTCGCATAGGTCGTCTTTGTGGTGACATATTCCATTTTCAAAGCATCCCAATCCTGGTACACCATCATCGCACCTCCGCGCCCATCGTACATCATGCCGCCCGCGCTTATCTATCCCGCAGCATCTGCCATCTATCCCGTGCGCAAGCCGCGCCTGTGATGCTGTGTGTTGATAAAAAACGGGCAAAAGCTCCGAGGCTTCCGCCCCGGAGCTTCCCCTTTATTCCGTGCCCTCGTCCGTGATCCGCACCACGATGCGCGGTTTTTCCTTGTCCAGCGCAAAGCGCGACGTAAACGCCTGTATGTATGCCCAGCCGTCGTCCTTCAGCACCCCGCACATCACCAGCGCGTCCTCGATCACCTTGATACCGAACGCCGCGACGTTCGATTTGTCCCGCCGCCGGTTCGGTTCGTAGAACGTGTAGGTGATCTCCACCGGCCGGTCGAACTTCACCCCGCGCAGCTGCGACTTGATCGCCCACGCGGCGATCTCCTGGTTGTTGTGCTTCATCTTCGCGCCCACCTGCGCGTGCCGCCGGCAGGCGTCCGTGTATTCGTTCATTCCCGGCAGCCTCGTCGGGATCACAAACTCCGCCGTCACGTCAGCTCACCGGCGTGCTCGCGGATAAACTGCATCGCGGTTTCCCACAGCGTAAATCGATGCGGATTCCCGTCCACGTCCACCAGATAGTAGCCGTCCATCCGCTGCATCTTCACGCAGGATGCCGTTTTTTCCGTCTCCGTGCCTCCGGCCGCGCCGGACGTGCTGGCTGTGCACTTCGCGCCCCTCTTCGGCTCTCGCTCCGAAATTTCCGCTCCACACGCTGCGTAGCCAGCCAGATCGACGTAGGTGTCCGGCTTGCTGCCCGCCTTCGCGCGGGCGATCTTCAGCAGCGCCATCATCATTGCCACGTCCTTCGGCGTGACGTCCGTGCCGATGTATGCCGTCCACAGCGCCGCGATCACGGCGAAGTTATCCTCCGGGCTGCCGTAGTCTTCTTCCCGGCTGCCGCACACACATTCGGCGGCGGCCTTCAGGGTGTCCAATCTGTTCATCGTTTTATCCTCCTACAATATCGATCTCGTACTCTTCCCGCAGCACACGGATCAGGTCGGGCGCGGAGACGTATCCGTCACGAACGCTTTCACTCAGCGCCTCCACTTCGTGCCAGATGCGCTGCAGCTGCTCCGCGTCCATGCCTTCTTTGTCTAGCAGCGCCGTGAAAAAGATCGCCAGCGTCACCCGGCAGGCATCCGCCGTCGCCGTATCCTTTGCGCGCTGCACGTCTGCCATCGTCGCCGGTCTCCGGCGCGGGTTAATCCGCTTTGGCATCGTCGTCACCGTCCATTCTCGCGACGCAATCCTCACAATATTTTTTAGTTGGCTTATCCCAACTGCCCTCAGTGGTGATAACAAATCCACACGCAGAGCAGCACCACTCGTCTCCGCCAAGATGCGCCCACCGCCCATGCACCACCGGCGCAACGTCGGCGGCGTCCTCTTCGAGCATTCGTAGCCAGTCACAGTCTGCCGGTTCGCAAGGCTCATCGGAATAGAGCTGGTTGCAAAAATCGCATATGATTGCCCGCGCGGTTTCAATTTTCGTGTATTCAGCCATGGTCATAACCTCCATATTTTGCGATCAGCATGTTCAGCCTGGCTAGCCCGCGCATGGTGATCTGGTCGTTTTCATACAGCGCGTCCCGCAGGGTGAGCAGCTCGGATACCGGCACAACGTCGGCGGCAGGTACATTGCGAAGCGCATAGATTGCGCTATCCCAGGCGACAGGTAAAGATTCAATCGCCGCTTCGCGCTCGATGTATTCAGCCATTGTAATCCTCGCTTTCAATAAAATCATCGCAAAATTCTTTTGCAGGGCAATTAGCGCATTCTTCCGCGCAATGTGCATCAGGATCGCAAGTAAATCCACAATCTTTAACCATTGCGATTCGATCTTCGGCATTAAACCAGCAAAGTTCCGTTTTACCGGGCTGGTAGTATTTATCCGCTTCTTTCAACCTGTGAACTTCGATGTAGATAAAATCGGCATCTTCACAAGCTTCAGTATACAACGCCAAAGCCTTTGCTTTTCCTCGCGTTTCGGCAAAAACAACGGTTGCACAAAATTCGTCCTTTTCTCTGGCAAGCCACGCTTTCACGCTTCATCACCCCCATCTTCACAAGTTGGTTGATAGCAGTTAAACAATGCATCGTCAGTGTCACACACGCAGCATGGTTTACCATCGCAAGCGCTTGGCGGGTAAAACACACAAGTATCACAACCCATCACTCTACCTCCTGCATCCAGAACTTGCGGCGGCAATCGTAGCAAAAAGTCTTGGGACACTCTGACCGAAGAGACGCTACGAGACTGCACGGCTTAATATTTATGATGCCATCAAATAATTTCGTTTCCGGCCACTGACCCAGAAACACATCCTGTCGCGTCTTGCGCGGATGCTCCAGAGACCACTGTTCCACCATCGCAACGGTTTTTTTAAGAAGCTCAATGACGTTATCACATCTGTCACCGTGATACTCACACTTTGTACAATCACTGGACGATTTACACATCCGTCTGAATTCGCTAAAAAATTCTACCGTGTCCATATTCACACCCCCGCGTCCCACCGGAACTGCTGCATAAACGATAGCTGCTGGCGGAGGTCGGCGATTGTGCGTTCCTGCCGCGCAATTTCGGCGGAGAACGCCAGTGCCTTGCGTCGCTCGTTGCAGAACATGGTTTCTGCTTTCTCCCGCTGCTCGTGCTCCTGGGCGGCGTAGTCTACCAGCCGCTGCACCGCGTAGCGCGCTGCCGGCGAGAAATCTGCGCTCGAGCGCGGCCGGTTAAGAAGCTCTCTTACCTGCTCCACAGCGCCGGTCGGAAGATCGTCCGCGCGCTTTCGTTCTTTTTCTGCCATCATTGGTCTCCTTCCTCGTCTTCGTATTTTGCGGCCATTACCGCTCTGTACAGCTCACAGCAGGTGAATGCGTCCTCGCAAAACACCTGCATATGCCGCTGCATCTGGTTTCTGTGGCGAAACATCGTCGCCACCGTCGTCTCCGGCGCGATCCCTTCGCAGCAGATGCGCCTCACGCCGTCGTCATACAGGTAAAAAGGGCACTTAACGTACACCTGCCGGTAGCTACCGCTCGGCACGCGCCCCACCCGCCTTTTCGTCCGGCTGTGCAGGCCGCTCCCGCAGGTACGTATCAATGGCCAGCGTTACCGTGTCCGTTCGAACGTCGCGTCCCTTGCCGCGCCAGAGCCGGATAAACGGCAGGTCTGCAAGGCGCATCCCCTCCGGCAGTTCGTCCAGCTTCCGGCCCTTCGGCATATCCGCCTGCACGATCAATCTGTTTTTCGTTTCAAGCACGTCAGGCCGGACAGCTTCCGGAGGCGTAACGTCGGTCACAGGCTGCACCTCCGGGGTTCTTTCTTTTACCTTTCTTTCTTCAGAAATACAGGGTACTGTATCTGTATTGGTACTGTACTGTACTGTTATTGTAGATTTTTCTACCGTATTTCTACCGGATTTCTGCCGTATTTCTACCGGACTACGGCAGATTTCCTGTTGCGGTTCTGCCGTATTTCTGCCTGAATCCGACAGAATGTCGGCTGCAAGATGCATCCCAGCTTGCGCTGGCGTTCTGTGTTTTTTGCTGCTGTTGCAGCTTCTGCAGCAGACAACGATGTTGTCCAGCGTATTCCCGCCATCGGGGTCTACATGGTCGTATGTGCCGCCATCTGCGCCGCGGCGGTCAAGCCAGTTGACAGTTTTCCCGCAGTATTGGCAGGTGTCACCGTCGCGCGCGCGCACGGCCTTGATCAGGCGCATGTCGCTGTACAGCTCGTACTGGCGTTTCTTATAGGCTTTGCGTTCCTCACGGTGCTCGATCAATCCGCCGGCGTAATCCATCCAGTCGTGCAGATGCAGGTTGTCACCGTCATCGTCCACGAACCCAGCGCCGATCAGCGCGTCCACAAATGCGCTGGGATCTTTGCCCGTATACCCACCGGCTTCCGCGATGTCGTCCGCGTCGAACGAGGAAAGATCCCCGTCCGGCGCGTTGTCGATTGCCCAGAGCCACAGCATACACATATGGCCGATGGCCTGCGGCGTCTTGATTTTGAGCAGACGTTTGAGCCGCATCGTCTTGCGATTCGTCGGCAGCGTCTGATGCAGTTCGATCCATGCCATGTGCTCCGCCCTCCTTAATACGGCAGGTCTCCGCCGTCGATGTCGCCCGCGTATACGACGTTGTCGTATGCGCTCACCAGCTCGTCGAGCCGCTCCATGTCGGCCTCCGTCGGCTGCACGGCGACCGGGCGCGCATCGTATGCAGCAGTCGCTGTTTCTGCGTCTCTGTGCTTGCTTCCGCCGAAGTAGACGCTGTCCGCCACGACCTCGGCGCTGCGGCGTTTGTTGCCGTCCTTGTCCGTCCAGTCGCGGATCTGCAGGCGGCCGCTCACGGCGGCCATATCGCCCTTGGCGAAGTATTTGTCGACGAACTCCGCCGTGTGCCGCCATGCCACGACGTCGATAAAATCCGTCTGCTTCTCGCCGCCGTCCCTGCCGCTGTAGTCCCGCTCGACCGCGAGGGAGAAGGACGTCACCGGCGTCCCGCTCCCGGTCTGGCGCATCTCCGGGTCGCGCGTCAGGCGGCCCATGATCACGATTTTATTCAGCATCGCTGATTACCTCGCCCGTTTCCGTGTCGACCATTTCGGAATCTGGCAGGTCGATTACGTCGCCGCCCATATCCGTAGGCGCTTCATCCGCCGCGACAGCTTCTGCCAGCCGCATTGTGCTGGCGTCGCCGTTGCGATAGTCAATGGACATCAGGCCGTACTTGCCGATCAAACGGCGCAGGACAGTCTTTCGGGCCATTGCGTCGAAATCGTCGCGCCAGCCCTTGGTCATGTATTCGCCCTTGCGGTTCTTTTTTTCGTGGTTTTCAATCTGCTTCACCGTCATGTAGATGGTCTTTTCCGCGCCATTTTTCAGGCGGAAATAACCGGCGTATCCGATGACCGGCAGCTTTTCGCGTTCATCTTCATCTTCGATCCACGCGAATTCCGCGTCGCCGGTCAGACGGTCGTAGCGGATCAGCTCTCCTTCGCGGACGTCCACGGCATCCGGCACGCGGGCATAGGCGCCGGTACGCAGGCACAGTTGTTCCATGCCCTTGTAGCCGATGATGAACGCGCCTTCCCAGCGCTTGCTCCAGCTGCCGTTTTCAGCTTTAACTTTGTTGTGGAACGGCACCACATAGGCATAGCCAAGCGATGGCTCAATCGGGAGATCGTAGGTCGCAGCTTTCAGCGCGGCCTGAACGACCGTCATCGGCGCTTCATACATTGCCTTCTGCAGATTCACGTCGGCGTTTACCAGCGAAACGATTGACGACAAGAACTGCGGCGTGCGTGCGCCAAGCAATTCCTGAAAACGGCCGCGCATTTTTTCGCCGTCCAAGACACTATTTAAAATAGCGTTGATGCTTTGGCCAGCTGCGCCCTGCGCACTCATGGCCGTTTTCTGCTTCTGGATCAGATTCTTTTCCATTTACTTGCCCTCCATAGCTTCCTGCAGCGTCTTCTGCTCGCAGAATTTGTAGATCATGTGTGCCGCGTAGCTGATCGCCTGCACCAGCGCCAGCTCGCTGTTGTCCTTGCGCTTCGAGTACGCGCTGCCGACTTTCTCGCCGTCGTGCTCCAGCAGCAGGAATACCTGCTTGTCCGTCGCCTGCAGCCGCAGTGCGTATCCCGTCTGTCCCGCCTGCGGCGCAGCCGCCTTCGGCTTTTCCGGCTCCCGTGCCCGGAAGAAATCCTCCGGTACGCCGTACATGGCGCTCAGCTGCCTGGCCACGGACAAGCGCATCCGCCCATAGTCCGCCACATTTGAAAGATAGCTCCTACTGTAGCCGAGCTGGAGCGAGATATGCTTGAGACCGCCGTTCTTCGCCGCGAAGTTTCGCAGCCGCTCAGGGTCGATGTTCATCATGTTCGGGGAGTATCCCATTTTCTTCTTCTCCTTTTCAAGGTTGTTTTTTCGTGTGTGCGCGTTTTTCGTGGCTGTCCCGGACGTAGCGCATGACGTTGCTGTCGCGCTGCCGCGCGAGCCTTGCCGCGTCCATTCCGCGCCGGAATTCGGCGTAGTGTCCGCATTTCGCGTGGCAGCCGGGATATCTTCCCGGACAGTCCCTGCATGGTGTCGACGGCGTCATCGGCTCGTCACCCGGAACGGCCGCGCCTGCGACGTCTTGAAGTATTCCTTTGGGATCGCACCGTGCGCCGCTTCCCATTTCTTGCGGTCGAAGGTGCTGCGCTGCTGCGTCTTCCACGTGATCGAAACGTTGCCGCACAGTCCCTTTTCCGCCGTGCCCATAAACTGCTGGATAGCCGCCGCCTGCTCCGCCTGCAGCCGCTTGAGCTCATCGATCTGCTCGCCCAGCGCCGTGTAGCTGCGCACTGCGGACTGCACCGCGCCAAGGTCGCACGTCTCGCCGTCCCTGCTGTCGGGGTAGATCGTGCGCAGCGCCTCCGCTGTCGCGTCCGTTCCGTCCACAGGCGGCTCTGTCCCGCTCCGCACATACTGCCAAAACTCCTGTTCGGCAGCCGCCAGAGCCGAAATTTCGCCCTCGTCGCGCTCCACGCGAAACCAGTAAAATCCCCGCCCGAAGCACAGCACCGCGAGATACCATACCGGTGCGCCCGTCACCATCATGTAGTGCATGATCTGGCAATACCACACCGCCGGAAATTCGCCCTCGGCGCACTGCTTCGGAATCTCGAAGCTGGACGTTGTCTTGCATTCCAGCCCCGCGTTCTCGCCAATCACCATGCGGTCCGGCAGCGCGTGCGCGAAGGGATAGTCGCTGTTGACGAGAAAGTGGTTTTCCCGCCGCACCCGCTTTCCGGTCGCCTCGGCGAAACGCTTTGCCACATAGTCCTCCAGGTCGTGCCCCAGCCGCACCGCCTCGCGGTCGCTGATGTCCTCCGGTGTCACGCGTCCGGTCTTCTCGGCCCACAGCGCATAGGGCGAGCTGTATTTGTTCAGCCCCAGGATCGTCCCGGCGTCGCTGCCGCCGATGCTCTTGCGCCGCTCGGCGTGCCATTGTTCCTCCGTCATGCCGACGGTCGTCGTCTTCGTGATCATGTGCTTGCCTTCTTTCTCCCGCGGTTTTTCGCCCCGCCCCGGCTGCTGCGCATCCGGGCGCGCATGGCTTCCATGCCGCTTTTTTCTTTCGCCCAGTCCTCCGGCGTGATCCGGTGCGGGCATCCGGCTCCGGCCGGGCATCCGCGCGAGCGCTTAAAATTTAAAATGTATAGGCACACCCTCGGGCTTGTCTTCGGCTTGGATTCGTACAGCGGCCGGTAGTGCGCGCAGCCGTCGCAGTGGCGGCTCTGCAGCATCCCGCCTTTGATGTAGGTGTCCGTCATTCCGCCCATGCGTCCACCTCCGTGACACATTCTGGGCAACCAACCGGATCGCCATAAACGTTCTTGTACACCGTGTCCGTCTCCGCACCGCACACCGGGCAAATCGGGCAGGTGTAGGCCGGGGGCTCAACCGGCGGTTCAATATTCAACGTGTAGTGAATCGTGCTTTCACTTCCAAATCTTTTCTTGGTCACGGCGATCGGAAACTCTTCGATCTCGCTTGCCCATACTGCCGTTCCAGCGCCGTGCACGTCTTCCCAGCACAGCGGGAAGCCTCCGATGCCGTCAAACAGGCTGCCGAGTGTCGCACCTTCCGGCAGATAGGCCGCCATGCGCCCGAACATCCATCGCCAGAACGGAAGCGCGATGCTGTTGCCGAGCGCCTTGTACCGTGCGCTGTCGGATGTCTTGCGCTTTTTGCCGGTGCTGTCGGTATAGTCGCCGATGTCCGTCCAGCCATCCGGAAATCCCTGAAGCCGTTCACATTCCAGCGGGGTCAGACGCCGCACGACCATGCGATGCATAAGCGTTTCTTCCGCACCGCCGCTCGCGTGCGCTCGCAGTGTGCCATATTGTTCTATATAGGCATTGCATTCTCCGTCAATTCCGATAACCAGATCTGTGCTGTCCTTGTAGTCTCGCTGTTTGCACGCGCTGGCAACGTCAGCCCGGCGGTAATCGCCAAAGCCTTGCATCGGATACGTCAGCGGCACTTGATTTAAGACCGCCAGTTTATTTCCACCGCTCATAGCCGTAAGCGTGGGGGACTTTTCCACCTCGTAGCCTACGCTATGCGCCGACGTAGCAGCTCCCAGCTTAAAGCCAGCGCATGACGCCACGGCCTGGCGGTCAACGGTATTGAGGGTGAAAGACACATCCTCATTGATGCCGTCACCCTGTGGGTCGTTTTTGTCCTCTCTGCCGATCATGCTGCCTTGCAGCGCGTAAGACACCACGGCGATCCCGCCCTGATTGCAAGCCGGATTCCCACCGTTCAGGTCAAGCGTCCGGCTGGTGTCCGCCACATACACACCGCTGTGCGGGTTCGATGATTTCATGCTGTTGCTGGCGTAAGAGCAGATGCCGTATGCCGCGCCCTGAAAAATCGTCTGGTCATTTCCCGTGCCTAGCGTGTCGGGCTTCTCCGTCTGGATCAGCGCACCTTTTCCTCCTCCGTCACAGCCACCCCTGATGCGGACTGCATAAGAAGCACCTGCTTCAGCACCTCCGGCAGGTCTTTCCCCCGCCTCGCCGCGCGGTTCAAGATCCCCTGACATGCCCGTGCGCTCAAACAGTATTTCGAAGGCGGTGTCGCCTCCAAAATCTGCGACAAGCGCGATTCTACGACGACGCTGGGGCACTCCCCAGTATTGCGCGTCGTGGACTCGCCAAGCCACGCTCCATCGTCCGTCCACGTCCCGATAACCGCCCCAGGTAGGCCAGCCTTTTGCAGGCACTTCAATACCGGGGGCTTCCGGCTCGACGATGCGGATCGTCTCTTCGAGCACGGCCGCGAAGTCCCGGCCTTTGTTGCTGCTGAGTGCTCCGGGGACGTTTTCCCAGACCATGTATCTCGGGCGAATAAGCTCTCCTGACCTGCCAAGCTGTTTGTCATGCTCCCGCATCTCCTTTATCACTCTAATCTGCTCCATAAACAGGCCGCTTCGCGCGCCTGCGAGACCGGCACGCTTACCCGCAATGCTCAGGTCCTGACACGGGCTCCCGCCCGTCGCGCACCACACCGGCTCGATTGCCGCGCCGTCGATTTTCGTGATGTCGCCGATGTGCTGCATCATGTCTCGCCTCCGTATTCCGGCCACACCGCGCGGATCTTATCCACCTTCGGGCGGAAAATCCCGGCAGCCCAGCAGGTAACGCAGCTCTGCGACACACACAGCCGCTCAGCGGCTTCTTTCTGCGTGATGCCGTTCTGTTTCAGCCACAGGCTGAAATAGGTCGGGCCGTTCGCTTTTGCCTCGGCCAGCTTCCGCTTGCGGTAGGCCGCTGCCGCGGCGGCGCGGTCTTCCCGCCGCTCTGCGTAGTACCGTCGGTGGTATGCCAGCGCCTCCTCGTGGTTTTCCCAGTACCGCTGCTTCTGCCGCACGCGGTCGCGTTCCAGCTGCTCCGGCGTGCGCGGTCTTGGCTTCGCGCGCTTGCTTCGCTCCTGCCGCGCATGCTGGTCTAGTGCCCGCGACAGCTGCAGGTCGTCTTCCGTCATTTCGAACGTCCGGTCGATCTCCTCGTCGACCGCGCGCATCGCGGCCAGTTCTTCAGGCGTGAACATCACGCCACCCCCAGCGCCGCGAAAATCACGTGGAACACCCACCCGGCCAGTGTGATGCCGCCCAAAAAGGCCGCGCAGACGATACCGTCCTCGATGCCCCACACGATGTAGCGGCGGATCTTGGCCTTCGTGGCCGGATTGCCGAATACCTTCATGTCGTTTCTCCTTTCATACCATCCATCTGGCCAGCGCGACCAGCGGCACAACGATTTTTCCGTTTCTTCGGTTCCCCGGCTTCTTCGCCGGGAATGTCTTATCCTGCAGCAGCGTGTCGCGGCACAGGCCAACGACCTTGCACGCCTCCGGCATGGAGATCGTCTCCCTTTCGGGAAACAGCTCGCACAGCCGCTCCAGCTGCTCGCGGAATCCTTCTTTTTCCCGTGGCATAGTCCTCACCTTCCCGTCAGTCCGGGAAATCCCCCATTTCCTCCAGATTTTCCAGCGTCACGCCTCTGGCGGCCAGCTCGATGCCCTTGCGCTGCTTGATCCGTAGCTGGTACAGATACGTCCGCCGCCGCGCTCGGTACTGGTCGTACCGCTGCGCCAGCTTCACATACTCGTCCTGCTTCAGCTCGGCGATCTCGGCCTCGACTTCCTCGTCCGTCACGGCCGCACGCTTCGTGCGCTTTCGCTCCATCGCATTTTCTCCTTTTCCTGTACATTTTTTCAGATTCGTGGTATGTTCCCTCTTGGAGGTGGTTTCCTTGAGGAAACAACTGCTTGCATTTTTGCTTGCGTTTTTGCTCTTGCTCTCTCCCACTGTGCTGGCACACAGCGGGAAAACAGATGCCAACGGCGGCCACTACGACCGCTCCACCGGCGAGTATCACTATCACCACGGATACCCGGCGCACCAGCACTACGACATGGACGGCGACGGCGTCGCCGACTGCCCATACGATTTCGATGACAAGACCGACCACAGCAGCCGGAGCGATTCCGGCAGCAGCCATGCTGTGCAGAGCACGCCGCGCCCTTCGCCGCAGAAATCAGATGATTCAAAGGCGAAACACATTTCCGTCGGCGAGATCGTGGTTTCCGTCATCCTCGCGCCGATTGTAGTGCTGTACGCATTTATGTTCATCGGTGAGCCAATCCTCGCCTTGATCGACCGGATCAAAGAAAAGCGCAGCAAAAAGTGATGGCGTTCAGCGCGCGCCTTACGACGCGCGCTTGCTGTGCTCCAGCGCCATCGCCAGTCCCTCCGCGAAGGCGCACAGCTGCGCCTTCTGCATATCGTCCATGCTCTGCATCACGGCCGTCAGCCGCTCGATGGTTTTCTGCTCGTTGCGCGTCAACATTTGATTCGCCTCCTCGCACTTTGTGAGTTCGCAGCTTCTCGCTGCGAGTTTATAATATCGCTCCGCGAGCATTTTGTCAATAGTTTTTCGTCAAAAATATTGACAGCGCGACATTATTGCGGTATTATACTCGCACAGGGAGGTGACAATATGCACAATAGAATTCGTGAAGTCCGAAAGGCGCTGCATATGACGCAGGCAGACTTTGGCGCAAAGATTGGTGTTCGCGGAAACACGGTCACAGGATATGAAAACGGTCAGCGCGTGCCGTCTGATGCTGTAATCGTCTCCATCTGCCGTGAGTTCCACGTTGACGAACATTGGCTGCGTACCGGCAACGGCAAGATGTTTACGGCGACCACGCGCGACGAAGAGATCATGGATTTCGTCGCCGACACCATGCAGGACGACGAAGACAATTTCCGCCGCCGGTTTCTCCTGGCGCTGTCCCGGCTGCCGGAGGAGCGCTGGGCGGACATCGAAGCGTTTGCCCGCCAGATCACCGCAGAAAAAAATGAAGCGGATCAGGATTGATTTCCTGATCCGCTTCTTTGTTGCGATTGGTGGTTTCTATTGTTTTGTGAGTCTGCGCAAAAGCATGGCCGTCAGCTCCAGCGCGCGGTCATTCGCCGCGGCCAGCAGCCGCGCGATCTCCGCCAGTAAGTACGTCCTCCATTCTGTTTCCGTCACAGCTCTCCCTCCCACAAATTCTCCACGGTCGTCCCCAGCGCCTTTGCGATCCGCAGCGCCAGATACACGCTGGGAACACATTTCCCCCTTTCAATCGCGCTGATCGTGCTTGCCCCGCACCCCACCTTTCTGGCCAGCCATCGCAGGCTGACGCCCTTGTACTCCCTATATTCGCGCACATGATTTATCATTTGATGCAATCCTATCACATCTTTTCGGCCTCGTGTTGAAAATGTGCAGGATGCTGCACACTTTTTGTTATTTTCTTCAAACGCGAGTCCGTATAGATAGAATGCCAAAAAATATGCCATGTAATACAGTGTAATTCAGTGGACATCTCCTGAGCTACATGGTAAAATTAGACGAACAAATTTGGGAAGGAGGCCGCGCCGTGAAGAAGGAGAACACCGTGCTGTCTGTTTTGTGCATCGTGCTCGTCATCGTTTGCCTCGTGCTTGCCAGCGCGCTGAAAACAGCGAAGGCAGACATCAAAGCGCAAGCCGAAACAAAATCCGACGCGATCGAAAAAGAGGCTTATTGGTATCATAGCGGCCATGGAGACGGATACGATGAAGGATATGAAGACGGGAAGATCGATGGTAAAGATGAAGGGTATTACGATGGATATGACATAGGCTTTTGCGGCGGATACGAAATAGGGTATGACGATGCGTTAAACGGCCGGCCCTATGACGAAGAGCCATAAAAAAGCCGCCCCGGTGCTGGAACACCGAGACGGCCAACCGTTCCTCCGGGAACACATTCTGAAAAGCAGAGATGTGCAGAGGATCCTGTCATTCTCATAGTAGCATATCTCTCCCTGCTTTTCAAGGAAGGGAGATGCCTATGGCAAAAAAGAAATATTATCAGCGGCCGGACGGCCTGTATGAGGCCATCCGCGTCGTCAACGGAAAGCGCAAAGCCTTCCGCGGCCGCACGCCGCATGAGGTCGAGCAGAAGATGATCGCCTACCAGGGCGAGATCGCGCGTGGCCGTCTCTTCCGCGAGGTCGAAGAGGAATGGGAGGCCGAGCATTTCCCAACGCTCACAGCGAACACGCTCAAGGGCTACCGGCCCGCAGCCAGGCGCGCCGTTGACCGCTTCGGCGACACGCCCATTCGGAATATCAAAGCACCGGAGATCAAGCGCTTCATCACGGAGTTTGCGCACCCGGGCGGCATGGCCAGCCGCGCGCAGAAGACCGTCACGAATCAGCTGCTCGTCACATCCCTAATTTTTCGCTACGCCGCCGAAAACGGTGAGATCGAGTATAACCCCTGCACAAATGTCACCGTCCCGAAGGCGCTTCCAAAAAAGCGGCGAGAGGCCGCCAGCCCAGAAGACGAGCAAAAAGTTAAGGCTGCGGCAGATGTGTGGCTCCTGCCTTACCTGATCCTCTACACCGGCCTCCGCAAGGGCGAGGCGCTGGCGCTCACGTATGGTGACATCGACCGGACCGCGAATGTTATCCACGTCTCGAAAAGCGTCTACGTCGTCAATAACAAGCCGTACATCAAGCAGCCAAAGACGGCTGCCGGTGTTCGCACAGTGCCGATCCTCGATCCGCTCCTGCCGAAGCTTCCGCGCTCCCGCAAGAAGTCCCTCTATCTGTTTTCGGACGATGGCGGCCAGACGCCGCTCTCCGAGATGCAGTATCAGCATCATTGGTCGCAGTTCGTCGAGGCCACCGGCATCCAATGCACGGCCCACCAGCTCCGGCACAGCTATGCAACGATGCTTTTTGAGTGCGATGTGCCCGTAAAAGATGCGCAGGATCTTCTCGGCCACTCCACCGCCGCCATGACACAGGACATTTACACACATATCCGCGATACACATCGCACCGAAGTCGCGCAGCAGATCAACGAGAAGCTGCGCAAAAAATAGCCTTTTCACTGTGTAGTTTCTGTGTCGTAGACCCTCTGAAACCTTCCGAAATGTTCCGAAACATTCCGAAACAAAAAGCAAAGAAAAACCGTTGAAAAACCAAGATTTCTTGATTCTTCAACGGTTCTTTCTTTTGGCGGAGAAGGAGGGATTTGAACCCTCGCGCCGCTTATCACAGCCTACTCCCTTAGCAGGGGAGCCCCTTCGGCCACTTGGGTACTTCTCCAAGCCGAATTCCACTTTCCATATGGACGCGCGGCCAGCGCGCTGCATTATAGTAGCATATTCGGCAGCGGATGTCAACTTGTTTTTTGGTTGACACCGCGCGCAAAATGCGTTATAAGTGTGCCAGAACAAAGGAGATACGTCTATGCACTACACATCCGTACTTTTTGACCTCGACGGCACGCTGCTCGACACGCTCGGCGACCTGACCGCCGCCATGAACCGCACGCTCACCCGCCACGGTCTGCCGGAGCGCACGCGGCAGCAGATGCGCACCGCGCTCGGCAACGGGGCGCGGCGGCTGATGGAGCTGTCCGTTCCGTCGGGCACGGACAGCGCGCTGTTCGAGACGCTGCTGGCGGAATACAACGCCGACTATGCCGCCCACTGCCGCATTGAGACCGCCCCCTACCCCGGCGTCGCCGCGCTGCTGCGCACGCTGCACACGCAGGGGCGCAAGCTCGCCATCGTGTCCAACAAGCCGGACGAGGCCGTGCGCGCACTGCGTGCGGATTTCTTCGCCGACGCAGTCCAGATCGCTGTCGGCGAGACGGCAGCCATCCGGCGCAAGCCGGCGCCGGACATGCTGCTGGCCGCCATGGAACAGCTCGGCGCCGACCCTGACAAGACGGTCTTTGTCGGCGATTCCGAGGTCGATATTGCCACGGCGCGCGCAGCAGATCTGCCGTGCATCAGCGTGCTGTGGGGCTTTCGTGACCGGGACGTGCTCGAGCGCGCCGGCGCGCAGCAGTTCGCCGCCGACATCGCGCAGCTGCAGGCGCTTCTGGGCTGAAAAAATCCGCTGGGATCAACCAGCGGATTTTTTATGCCATCCTGCGGCGCAGAAACTTCAGCTTCGTCTCCGAGATGAGGATGGCAACGAGGATCAGCGCGAAGCCAACGATCACGCGCGGCTCCAGATGCTCGTGATAGAACGCAACGGAAAACAGCGTGCCGAACACGCTCTCGAGCGTAAGCAGCAGCGCCGCCGTCGTGGGCGGGGTGTACTTCTGCCCGAATGTCTGGAGCAGAAAGCACAGGCCGGTGCACATGACGCACAGGTAGCCAAGACGCAGCCACACATCCGCCGGGATCTCCTCCGGCGCAGGCGCGGCGAACGGCGCCGTGACCCAGCTGAGCACGGCTGCCACAGCAAACTGCACGAACGAGAGCAGCACCGGGCTGCGCCCTCTGGCCGCACTGGCGGTGGCGATGATGTGCAGCGCGTAAAACACGCCGCTGAGGATCGTCAGCCCCTCGCCGCGGCCGATGCGCAGGTCGCTCTGCAGGGACACGAGCCCCATGCCGCCCAGGCACAAAAGCACCGCCGCGAGGTTGTACCGGTCCGGCCGCCGCTTATGGATCAGCCACCAGAAAAACGGCACGAACACGCAGTACGTCGCCGTGAGAAAGGCGTTTTTCCCCGGCGTGGTGTGCACGAGGCCATACGTCTGAAGGGTGTAGGCCAGGTACAGGCACACGCCCATGCACGCCCCACCGGTGAGATAGCCGCGGTCGAGCCGGCGCAGGCTCCGGATACCGATGAGCGCCATGAGCATGGCCGCACCGGAAAAGCGGATGGCCAGCAGCCACAGCGCGGGGACGGTGGCAAGTGCGTCCTTCATGATCGTGAACGAGCTGCCCCAGAGGAGCGTCGTCACGATCAGGGCGAAGCGGCCGAGACGGGTATAAGCATGGCTTGCGCCGGGGTCAGGCATAGAGATCAGGGTTCCTTTTTCATGAATTGTCCGGCCGCGCGCATCATGAGGCGCTTGGTGCCGGCGGTCTCAAATTCCACCTCGAGCAGCGCATCGCCGCCCATAGGCTGGATCTTCGAGACGACGCCGGAGCCGAACGCGCGGTGCGTGACCCGGTCGCCGACGGCGAAGGCCGGGACAAACATTGCAGACAGGAATAGTCCACAATCTT
>OGWR01001763.1_pt1 | contig 16879 bp, 16 predicted proteins | sample 1576061 | NCBI WGS metagenome assembly OGWR01 (sample SAMEA3541511, study PRJEB24748) | human gut metagenome | biome: human gut; feature: human-associated habitat; material: faeces | place: China | collected 2012 | reverse complement strand
TAATTGTACCATTGGTGATCTTTAAAGTGCCTTTGCCCGCCTCGGTTCCTATCGCTCTCAGGGCAATATTCTTGTTATCACCTGTAATTGTATGGCCGTTCAAATCCAGGGTAACGGTGCCGTCCTCGTTGTAGATGACGGCGTCCTTGTCCATGGTCAGATTGTCAATGGCAGCCAGATATTCCTCTTTGGACTTAAAGTATGGTTTCGCCTCGGCGAGGACCTTCTTTGCCCTGGCGGCGTCGTTTTCCAGGAGCATGGAGGCAGCTACGGTCAGGCACTGGGCCGGATACAGGCAGCCGGCCTTCTTATCGGCCACATAGTAGTCCTTGCCGTGTCCGGTGCCGATGGAGCCGCTGGCATGGGGATGGATGGCCGGCATGATGGCGGAAACATCGCCCATATCGGTGCAGCCGGTTCCCCAGGCGCCGCGGGTCACCGTGCCGGGCCCGGTCACTGCTTCCATGGCCTCTGTCAGGATCTCCGTCATGTTGGTGTCGTTATTTAAGGGGAAGTAGCCCGGATGGTCGTCCAGCTCCACATTGCAGCCCAGAGAGGCGGCCGCTCCGGCCAGGGCCAGGTTTACCTTTTTGTTATAATCACGGATGCTGTCAAAGGAAGCGCCGCGCACATAAGATTCCACCTTGGCTGTCTCCGGGATGGCGTTTACGGCCGCTCCGCCCTCGGTGATGATGGGATGGAAACGGATGTGCTCGCCGTCCACAAAGGTCTCGCGGATGGCGTTGACCGCATTGAGTCCACAGGTGGCCGCATAAAGCGCATTTTTTCCGGCCTCCGGAGAACCGCCGGCATGGGAGGCCACGCCCTTGAAGGTGATATTTTTGGTGATACAGCCATTGCAGCCCTGGCCGACGGACAGGGTCTTTCCTTCGGGGAGTTTTCCGGAATGGATCATCATGGCCATGTCAACGCCGTCAAAGTAGCCTCTGGAAATGAATTCCACCTTTCCGCCGAAATACCGGATCACGCCCTGCTTCCGTAATTCCTCCCGGAAGCCCAGCTCGATCAGCTCCTCGGCCGGTACAGCCATGAAACGGATGGAGCCGCAGAGACCGTCCAGCGCGCCCGGCTCCTTCATGGCGGCGGCAACTCCCAGAAGGATGGCACACTGGGCGTTATGGCCGCAGGCATGGACCGCATGGGTCTCGGGATCTGCGTCCGGGTGGTTTCCAACGATCAGGGAATCCAGCTCTCCTAAGATGGCGATCTTCGGTCCGGGTCTTCCGGTGTCCAGATCGGCATAGAAGCCGGGGATGTTTCCGGCTTTGGTGAGGGTGTAGCCCAGGGCCTCAAAATGCTCCTCCATATATGCGGAGGTCTTCCACTCCCGGTATCCGGTCTCCGGGTTCTTCCAGATGTAGTCGGCGGTATCGTAGATCAGGGATTCATACTTTGCGACCATTTCCATTAACTGCTTTGCTTGTTCCATAAGAGTTTCTCCTTTCTGGGCTCCATGGAAACTGACAGGACCGCGGCCAGTTTCCATGCATGTTCGCTTCTTCTATTATAGCGCAGAATTGCGCCATAAGAAATCAGAAAATGAAAAAATTATCTGTCGGCTTTGGAAATGGACTGGAGCCGTATGCAATTACAGCTTGCCCAGCTTCATAATGGTAAGGGCCAGGCGTGAGCCGCAGGGGACCATGGTACTGATCTCAAGAAACTCCTCTGGAGAGCACATCATACCGCCAGTCGGCCCCATTCCGTCTATGGTAGGAGTTCCTTCTGCTGATACAAAGTTTCCGTCGCTGACGCCTCCGGGCTGGGATGTTAGCCATGGAATACCCAGCTCCCTGCTGGATTCTTTTACGGTTTTATGCAGTTTATCTGTGCCGTTTACCAGAGTCAGCGGCGGGCGGTTTAGGGTCAGCTCATAGCTTAACTGGATCCCCTCTATGTCCGGCTTGGAAAGGATCTGTTCCAGAGAGGATTTCAGGCGTTTCCACTCATCCATGGTATAGAATCTCATATCAGCATAAAAACTGGCGTCCTCTGGAACGATGATACGGTTTTGTCCACCGGAGATCGTCGTAACTGTAAAGGTCGTTCCGGTATCGTAGTTATTCAGTCCCCTTAACCGGGCAATTTTAAGGGCAAGCTCTTCAATGGCGTTTCTCCCGGCCTGGGGTTCATTTCCAGCGTGTACGGCTCTTCCATGGGCATGTACATGGATATAGGCGTTTCCTTTCCTCTGGGTAACGACGGCCATGCCTGGCCGGGAGCCCTCAGTTACCAGGCACCAGTCCGCATCTCGTCCTTCCTCGCGGATCCTGTCAAGAACAGATAAGCTTCCCTTTTCTTCATCACCGCTCATGAAAACCGTAATACCAGGAAGATCGGGAACATCCAGATCATGCAGGGCTTTCAGTGCATAAAGGCAGTTTACAAGACAGGCCTTCATATCAACAACACCATTTCCGTAAGCGCGGTCTCCTTCTATTTTAAAGCTCTCAATGCAGTCAGTTCCTCGGGCAAAAACGGAGTCCAGGTGACAGATTAATAACACTCTTGATCCATTTCCCTCTGACCGGGCGATCACACTGTTTCCGCAGTTGTCATTATAGAGTGTTTCTGTACTGTATCCAATTTTTTCAAATTCCCTTGCAAGCTTTTCTCCTACGGCGTCAATACCAGGTTTGAAATCAGAGCTTGTATTACAGTTTACCAGTTCCTTTAGAAGCTCCATCATATCAGATAGATGCAGTTGAAGATAGTCTTTGATTTGATTTGCCAGCATAAGATCATGACCTCCTTTTTTGATTGCTTTTTTTCTCATCATCCAGACTCAGAATACCATATCCGGTAATGGCACAGATAAGAGCCATCAGAACACTGAAGAATCCAAAGAATGAGTATGGAAGGTACTCCAGGGTCGATACTCCTAAAACACCTGCACAGTAAGCACCAGCTGCGGACCAGGGGATAAGAGCCACTACACATGTACCACAGTCCTCTAAAGTACGGGAAAGATTGCGGGAGGCCAGCCCCATTTTTTTATAAGCATCTGCAAAAAGCTCACCTGGGATCAGAATAGTAAGAAAATCGCTTCCGGTGGTAATGGCCATCAGAATCGTAGAAGCCATGGTTGAAATGATCAGACCAGCACGATTTTTTACATACTCCAATAGTTTTTGAAGAATTACATCCAGGCAGCCAGATTTTGTGATAATGCCAGCGAAGGAAAATGCGCAGAGGATCATCCGGATCGTTTCCATCATACTATTGATTCCGCCGCGGTTTAAAAGCTTGGAGATTTCTGGAAGAATCTGACTCGTGTCAATTCCCCTGGCTGCAACCAGATCAAGAGAAAAGCCATTTACAGTAACATTTAAAAAATCCTGTATGGAAAATCCCTGGAAAACCACAGCGATAATTCCGGCAGACAAACTAGAAAGAAGCATGACAGGAATCGTGGGCTTCCGAGTGATGGAGCCGATCAGAATAATAATGACCGGAATAAAAAGGACCACCACGTTCAGATTGAAAATAGAAGAGATATTGTCCAGCATTCCCTCGATCGTTTCTGTACCGGTTAGAACTTCAGCATTTGTACGAAAGCCTAAAACGGCATAAATTGCAAGTGTTGCGAGCGAGGCGGGGAGGGTTGTATAAAACATGTGGCGTATATGGTCAAAAATGTTTGCACCAGCTGCCAGAGGGGCCAGATTTGTGGTATCTGACAGGGGAGACATTTTATCGCCAAAATACGAACCTCCTACAACGGCAGCAGCTGTGATAGGGAGAGGGATTCCCAGTCCCTGGGCGATTACGATCAAAACAACACCAATGGTGGCACATGAACCCCAGGAGGTTCCGGTACAGGTGGAGAGGATCGCGCAGATAATAAAGGCAGTTACAAAGAAAAACTTTGGATTTACGATCTGGATCCCATAATAGATCAGCATGGGAATGGTTCCGGACAACATCCAGGTACCGACCACGATGCCAACAGCTATTAAGATCAGAATGGCAGGCATTGCCTTCGCGATTTTTTCAGAGACGCCTTCAATCATATCATCCCAGGTTAGTCCGACGCGCCATGCAATAAAGGCGGCAATGGAGGAGGATATGATCAGGAGGGTTTCAATCGGAGCTCCGTAGATTCCGCGGCCAACCAATAGAATAAAAAACATGGAAACAATGGGAGTGACTGCTTCAGTAAAAGTAGGCTTACGAATGGATTTCATAGGAATCCCCCTTTCAGAAAAAAATGTAAATTATACAATGCGCATTGCTTTTGAATATATATTTATGATATACTGGTACAAATTTAAAATCAAATGCAAAAAATACAGGCTGTTATAGTACAGATTCGGAGGGCATATGTACAAATACGAAAGCATTGCGGAACAGATCCGGGAAAATATTCAGAGTAAAACATTGCTTCCAAACCAGCAGCTCCCTTCTTTAAGAGAAATGGCAGATGCGTTTTCTACAAGCGTAGGGACAGTGAAAGAGGCATATGACTATCTGGAACGGGAAAATTTTATATATTCAGTTCCGAAGCGGGGATTTTTTGTTTTGGGAGGGAAACTTCTGCCCACATCTTCGCAGATGCTGGTCGATTTCTATTCGGGTGCGCCGGATATCCGGTATATTCCGTACCAGGATTTTAAAAAATGCATCAACAAGGCAACAAATCTGTATTATAAGCGGCTGTTTTCGTATTCAGATACGAAGGGAATACCAGAGCTCATATCAGCCCTTCAGAGGCACTTGATGGAGTACCAGATTTACACAAAAAAGGAAAATATTGTGGTTGTCTCCGGTTCCCAGCAGGTATTGGATATCCTGTGCAGGATGCCGTTTCCCAATGGAAAGCAGACAGTCCTAGTGGAGCAGCCGGCGTATTATGGAATGATAAAGAATCTGGAGATCACACAAACCCCCAGAGTAGGGATTATGAGGGGGCCTGGCGGGATCGATTTTGATGAATTGGGAAAACAGTTCCAATATGGGAATATTAAGTTTTTTTATACAGTATCCAGATATCATAATCCGACAGGGCAAAGCTATACGAAAAAGGAGAGAGAGGAGCTTGTGCGCCTGGCAGATAAATATAATGTATATATTGTTGAGGATGATATAGCCGCTGATTTTGAGACTGACACAAAGAGAGATCCTGTCTATTTTTCGGATATCTATGATAAGGTGATCTATATAAAAAGTTTTTCTAAAATATTGATGCCGGGACTACGCTTGGCAGCAGTGGTCCTTCCTCCCCTTCTGTTAAATGTATTTCTGGACTATAAACAGTGGACAGATACATACAGTGCGATTCTTTCCCAGGGGGCACTTACGATTTTTCTGGAGAGCGGTATGTACCAGAAAAACAGGAAAGAGATCAGAAGAATTTATATGGATAGAATGAAAAAGCTAAAGGACACGGCTGCGGGTATTGACACGGGAGGAGAGATTGCATGGGACATTCCAGATTCTGGATTTTTTGCCTGTCTGAGACTTAAACAGGGGATTCCCTTTGAACGGGTCCAGCCGGATTTTTACAAAAATAATATCCGGATGATGGATACAAGGGGATTCTTTCTGGATGAATTTAAAAATGATAATTATTACAGACTGAGTCTGGGTCATGCCAATGAAGAGGAGATAGAGTCCGGTGTAAAGAAATTGACTGCAATTCTCTTAGGACAGGGGAAAAAGAGAAATCAATTTTTTATCAGAAATATTAATTGAGGCATCCGTCAGCAAACCGTAAGACTTTTTATGAAAAAGTAAATAGAAAATATCTGTAAAATATAATATAATTTAAATAGATAACAGACAATAAAGAAAACGATGACAGAATATATGCTGGAAGGGAGGCGTCTTATGAAGGGAATGCCATTGATATTTTTATCGGATATTATGAGGGAACAGATGGTACGGGAAAGTGCTCCCATGGTAACGAATATGGTGCTGAATTTTTTCCTTATTGCCATCGGAGCCATGGTGATCTTATATGGCGGAGGCTGGCTCCTGGATAAGATCGCCGAATGGCGGAAGAGGAGAAAAAACAGATAATAAAGAAATAAGAAGTGACCACGTTGGGGCTGTCTCAAAAGAGGCAGTCTCTTTTTGCACAGAATGACAAAACTACTAAAAAAGTCTGACCAAAATCCCTTTCTCTTTCGTATAGTAGATAGAAGATGATCATCTTTAGTAAAAATATAAGGACTTGTTTATGAAAAGCAACTTTGATTTTGAAACGCTGATTGACCAGCACAGCAGGCTTCTATGGTCAATTTCTTCCGGTATTCTTGGCGAATATGCTGCAAAGGAAGTAATCGAGGATATCCTGTCGGATGTATTTGCAGAGCTTTATCAGTTCCCTGAGCATTTTGATGAGAAGAGAGGAAGTCTGAAGACCTGGCTCTGTATGAGGACCCGCAGTCTAAGTCTCGATTATCTGAAAAAATCTTATATTAAGGATGTGAGCTGGTCACCTGATGAGAATGCTCAGGTACAGAATGGCTTCCGGGAAGCCGACCTGATATCCCTGGACAACATGGATCCGCTTGAGATTGTGATCCAACATGAAATGACAGAGAAAATTCTTGACTGCATCCATCAGCAGGAAAGTCCACTTCAGGATATCATGAGATTAAGATTCTTATATGAGTGTAAGCCTGTGGAAATCGCAGATGCCCTGAAACTGTCTGTGCGTCTTGTTTATCAGTTTATCCGAAAAGGCAAAAAAATCCTTATAAAGACATTAAAGGAGGAGCATCATGAGTAAAAACTGGCCTGGTGAGATTGAAGAAAAACTCATTCTGACCGATGATCCGCATCATAAAATCCCGTATTCAGGCTCTGATGGGATTAAAGAAAAATTCTATGCAAAAACAAAAAACAGGAAAAAGGTTCCTAAGAGGGTACTGATTCTTGCCGCCACCTTGCTGATTGCCAGTATAAGTGCTTTTGCCGGCAGAAATCTCTGGCATGTCACAAATCCCGGCACCTATGAAGGTGATTATCTGAAGGTGGAAGAGACAAAACATATAAGTTTCGATGAAAGTATCAATGATCCTACGGTAAATGAATCTGTCGCTTCTGCTGCTAATCCTGATGAGAGCCAGGCATCTGACGAGACCCAGGTATTTGACGACCGATATTTTCTGGCGCAGACAGCAAGGACCGTCCAGATTCTGTCATGCGGAAAAAATGATCTGAATGGTCGGGATATGACCATCCGGTATCAGACCAATGAAATCTACGAAAGAGCAGAAGCAGAAGTATCATTCCAGTTAGAGGAAAAGCCTGTAAATGTAAGATTTGACAGAGAATCCGGCTATTTGATCGGGATTTCTTACTGGCCCGGAGAGGCAATAGAGGACAAAGAGCAAATGTCAGAATCTGATGTGGTTTTTACTGCCATGGACTGGTATGAAAAGCTTCATTTTCCGCAGGGCTATCTCTATAATAATCTAACGAAGATGGATGACCATATGTGGTTTTTGGATTTCTCACGCCAGGTAGAGATTGAAGTGGAGGGCGAGAAGCTTTCTCTGTCAAATCCTTATGAAACAGTAAGACTTGGCATTGACCCCTGCAATGGTGCCCTGGTTTTGGCAAATGTTTTCTATATACCTCTTTTAGATGACCACGAAGAAGACATGAAAGTTCTAACGAAAGAGGAAGCAATGCGAATCGCCATCTGGTATTACGGCAAGCTTCGGGCTTATACCGATGCTGAGATCAAAGGCTTATTAGCTCATGCGGAGAATGCGGAAGAAAATCTTAAGAATATTACCATTTTTGCTGATGTCTGCATCGCCCTTCCCAGGTACGAAAGCCTTATGGATCCTGCTGGAGCGAGTGTATTGAAGGAGACAAATGCTGCAGGGGCAGAAGAAACAGATGCTGGAAGTACAGAAGAGACAGACAATACAGTCACTGTAAGAACAAACGATAAAATGCTAAGCTATCGTAATTCCAAGGTCTCCAGACTTGCATGGAAGGTTTCTTTTGAGAAGGTAAATAATCTTTTCACGGATCGATGTGATATAGCCGTGGATTTATACACCGGAGAAGTAATAGCCGTAGAAAGTACAAAGTAAAAAGTGCCCCTTTCTGTGCCCAAAATTAGTTTACCAATTTGGGACAAGTATTCAGTCAGATTTCTACGTCCCCATTGACTGAAAAAGAGCTGCCACACATGATGTGCGACAGCCCTTTTTTTATCTTCGGAAAATAAAAAGTATGAAATCGAATAATTTAATTAGTATTCCAGCTTCCACATGTATCTTCTCATGGTCAGTGGATGCTCACGAAGGATGGAGATTTCTTCTCCGAGAAGTCTGGTAAGACCTCCGATCATCAGTGGGTTGAAGTATTCAACTACGGATGCTGGTACATTGCTGCTTAAGCCGTAGTCTTTTGCGTCGATGAGGGTGTACTTTGCATGCATACGCTGTACAAAGGTGAGTGCACGGACGTCCATTGGACGGGTCGGGCCGTCGTTCATCATGAGTACGTAATGTGCATTTTCGTCTGCCATTTCAAATGGTCCGTGGAAGAATTCTCCTGAATGGAAGGTGGTTGCGTTTAACCACTGCATTTCCATCATCAGGAACATAGAGAATCCGTATGCGGTGTACTGGGTTGCTCCGGAGCTCATTACATAGAGAATTGGTGCATTGTAATTCTCTTCTGCAAATTTCTTTGCTACTGGACGGAACATTGGTACTGCTGCATTGATGAGGTCGGTGATTTTTGCAAGACCAACGTGCATATCATCGTAATGAGCATATCCTTCATATTCATTTAACAGTTCACATGCAAGTTCAAGTGCTCTTGCAGGCTTTTCCATCTTAGCGCCATATGACTCATAGAAGCCGTGAAGGATGCAGTATTCTGCTTCTACGTCTAATGGGGAGCCTGCTTTATTTGTAATAGAGATTACATGTGCTCCGAGTTTTCTAGCTAATTTGGTTGCAGCTACGGTTTCTGGAGTTCCACCACTTAATGAGCAGGTGATAACTACAGAGGTATTGTCAACAGCTGCTGGAGTTGAGTAATTGAAGTTGTTTGCTGTATAGATGCTGGTACGCAGTTTCTTTGCATTGTTCTCCAGGAAATACTTTGCTGGGAAAAGATCAGACATGGATGCTCCACATCCTACAAAGTATACGGTTTTAATTTCAGGCTGCTTGTTCTTAATAGCAGCAACGATTTCTTGGATAGACATATTATTCATTTCAGGTAACCTCCTTGTGTCTTTGCTTATATAAGATAATATATAACAACTGGTATAATCAGTCAATACAAATTTTATAAAAATTTATAAGATTTGACATGTTGTAATAATACATCTTCTTTTGTATAATAGCATTATAATTTTCACAGACAAGGAGAGTTTTCTATGAAACTGATTGAAGCTAATCAATTAGCAGGAATGAATATTCACTATCGTTACTTTTCTTTTGAATATTTTCTCGAGTCCCAGCTTAGGGCGGGATTTCAGAATATAGAGCTTTGGGCTGGGTCACCTCATTTCTTCTTAAGTAATCTGGAATATGATGATTGTCGTAAATTCAGTCGTATGGCCAGAGAACGTGGATTGAATATTAAAGTGATCACTCCGGAGAATTGCAGCGTTCCTTATCATTTTGCTGCTGCAGACCCTGACCTTTATCGCAGAAGTTTTGAATATTTCAAAAAAGGACTGGATGCCGGTGAAGAGCTCGGATGCCAGATCATGGCTGTTCATTCCGGCAGAGGAAATCTTGATCAGGATCGTGAGGAAGCATGGAAACGCGGCTGTGACATGCTTGCCCGTCTTGCTGAATATGCTAACGGTAAGGGAATCACACTTGCCATGGAATCCCTTCGTCCACAGGAAACAAACCTTGGTGTTACTCTTGCAGATGTAAAACGAATGATGGACGAGATCAATCATCCAAACTTCAAGGCTATGATCGACACCTGTGCAATGGGTGTATCCGGTGAAACTCCGGAGCAATGGTTTAACTGTCTTGGCGATGAAAATATCATTCATATGCATTTCATCGATGGAACACCATACGGACATCTGATCTGGGGAGATGGAAAGCACAATCTGGAGAACTGGCTGAAGACTCTGAAAAAGCACAATTATAAAGGCCTGCTGAGTCAGGAAATTACCGCAATTGAATATTGTTTCGATCCTGCTGCTGCTGATATCAGAAATTATCAGCAGTTCAAACCATTCATGGAGTAAATACCATGATAAAAGCTGTTTTATTTGATATGGATGGTCTGATGTTTGATACGGAACGTCTGACCTCTGATATCTGGATTTCAATCGGTCAAAAATATGGTTATCCTATTACCATGGAAATGATGAACCGAATGCGTGGTCTTCCTCTGCAGGGATATCTGAAAATTTTTTATGATGAACTGGGGGATGACTTTGATTATTGGAAATATAGAAAGATTCGTGAACAGGAAACGAACCTATATATCGATACGTACGGTGTTCCGGTCAAAAAAGGATTAAGAGAACTTCTGCAATGGTTAAAGGAAAATAACTATGCCGTTGTTCTTGCAACTTCCACACACCAGGATGCAGCCTGTAAACTATTACAAAAAGCAGATGTCTATCAATACTTTGATGCCTTTGTATTTGGTAATATGGTAGAAAAGGGAAAACCGAATGGAGAAATCTTTGAAACTGCTGCAAAGGCAGCCGGAATAAAGGTTGAGGAAGCGCTTGTTCTGGAAGACTCCTATGCAGGTGTGGAAGCCGGATGGCGAGCTGGGTGTCATGTAATCATGATTCCGGATATGCTACCTTGCCGTGATATAGAGCGCGAACGAATTGATGATTGTGCAGAATCATTATTAGAAATAATATCTTTTTTAAAAAATAACCGAGCAGAAGCACAATTATGCTCTGCGGGGGGGGAGAGAAAAAATGAGTAGACAAGCTAAAATTATTGCCATTGGAGATAACGTAGTTGACATGTATTTATCCCGGGGAAAAATGTACCCAGGCGGCCAGTGCCTGAACACCTGTGTATATTCTCAGATGAATGGTGGAAAAACTGCATATCTTGGAAAATTTGGAGATGATGCGGCTGCCATCCATAATTGCAAAGTTATTGACGAGATCGGTATTGACAACAGCCACTCCAGACATTATCACGGAGAGAACGGTGCAGCCCGGGTTACTCTGATCAATGGAGACCGCGTATTTTTAGGTTCCAACAAGGGAGGCGTTGCCAAAGAGCATCCTTTTGACTTTACGAAAGAGGATCTGGACTACATCAAAACCTTCGATCTTATTTATACCAATGGCAACAGCTATACACTGCAGGATCTCCCACTTCTGAAAGCAACCGGACTTCCAATTGCCTATGATTTTTCTGACAACTGGGATCAGGATACCCTTGCAGAGATTTGTCCTTATCTGCAGATAGCATTACTTTCCTGCTCTCATTTAAATGATGAAGAACGCACAGCTGCCATGAAAAAAGTAGCTTCTTATGGGGTTCGTCTTGTGATCGGAACTGTTGGTTCAAAGGGATCTTATGCTCTTTATGAAGATCATATTTCCTATGCCCAGGCACAGATGGCAGAAAATATCATGGATACCATGGGGGCGGGTGATTCCTATTTTTCAACCCTGCTCACTACACTTCTTCAGTATGATGGTTCTCTTTTTGCTGATGATAAGGAGGAAATGCAAAGACGCTTACAAATTGCCATGGAAAAAGGAGCGGCTTTTGCAGCAAAAGTCGTATGTATGGAGGGTGCATTTGGCTATTCGGCGCCAATTCCAAAGCAATAACTTTATATAAGATGAATTGTTCTGCTTTTTTTTCTGATGAGACTTGAAGAAAATCACCCACGGTGGTATTATAACAACATATGTAGTTATATAGAACAATATATACAAGAGGTAAAACATGAACAAAAACTCTATGATTCCACTGTATCAACAGCTGGCAGAGGAAATTAAAGAACAGATTGTATCTGGTAAGTTAATGCCCAGAGAGCGTATGTTGACTGAAAGTGAATTCAGTAAAGAATACGAACTTAGCCGTATTACCGTACGAAAAGCAATCGAATACCTTGTGGATGAAGGATATGTTGTCCGCAAACAGGGCATCGGTACCTTTGTTGCAGACAAAAAACTGCGCCGCGTGCTAAATAATCAGATCAACAGTTTTACCGAGATCAGTGAGCAAAGCGGTGGTATTGCCTCTGCGGATCTTGTTTCTGTGGAATGGATTACAGCGGACGGAAATGTAATAAAACGACTGGGTGTTGAAGACGGCTCACGAGTTCTAAAGATTGTTCGTGTACGTAATCATGATGGAGAACCCGTCATGATCGAGGAAAACTACTATCCGGAGACCATGTCTTTCCTTTTACAAGAAAATCTTTCCGGCTCTACCTATCGCGTTTTCCGTGATCGTGGAATTATCCCTAGTCATGCTACCAAAACCTTTGATATTTGTTATGCTACCAAAAATGAAGCAAAACTGCTCCATGTAAAGGAGCATCAGGCATTACTTCTGCAGAAAGATGTTGTATATGATCAGAATCAGGAACCTGTTCATTACACAAAAATGCTGATTAATTCCGAGCGCTACCAGACAACAGTATCTGTGTAAATGTTTCACCTATTTAAATAATCATGTGCATCAATAAGGGGCTGTCTCAAATCTAAAGAGGCAGTCCTTTTCTTTGTGTAAAATAACGAAAGGCCGACATCTTCAAAAATGTCGGCCTTCGGTATATAATTTAGGTGTGAAACAAAACAATATACCTCTAAATTATACCGAATATGGGACAGGTTATCAACTGTGTCTTCCAATTAATCAGGAAATCCAGATTCCTGCGGATGATCCGGTACGTTTACTTAGCGCAGTTGTTGAAAGGATGGATTTATCTGCGTTGTACTCTACTTATTCTGAAGAAGGTAGAAATCAGTATTCACCGTCGGTTCTTCTGAAAATCTGTATTCTGGGATATTCCAGAAAAGCAATCTCCTCCCGCGCCATCGAACAGGCCTGCCGGGAAAATATCAAATACATGTATCTTCTGAATGGTGAAAACCCGCCGGATCACAATACGATTGCCCGCTTCCGTTCAAAGCATCTTGCCGAATGTCAGGACCAGATTCTCGCGGAGATGACCAGGGTTCTTATGGACATGGGCGAGGTTTCCTTTGCGGAATCTGCAGTATTTATTGACGGTACAAAAATAGAATCCGTTGGAAACAAGTATAAATTCGTCTGGAAAAAATCCGCAGAAAAGAATCTGAACAGACTGCAGGATACTATGCGCAAAGAGCTCCCTGATATGCTGAAAAGTCTTGGCCTGAAACCGCGTGCAGGTGATGTGATCAAGGCAAAACATCTCAAAAAGGCAAGAAAACAGATATGTGCCTTGATGGAGAAGGAAGGGATCCAGAAGGTCAGCGGGACCGGAAAAAGGCAGTCTCTTCATCAGAAGACACTGAAAAAAATCGAAGACTGGATCGGACGCATTGAACGTTACACCAGCCAGATATATCTCTGCGGTGACCGTAGCAGCTACTGTAAAACGGACACAGAGGCAACTTTTATGCGTATGAAGGAAGATCATATGCTGAACGGACAGCTCAAACCCGGCTATAACGTGAACGTTGCAACTGTCAGTGAATATATTGTAGGCACATATGTATCTTCCGACAGAACCGATACAAAGACAACGATTCCTTTCATGGAAAAACTCATGAAGAGTTATACTGCCATAGAGCGCGTTGTATATGATTCCGGATATGAAAGTGAAGAGAATTACCGCTTCTTTGACGAACATCCTTCACTGGATCTTTATGTAAAGCCTGCGAATCATGAACAGAAAAAGAAGAAAAAGTATAGAACTGATATCAGCCGCAGAGAGAACATGGACTACAACGAAAAGGATGATACCTACACCTGTGCAGAAGGCAAAGTGCTTATAAAGACCGGTACCAGGAAATCAAAACATCAACCGGTTATGTCAGTGAAAAGACAATATATGAATGCTCTGCCTGCAAAGGCTGCCCAAGGAAAGCAGAATGTATCAGATCAAAAAGCAAAACTCCTCTGGAAGAACGAAGCAAGCGTATTGAAGTCGCAAAATATTTCAACGAAAAGCGTGACAGTATGGAATCCAAGATCATGACAGGGGAGGGAAAACAGCTGAGAATGAACAGGTCAATCCAGGCCGAAGGTGTGTTTGCGTATGTAAAGACTGATCTGTCATTCCGGAGATTTCTAACAAAGGGGATAAAGAAGGTCGGGGCAGAATGGACACTTCTTGCCATGGCATACAATATCCTCCGGATGCATCATAAAGGACAAAACGGACGGTTGGGAACACATCTGTACTCATTAGCGGCATAAATCAGTAATTGTAGTAACAAACAAGCAGATATAATCATGAAAAAGTAAAATGAACGCCAAATTTAAGGGGGATTTTTGCCCTCTTAGTTAAGTGCGCTCATTTTTTTGCTTTGGTCTAATTGTATAGAAAAACGCTGCCTCAATGATGTTTTGAGACAGCGCCCCCATAAAGATCCCCGCCGGGACCGCCGCAGAACAGGGAGGTTCAAATCCCTCTTTACAGCGTTTCCCGGCGGGGTTTTATGTGCTATTTTACATACACGACTTTCCCGGTGCGTTCCTTGGGCTCCACCGGTACGGATGGATCCGCATAGCCCAGGGCAGCTACGCCGTAGATCACATGGTCTGCGGGAACGCCGATCTCGTCTAACAGGGCGCGGACTGCCGGACGGTCGTTGATGTTCTGCATCTGGTTGATCCATACGGAGCCGACGCCGTAAGAGCGGGCAGCCAGGAAGATATTTTCCATGGCGCAGGCGTTGTCCTCTTTCCCCCATGGGCTTTCCTTTTCATTGGAGGGGATGATCACAGCGGCAGGACCGTACATGTCGTAGCCTTCCCGGCCCAGTTCAGTCCCGATGAGGCCGCAGAGACGATGGATGATCTCCTGGTTTGTGACCACGGTAAACTGCCAGGTCTGCTTTCCCATGCCGCTGGGAGCGTGGAGGGCGGCCTTTACAAGGTCCTCCAGGACCTCGGCGGGAATGGGGTCTGCGGTGAATTTCCGGATGCTTCTCCGGGTCAGGATGGCGTTCATTACTTCATTCATATTCATTTCTCCTTTACATGGAAACTGACAGGTCTGCGGGCTTCGCCCATACATTTTTGCTTCTTCCATTATAGCGCAGAATTGCGGTATAAGAAATCAGAAAATGAAAAAATGATCCGCGGCTTAAAGCTCCCAGGAAAATTCCCGGTACCGCTCGGGGCCTTCCAGGCGGTTGTCCCAGGAGGTGGCAAAACGGATAGTCACAGAGGTTATCCCACATTTTTTTAAATATTCCAGATTTTCATTATTTTCCGTAATTACATGGAAAAATTCCTGGCCGCGGGCTTCAAGGCTGTCGGCAAAGGCGGCCATGTCCTGGTCAAAGGGCGGAGCGTAGATGGGGAGTTCCAGGTAAAGAACGGAGGAATCTCTGGGGGATCCGAACCGCTTTAAGGTCACATTCTGTCCGCGGTAGCGTTCATCGGAAAAGAACTCCTGGTTGAATGCCTCCACCTGTTCCAGGACCGCTTTCTGGATCGCCAGCTCTTCTGGCTCCTGGGGAAGGGAAAAGGCAGAATCTGTAAGGAAGAAGCTGCCTTCCTGCTCCGAGGTTAGGATCCAGTCGGGGTCGCTGCTGGCGGTTATCTTTAAGGTATGGAGCTTATAGGCCCCGTAGGGAGTGCTTCGCAGTGCATCTGCCGCCTGGCGGTAGATGGCGGCTGCATCGGGGAGATCGTATTTGGACTTCTCATCTCCGGCCAGCTGGATATTTACAGATACGGTCCAGTTGTTATACAGCTTTTCCTTCCTCTGCTCATCCATCAGCAGAGGATCTTCAGAAAATTTCATAGAGGTATCGGTGATCTCATAATCGGTCTGTGTATCCGCCCAGGAAGCCAGGGAATCGGTAAAGATCTGGCAGAGCTCCTCATAAGAGGTATTGTCGATGACTGCCTGGATCTCCTTTAATTTTTTCTCATACTCTTCCTGGGAGTGGGACTGGGAATAGGCCAGGAGCTCCTCCATGTCCGGCATCGTATCGGCAGAAACCGGAGCGGACGATTTATGGGAGCAGGCAGAGAGAGGGAAAACAAAAAGTAAAATCAGAAAAAGGATGGATCTGCCCATAAAACACCTCCTTGAACAGAAATTATAAATTAGTGTCTGTAAATATTATAATATATAAAATATAGACAGTAAATATAATTCTGACAGGCCCGCAGCCTGTCAGACCTGTTCCTCCAGCCAGGCCATAAACCGGGGGCGGATCACAGAAAAGGGCACAGGCCCCAGATCCAGGAGGAGCTTGTGGAAGTCCAGGGGAGAAAAACGGCTTCCCAGGGCGGCCTCCGCCTGCTCTCTCATGTCCATGTATTCAATATATCCTCCGCAGTACTCCAGATAATTGGCGGGGTTATCGATCATCACCTGCCACAGCTCCCGGACCGTCTGGTCGTCGGCCTGGAAGCAGGAGCGGATGAATTCCCCGGCTCTGGCCTCGTCCCAGCCGTCGTAATTGATCCCGATATCCAGCAGGCCATGGACGCAGAGGGACAGGGAGCGCATATGGGCCCGGTATTCCCCGGCGGCCCTGGAAAGGCCGTTGTCAAAGGTACAGGCGATATTTTCCACATAGGTGGCCCAGCCCTCGTTGGCTCCGGAGCAGCTTAATAGAGTGGACAGCGGCGTTTTCGCGTGGGTCCGGCTGTATACGGTCTGGTAGAGATGGCCGGGGAAGTTCAGGCTGGAAGAGTTGGATAGATTACAGCAGATACTACAAGAAGATAATCAG
>OGWR01001740.1_pt1 | contig 17065 bp, 15 predicted proteins | sample 1576061 | NCBI WGS metagenome assembly OGWR01 (sample SAMEA3541511, study PRJEB24748) | human gut metagenome | biome: human gut; feature: human-associated habitat; material: faeces | place: China | collected 2012 | reverse complement strand
ATTCTGCAACAGCAGAATCGGCCATTTCCTACGGTTTAGTGCCTTGCCGGTCGGCGCGTATGCTTCTTGATGAGATATTCCTGGGAATCGACCAGCGGGCGACCCTCCTCATCCTTCGCATGACGCACGTAGGTTCCGTCGGCTGCCATATGCCACGAGGTGGTGGAATCGGCCATTTGCAGATCCACGTACTTGATCAGCTCGTCGATCTGCTCCGGAGCGGTGATGCGTACCAGCGCTTCGACTCGACGGTCGAGATTGCGGTGCATCAGATCGGCGGAACCGATCCACACTTCCGGACCTGCGGCCGGACCTTCACCGATCTGCGGGCCATCGGAGTTCGCGAATGCGTAGATACGGCTGTGCTCGAGGAAACGACCCAGAATGGAACGCACGCGAATGTTCTCGGAAAGTCCTGGAACACCCGGCTTGAGCGCGCAGATGCCGCGTTCCACGATGTCGATCTTCACGCCGGCCTGGCTTGCACGGTATAGCGCGTCGATGGTCTTCTCGTCCACGATGGAGTTGACCTTGATCTTAATCCATGCTTCCTTGCCTGCGCGTGCCGCATCCTCTTCGCGGCGGATGCGCTGAATCAGACCGGAACGTACGGTACGCGGCGCTACCAGCAGACGGTGGAAGCTCGACTTCGGCGCATAACCGGACAGCTGGTTGAACAGGCGGGTCATATCCTGGCCGACCACCGGATCGCAGGTCAGCAGGCCGAGATCGGTGTAGATGCGGGCGGTCTTCGGATTGTAGTTACCGGTGCCCACATGGCAGTAGCGGCGCAGGCCGTCGGCTTCCTGACGCACCACAAGGCTCAGCTTGCAGTGGGTCTTCAGGCCCACGATGCCGTACACCACGTGCACGCCGGCGCGTTCCAGCTTGCGTGCCCATGCGATGTTGGCGTCTTCGTCGAAGCGTGCCTTGATTTCGACCAGTGCCAGCACCTGCTTGCCCGCATGCGCCGCGTCGATGAGCGCGTCGATGATCGGGGAGTTGCTGGACGTACGGTACAACGTCTGCTTGATGGCAAGCACCTTCGGATCCGCCGCAGCCTGCGCTAGGAACGCCTGAACGGAGGTAGAGAACGAATCGTACGGGTGATGCAGGAGGATATCGCGTTCGCGAATCGCTGCAAAAATGTCTTGCGCGCGGGACGACTCCACCTCGGCAATCTGACGATTGGTGGTCGGCACGAACGAACGGTACTTCAAGTCCGGACGGTCGATGCCGCCAAGTTCGAAAAGCACGGTCGCATCGAGCGGTGCCGGCAGGCGGTACACCTCATCGGCGCTGACGCGCAGCTGGTCGGCGAGCAGCTGGGAAAGGAACGGGCTGGTTTCGTCGGAAATCTCAAGACGGATCGGCGGTCCGAAACGACGGCGCAGCAGCTCCTTCTCCATGGCGTTGAGCAGGTTCTCTGCATCATCCTCTTCCACGTCGATATCCTCGTTACGGGTAACGCGGAAGGATCGCGCTTCCTTGATGATCATGCCCGGGAACAGGGATTCCAGGTGCGCGATGATCAGGTTCTCCATGGTGATGAAGCCGTAGCGCACGTTGGTGGCATCGTCATCGGTCATGTCGTCGACGGGCACGAGACGGTTCAGGTTTCCAGGAATCTTCACGCGAGCGAAGTGGGACTTGCCGGAAGCCGGGTTCTCCACCAGCACGGCGAGGTTGATGGAACCGCCGGAAATGTACGGGAACGGGTGGGCCGGGTCCACGGCGAGCGGCGTCAGAACAGGGAATACCTGCTGACGGTAGTAGCGTGACAGGCGCTCCTGTTCGGCTGCGGTGAGCTTGTCCCAGCTCAGCAGCACGATCTGTTCCTTCGCCAGGTCGGGAAGAATGTGATCGATCATGTAGTGCGCGTGCTCGTCCTGCAGGCGGTGCGCCTGCTCGCTGATGGCGCGCAGCTGCTGCCTTGGGCTCAATCCGGAGGCGGCCGTCACGGCGATGCCGGTGTCGATGCGGCGCTTCAGACCTGCGACGCGAACCATGAAGAACTCGTCGAGGTTGTTCGCGAAGATCGCGGCGAAGCTTGCGCGTTCGATGATCGGCAGATCTTCGTCTTGGGCAAGTTCGAGGACTCGCTTGTTGAACTTCAGCCAGCTCAACTCGCGGTCGAAGAAGCGGTCGTTCGGCAACGGCTCTTCGCCGGCCTGAAGCTCACGCTTGTCGTTTTTATCGGTCTCGGCGATATGCTCAGCTATCTGGCTGCGCAAGATCGCCTTCGAGGGTGCGTCAAAAATCTGTGCCATACTTTCCTACTTTATCCTTAAGTAGCTGGAAATGCTGTAAAAAGCCGGCAAAATTTAGCTGGAGTTAACATTCGTTCGCTCATTGTGCAAATTAGGGTGTCGACACGCCGTGTTTTTGTCGCAAACGCACGCAAACGAACAAACACGCCTTGCGTTTCGCACACGATGGAGCATTTTTATGATTCTTGCGATCGTAAAGCAACAGTTGCGACAAATACGGAACATCAGCCGGTTTCGGTTTGCGATTGCCGGATTGCTGAGCATAATTACGAAGTACAAGAACAACTTAAAGAGCAGAGCCCACAAAGAGTGTATGGCCAAGATAGGTCGTTACGTTGAACGGGCATTGGATAGACTTACCGTTACGACGATGTTGTTGTGCAGAGATTCTGCCCTTAAGGTTCTTGCAAGGAAGGCCCGCTCGGCGGGCCTTCCTTTTTGTTTGCCTGTTCTCAGGGAATTTTTCGGGAAAACGACGGACGCCGATTATCGTCGTTGTGTGGATAACGGTGCATAACACGCCGGGGTTGTGGATAACTCGCGTCCTCCGACCACAGGGCCGGTTCAGCTTGCAATGGTGCTCGCCGAAGCTTTTCAATCGACGGTATGAGTAATGCAACGTCTTTTTCGAATGTTCCTCCGGTGCCGCTGCCGTCGGGCGGGCTGTTGCCGGTCGCCGGCGCGATCGCGCCGCAAGCGTCACCGCCGACACAACGCAGAACCGTCTCTGCGCAACGGTTCTATACGCCGCCGGGATCGAATCGCGGTGGAACGCAACTGGTTGGCGCTGTGCCTGGAACGTATGGCATGGTTGCGCAATGCGGTCGCGCATCGGTGGAGGAACCCTGCGATATGGGCAATGTGGTGGTTATCGACTCCGTGGTGGCAGGAGTGGGCACGAGCACTCTGGCCGCCTTACTGGCCCGCGAGCTGAGCGAACGCGGCCTCAAATGTGTGCTCGTCGACGCCGATCTGCAAGGAGGTGGGCTGGATGTGCTTCTTGGCGTGGAAAACGAGGACGGCTCACGCTTCGGGGAAATCAGCGCTCCGCTTGGCAATATCGACGGCAAAGCGCTACTGCGGGAGCTGCCAATCTGGGATGGTGTGCCATTGCTGGCATGCGATCCTTGGAAAACCGAAAATCCGCAATCGTGGGAAGTGCAAGCGTGCATTCATGCGCTATCGCAGGTGCGAAGCGTGGTCGTCGTCGATATGGGGCAATGGAACGGACTGCAGGATTTGACGGAACTGCGCAAGGCCATCCGCATTACCGTGGTCGAACTGACGGTACTTGGTCTTGCGCGGGCCAAAGCGAATCTGCGGGCGCATCACGGTTCAATCGGAGAACACGATGCCGCAACGCAGGAACGGGAGTTTCTCGTAGGCGTGCAACCGCGCGGAACCGTACGCGACCATGGCACGACGGCAATCGAGGAAGCGGCGGAATACCTCGACTGCGATATCACCGCGGTCATCAAACCGGATGCCAAGCTTTGCAGCGAACTCTTGGAAGGGCTTGGACTGCGCAAACCCAATCGTACGAACGCGAAAGCCATCGCAACGTTGGCGGATCTCATTCAGGAAGCGTTGGGAGAAAAGAGCATCAGTCATGGAACTCGGGCCACTTAGCGACATCGCATCCGAGCCGGGCGTCACCGACATCGCGGTAACCTGCGACGGAACGGTGTGGGTGGATCGCGGCCAAGGTATGCGGCCACATACATTGCGCGTGCCATTCAGCGGTCCCCAAGCCATCCGCGATTTCGCCGTGCGGCTGTGCTCGCAGCTTGGCAGAAGGCTCGACGACGCCTGCCCGATAGCCGACGCCTCCACCGTGGAAGGCGTGCGCGTGCACGCGGTTATCGCACCGCTCGTTCCGCAAGGCGCCGCCATCAGCATACGATTGCCGGACGTTGTTGTGCCCAGTCTGGAATCTTTGGCGGAAAACGGCATGTTTCCAAGCGGATGGATGCCTTTGCTGGAAGGATTCGTGGAACGAAGGGCCAGCGTGCTCGTGACCGGCGGAACCGGAGCAGGCAAAACCACGCTGCTCAAAGCAATGCTTATGCGATGCGCGCCGGGGGAGCGCGTCATCACCGTGGAGGAGGTGCGCGAACTTGGCATGCTCAACCATGCCAACCACGTGTCGCTGGTGACGCGCGGCGCCAACATGGAAGGCAAAGGCGCCATAGGGCTGTCGCAGCTGATATGCGCGACGTTGCGTATGCGGCCGGACCGCATTGTGGTGGGCGAATGCAGGGGCGGCGAAATCGTGGATCTGCTGCGCGCGCTGAATTCCGGGCATCGCGGAGGCATGACCACCTTGCATGCCAATCAGGTGACGGCGGTTCCCTCACGTTTGGTGGCCTTGGGATTACTCGCTGGGCTGAATCCGCAAGCCACCGCGGCGCTCGCGCAAGACGCGTTCGACGTAGTGCTGCATGTGGGCCGAGTGGGAGGCAGGCGGCGCATCACGCAAATAGGACGGCTTGAATTCGCAGAGGGAAAACTGCGGGGAAACCTATTGGCCGGGTGGAACGGCAACCAAATGCGGGCTTCGCAACAGTGGCCTGATTTCGTGCGCGTATGGAGTCGTTGAATCGAGGTAGGCAGATGGAAAGCCTCAGCATTATTTGCGTGGTACTGTGCGGACTGGCCGTATGGCTGTGGCCTCGCCGAAACGTATGCGATGTGGGCGAACGGGCGGGAAACGTAGTGGGGCGCGCAGGCGAAAGCCTTGATGAAAAACCTGATGGAGGATTCGATGGGCGGTCTGACGGAATCGAAGAGGCGAACATGCCGTCGAAACCATTGCCCGCCATCGGATGTGTGGCGTGCGTGGCTTCCCTCCGCGCATCCGTGCGCAGCGGAGCCACATTGGTGCAGGCGTTCGAAGAATTGGGTGGAACGCCGTTCGCCACACCCGAACTTACCAGGCTTCGCATAACCATGGTGATCCGCAGCCGATGCCCGCCCAAAGAGCAATGCGGCCAAGTCGAACGGCTGAGCGGCGAGCTATATGCGGCCTGTCAGCTGAGCCTGACACTCGGATGCGAAACCGGCCGATGCCTGCAGGCGGTGGCTGAATCGTTGAAGCGACAACGATTATTGGATGATTTGCGTACCAACGCATTCGCCATGCCCAAGGCGACGGTGAAACTTCTGATGGCGTTGCCGCAGCTCACCGTACTTTTAGGGGAAGGCATGGGAGCGCATCCGTTGACCTTCCTCTTTTCAGGGGTCAGGGGTTGGGCATGCCTTGGATTCGCTTGTGTCTGCTACGGGTTCGGACTCGTATGGATACGCGCGTTGATGAGGCAAGACGATATGGACGGCAAGACGGCATGAATGGTATGACGATATGAAAGGAATTATGTAATGACTGGCATATGGACGCTGATGGCGGCGGTGTGCGCGGCCGAAGCGATATGGCTGAAGCAGTGGAGGCCGGTCCGTGTGCCAGCCGACCTTGCGCCCGCCGGACGAGTGCGGGAACTTCCGCTGCCGTTGATATTGGAGATGCTCAGCGTCGCCATACGGCAGGGATCCTCCATTCCACGCGCGCTGATTGCCGTGGGCGATATCGCTGCAGGAGAATTCGGCGCGGGACTACGGTCGGCCGGAGAACAGTTGAACAAAGGTGTTTCCTGGGATGATGCGTGGCCAGATGATGGCGATCTTGCGGTAGTACGCGATGCGTTCGCCTCCTCATGGCACAGTGGCGCCTCTCCAGTGGAACGTTTGGAAACAGCCGTCGAACAATTGGATTGGGATGAGCGCTCGCAGATCGAACAGGCTGCAGCGAAATTGTCGGTTCGTTTGTTGCTGCCGACTGGATTGTGCTTTCTTCCCGCATTTGTTGCGGTTGGAATCATTCCGTCCGTCATGTCGTTTGTGCAATGACGGCGTGTGCGCAACGACAACGGAAAAGCGGGGAATGTTGGGAGACGATAATTCACGGAGTTTTGTGGATAAATGTGGATGACACGCCGCGGTTGTGGATAACCCACGTCCTCCGACCACAACCCTGAAAAAACGTTCCGACGGGCACGATGATGCGCAACACTGGGTGCACTCGGCCATCTGGCCGAGGTTGTTCGAACGAAAGGAACGCCATGAACAACGAAACGCCAATCAACGTCGATGGCTCGCCAGACCTGATGGGCAAGGCAGGGCAGCTGCTGCATGCCATGCGTGAACGTGCCGGCAAAGCGGTATGCCTTTTGGACGCGCGTATGCGCACGCTGACCGTCGAACCGGAGGAAGGCGCTGCCACTGCCGAATATGCGGTGGTTTTGGTTGCCGCCACCGGATTCGCCGCCGTTTTGGTGGGCATTATGAAATCCGATGCCATCAAAACGCTGCTGACCAACATCATCAAGAAAGCGCTGAGCGTCGGGTGATTCATGCTGAGGCAATGGTGGAAACGCCATACCGATGATGCCGATGAGGGAGCGGCCACCGCGGAATTCGCGGTGGTGCTCCCCTGCGTGACGGCGGTGGCGATTTTGGTGTTGTGCTTGGGGCGTGCGTCCGTGGTGTCCATGAATTGCCAGGATGCGGCGGCGGCCGGTGCCAGGGCTTTCGCGGTTGATGATACGGGCGGCGAATCGAAGGCGAGGACCGCGGTCATGGCGGCTGCGGGAGGTTCGGCTACGGTACGGTTCGAGCGTGGGGCGGACTTCGTCACCGTCACGGTGCAATGCCCTGTGGTGCCGGATCCGACCGGTGTGCTGCCCACTCGAGTTACCGGCAAGGTGACCCGCTACTTCTAGCGTTGTGCTCCGAAGCGTGCTGGTCTCTGCGCAGTGAGATGCGGGATTGTTGGTTGTGGCCTGTGCATGGAGGTCTGTGAGGTTTGGAGCTTGCGACATACGACGTGTGAAACATGTTGTGAAACACTATTGGCAACCATTTGATGGATGCGGGTCGGAAAGGAATGGATAATGTGAAACGCCTTGTGAAACATTGGTTTGCTTGGATTCGCGGGTCCGATGAGGGTTCGGGGACCATATCCGGTGTGGCTTTGATCGCAGTGGCCGCCATCATGCTGGGCGCGGCCGCGTCGGCGGGAAATCTGCTGCTGTGCTTGCATCGCGCGCAGAATGCGGCCGACCTGGCGTCGGTAGCGGCGGCCAATGCGTTGTATTCGGGATCGTCCGATCCTTGTTCCGTGGCGGAACGCACTATATCCGGCAATAATGCGACGATCGGATCCTGCACGATAGAAGGCGAGGATGTGCTGGTCGAAGCGCAGGTCGGTACGCAAATGCCATTCGTATCGCATGTCGGCAAACAGTCACGGGCGGGGCCGATTGTCTGCGAATAAGCGTGGTGCGGAACGGTACATTGTGCGGGAAATCGCGCTTCGTAAAAAGGGATCTTTCTACGTAAAGGAACATTCGTTCCACAAAACGCGGCCATTTGTATGGAAAGCCGTTCGCATGTGGCGTGTGGAGCGAATCGCGGTTATCGTACTGAAGTATGAGCGAAACGTCATGTGTGAATGCGACCGTTGCCGTTGTCGGCAATCCGACGTCAAACAAAGGCAAGGGTGCCGAGGTCGGCAAGCAGGTGGTTGAGCTGCTGCAAGAGGCCGGGCGCAAGCATGGCTTCAACGTGATCGACGTGACCGGCGAGAGCTTCGACGATTCCTTGGCGAATGCCAGGAATCGCAGGAACGAATACGACTACCTGGTGGCGGTCGGCGGCGACGGCATGATTGCGCTTGGAGCCAATGCCGTGGGCTGTTCCGGTAAACCGTTGGGCATTGTGGCGACGGGTTCCGGCAATGATTTCGCCCGCGGTCTTGAGCTGCCGGTCAATCGCGTGGAAACCGCTGTCGACGGCATCGTCGGCGCGATTGTGCGCGGCACGCATATTGACGTTGATATGGGTTTGGCCACGTCGTTGCAGGGCGGGTATGCCGTCGATTCCAGTACCGGCGATGATCTGGTCGGCGATTCGGACGTGCCATTGCGCCCGGCGGTCAACCGCTTCTACGCGGGCATGCTGTCGTGTGGTTTGGATGCGAGTATCAACGACCGTGCCAACCATTCCCGCTTGCCCAACGGTTCGGTGCGCTATTTCGTGGCGGCGATTGTGGAATTGACGCATATGAAGCGGTACGGATACCACATCAAAGCCACGTTGGCCGATGGAACGGTGGAAGAAAGAGACATTATTTCACCGTTGCTTACGGTGGCCAATTCACGGCATATTGGCGGTGGCATTGAGATTTCGCCATATTCACGATTCTCGGATGGGCTGCTTGACCTGGTATGGCTCGACCACGTGCCCAATGTCGCCGAATGCGTGGATGCGGTGTCTCACGCGTATAGCGGCAAGATCCTCGGGTGCAAGGTGTTTGGCTGGAAGCGTGTGCGCGATATCGAAATCACCCACGCGCAAGAGGGTGATGAGCCGCCGGTCTTGATGGCGGACGGTGAATATGTTGGTCGCCTGCCTGTCAAGGTCGTAGTTCAAGACCGTGCGCTTCGCGTGCTGGTGCCGCCGGCCGTGGCGGAAAGCCAAGCTGCCAACACCGAAGAGAAAGTGCTGGAAGCCATCAAGCGTGATCACCGTGATCCTGTCACCGGCAAAACCGACACCTACTACGCGAAGCGCTCGCGGTAGTGCGTGCACATGCCGGTCAAACCGCAACATTGCATATCGAAGATGGCACGTATGCAACTGATTGCGTGATCGGCAATCGTAAGCAATCGCAAATAATTTCGCGATAATAACGAAAAATCCAGTACCCGCAAGATCTTTATCTTACGAATACCGGATTTTCTGTAACTAGCGAACGCCGTAACTATCGAACACGGATTGCGGTCAGGCGGCGACTTCCTGGCGGGCGATGGCCTGCTCGTAGTCGCGGGTGCCCTTGAAGACTTCCTGCAGCCACGGGTTGACGTGCTGCTTCTTCGCGCGGTACATGATGTAGCCGAGTGCGAGCACGTTGGCCACGAGCGCGATGATCGACACGGTCAGGTTCACGTTCGGATTGTTCACCGACTGCACGGCGAACTTGGACTCATCCTGGAACATGGGGAACACCTGCGCGAACATGCACCAGATGGCGAGCGTGTTGGCGCGGTTCTGAATCCAGCCGCCCTTGTTCCAGAAGAAGTTCGCCACGGTCGGGGCGAGCAGCAGCGCGAGGCCGCAATACCAGGAGTGGGTCGGCAGGCAGTTGTAGGTGTAGCAGAAGTTCCAAATATCGTATGCGACGATGAATACCCAAGTCATGTCAGGCCACAGCATGTCCTGCTTCTTCTTTGACACGTAAATGCCGAACCAGCCGGTCATGCAGGCGATGTTGATCAGGCCGGCAACGCCGTTGAACACATTGTGCCAGCCGCCATACAGCGTCACGCCTTCGGTGGAAACCCATGTGGTGCCCCAAGCGCGAATGGCCGATTCGAAGTCGGAGGCCACGGCGATAAGAATGTTGATGGCCACGATCACGAACGGGAAGCACTTGAACCATTCGGATTTGCCGATCTTGCCCCACTTGTATTTGAGTGCCATGAAGCCGATGCAGCCTGCGGTGGCCGCATATAGCTTGGCATAGTGGAACCAGCTGGTCATATGCACGTAGGTCGGATTGCTGAGCGCCCATTCGGCACCCATCGCGGCGGCCACGTAAATGGTGATGAAGTAGATGGTCAGAATGGCCGGCACGATCAGGAACGCGATCACGCCACCGGTCTTGGTGCGACGGGCCAGCTCATTGGCGCCGATCAGGCAGCAGAATACGAGGATCCATCCGATCCACTGGTATATGGCGGTGTCGCCATAGACTTGGAACAACATCGCTCTTCCTTTCTCTCAACACGTATGCGCGCGGGGTGAGCTGCGTTTACATGTATTCGTTCAGGTGCAGCGTCTGTGCCGCGACCTGTCTGATGACGGTGTCTTCAATGTCGGGATGCAGTCTGATCAGCGAAATCAGGCCAACGATGAGCGTATAGAACGTCTCATGCTCGTTGGTGATGGGCATGCCATGCAATTTCTCGAAATCGCGCACTGTCGAATTGCAGATGTATTCCGCAATGCGATCGGCCACGCGGTCGATGAATTTGATGTACAGTCCCGCGTTGCCGTCTTCGATCATGCGTTGGCTGAACGGGCCCTCATCGGCGATGAGGGAACGGGTCAGTCGCACCACGTCATCGAGCGCTTTCGAGATGTTGCCGACTTCTCGATTGGCGTTCCACTCCTCCAATTGCGAGATGACTTCGTCGATGACGTCGTCGAGCACGGCGTCCGCAACTTGGTCTTTGTCTTGGAAATAGTGGTAGAAGAGAGATCTGGTCATGCCTACGCGACCTGCGATATCGCTGATCGTGATTTTCGAAAAGCCCTTTTCCAGGCAGATTGCGCGGGCTGCATGCACGATTTGCGCGCGGCGTGCGTCTCCGACTGTTGTTGCGGAGGCGTTGTGCTGTCCGTCCATGGCTTTCTCTCCTTCGTTCGAGTGGCGTCTCTCACCTGCGCGACACGTTGACACTCTGTCAATTTCTTGACTGCCCTCAGTCTAAACCGTAAATTGACACAATGTCAATTTCGTAGTGTCGATGTCGTCACTCCCAGCTTAAACGTTGCCGCGGCGCTTGTCTTTGGGGACACGCGCTTCACCGTTACGGGCAGGCTGTGCGGCCGGTCTTTGAGAAAAAACGTGTCGTAATTAATCGGTAGCCTAGTGACACCACAGCGGAAGGAATTGCGATGGCACTGGCACTCTATAGAAGGTATCGTCCCGACACGTTCGACGGCGTGATCGGGCAGGATCAGGTCACGATTCCGCTGATGCGAGCGCTTGATGAGAACAAACTTACGCACGCTTACCTGTTTTCCGGTCCGCGCGGCTGCGGCAAAACCAGTTCCGCACGCATTCTCGCGCGTTGCGTCAACTGCGCGAAAGGCCCGACCTCGCACCCGTGCGGCGAATGCGAAAGCTGCAAGGACCTCGCCACAGGCGGCCCCGGTTCCATCGACGTGGTGGAAATCGACGCCGCTTCGCACAACGGTGTGGACGATGCCCGCGAACTGCGCGAACGTGCCGGATTCGCCCCCGCCCGCGACCGCTACAAGATTTTCATTCTCGACGAAGCCCACATGGTCACGCCGCAAGGCTTCAACGCGCTGCTGAAAATCGTGGAGGAGCCGCCGGAGCATGTGATGTTCATCTTCGCCACCACCGAGCCAGACAAGGTGATCGGCACCATCCGTTCGCGCACCCACCATTACCCGTTCCGCCTAGTGCCGCAGGAGGTTATGGGCCCGTACCTCGAGCAGATCTGCGAAGACGAGCATATCGAAGCCGAGCCGGGCGTGCTGCGCCTTGCCATGCGTGCCGGCGGCGGTTCCGTGCGAGACACCCTTTCCGTGCTTGACCAGCTCATGGTCGGTGCGGTCGATGGCAGCATCGCATACGATTCCGCGGTTGCGTTGCTTGGCTTCACGCCTGACGCTCTGATCGGCGAGGCCGTCGACGCCGTTGTCGACAAAAATGGCGAAGCACTGTATGGCGTGATTCAGAAGGTCGTGGTCGGTGGTTTCGATCCCCGTCGATTTGTTGAGGATTTGCTTGCCCGCGTACGCGATTTGCTGGTGCTCACGTTGGGCGGAGAGCGTGCGGAAAGCGTGCTTTCCGACGATGCGGCCGCCGAGAACATGGATGATTTGCGTCATCAGGCTTCCGCTTTGGGATTGTCTGCGCTGACGCAGATGGCTGACACGATCAATGCGACGCTTGCCAATATGACCGGTGCGATTTCGCCGCGCATGCGATTGGAATTGCTTGCCGCGCGCTTGTTGGCCGGGCGTGAGGAAGGGATGGCTGTCGTTGCGTCATCTTCCGGTGTACCTGATTTTGCCGGCGATGCCGGAACTTCCGCGGCTGCCGAATCGTCGCGTGGATCCATGGCCGGCTCCCGTCGCCGTGCGGCACGACATGCCGCAGGAAATGTGCGGGCGCAGGATTCTGCGCCTGTGATCGATACCCCTTCCGCGCCTGTGCAGCCGTCCGTGGCGCCGACGAATCCTGCCGATGCCGTCGCATCCGGCGTGGCTTCCGTGCTTGCTGACGTGCAGCAGGCGATGAATGCGACGACTTCCGTCGCTTCCGCTGCGCCTGCCGCAACTTCCGTACCAGCTCCCATTCATGACGATCGCACCCCCGACCAGAAGTGGGATGCGCTGGTCGCAGCCCTTCCGGAAGACGTGCAACGTTACGTAAGCCGTGAAAAAGTGCCTCGCGTGCTACTGAGCGGCGACCGTCTGTGGATCAAATTCGACAAGGCGCTCAGCAAATACGCGTTTGCCAAAGCGGTGGCAAAGGAATCGGTGGACGGCAATACCGAAGTGGTGAAAATCGTCCGCGCCGAAGTGCATAAGGCGTTCGGACCGAGCGTCACGCTCGCGCCTGCCAAAAAGCTGGCGGACGGGTCCGAATCGGTGCCGTGGAGCAAACTCAGCCCGGAAGAGCAGAGCAAGATCAATGCGCAACTCGTGCAGGAACAGCTTAAAGCGGCCACGCTGCTGACGGCCAATCTTGGTACTGCTGCAGGTCTCGAATCCTCCGGCAAGGAGCCGGCCGGCACAAGCGCGAAGAGCGCCGAAGACGGTGGCAATGCCGGAGATTCCGGCGATGAGGAGGGCCATCGAGCTGCTGCCGGTGGAGCCGAGGAAGTCGATCCATGGGCGGCCCCGACGCAGGAAGTTCATCATCCGGAACGGCCTGTTCCGGATGATGACCCTTGGGTTGCATCTGCACAGCCGATGCAACCGCAATCGGTGGTCGCAAGCGGCGTCAACGATGTGAAAGCGCCGGAACAACATGCGAAACATGTGGCTGTTCCCGATGTCAGCGATAACGTTGATCCTTGGGCGGCACCGATGCCTGTACCGCAGCAAGCGCCGGTGGACGACGATCCTTGGGGTAACCCCATGCCGATTCAGGCAGGACCGGTGGATCCCATGCCTGCTCCAACGGAACCTGAGGTGGCTCCGAAGCACGCCAATCACCAGCATCGCGCACCGCGGCAGGACGCGGCACCGCAGCAAGGCCAGCCGAATGCCGATCCGTGGAGCCAGCAGTTCTCCGCGCCGGCGCAGCCAATGCCGCAGGTCGCCGCGGAAGATGACGAATATTCCATGAGCGACGAGTCGATCGGGGCGTCAACCGCGTTAAGCGTGGACGATCTGACCCGACTGTTCGAGGTGAAAAAAGTCGAGGATTTCGGGCCGGACGATGCAAAAAACCCGCGCAACATGCAGCAGAAGAAGAATCTCGACGACTGATGGCGGTGCAGTCGCAAGCAAAAATGCGAAACCGAGCAAAATCGACGAATCAACGCAATCGTAAGCACTGCATAATCGCGAATCTTATGGAAACCAAGGAGAGGTGAACCATGGCACTGGCCTATGACGGCGCCATCCAACGACTGATCGACGCGTTCGCGCACCTGCCCGGCATCGGGCCGAAGGGCGCGCAACGCATCGCCTTCTACCTGCTCAACGCATCCGACGAGGAATCACGGGGGCTGATCGACGCCATCGCCGAAGTCAAAGAGAAAATACGATTCTGTGACATTTGCGGCAACGTGTGCGAAACCAGCCCATGCCCGGTCTGCGCCGATCCGCGTCGCGACCACAGCGTGATCTGCGTGGTCGAAGAGCCGAAAGACGTGATGAGCATCGAGCGCACGCGCGAATACCGCGGCTTGTACCACGTGCTCGGCGGCGTCATCAACCCGATGGCCAACGTGCAGCCCAGCGACCTCAACATCGCCAAACTTATCGAACGGCTCAAAGACGGCGAAGTCACCGAAGTGATCCTCGCGCTCAACCCGAATGTGGAAGGCGAAGCGACCACCAGCTTCCTGTCGCAGCTGCTTTCGCAAACCGACATTAAAGTCACGCGATTGGCGAGCGGCCTGCCGGTCGGTGGCGACCTTGAATATGCCGACGAAATCACGCTCGGGCGTGCGCTGGCCGGGCGTCGTGCGGTCTGACATCATATTCGCCACATCCGTTACATTGCCGACATATGCTGACGATTGCGCAAACGTTGCGCGGGCGATCATGGAAGACCCGTGCGGAACGTATGTACGAAAAACGCGCGGAGGATTTGCGAGGATCCCATATATTGTTCCGCATGTTGGGCGTGCAGGGGCTTGACAAATCGGATTTTTCCTATAATTGACCAGCCTGCTTAGTATGTTGGCGGGCAACACATTGAAGAAGATTGGATAAGTTGTGGCTCTCATCGTGCAGAAATTTGGCGGCTCTTCCGTAGCCGACCCAGAATCGATCAAGCGCGTGGCCCGACGCATCATCGAAACGAAGAACGCCGGCAATGACGTGGCCGTCGTGGTCTCCGCAATGGGAGACACCACCGACGACCTGATCGATCAGGCGCTCAGCATCGACTCTAACCCGCCGGCGCGCGAGATGGACATGCTGATGACCGCAGGCGAGCGTATTTCGATGAGTTTGCTCGCAATGGCAATTCATGCGGCCGGCTCTCACGCCTACTCCTTCACCGGCTCCCAGGCTGGTTTCATGACCGACGCCCAGTTCGGTACCGCGCATATCAAGGCCGTGAAGCCTGACCGCGTGCGTCGTGCGCTCGACAAGGGTTCCGTGGCCATCGTGGCCGGCTTCCAGGGCGTGAATGAGGGTGGCGACGCCACCACGCTCGGACGAGGTGGATCCGATACCTCCGCAGTGGCTTTGGCAGTGGCGCTGGACGCCGACGTATGCGAGATTTACACCGACGTCGATGGCGTGTTCACCGCCGATCCGCGCATTGTGCCGACTGCACGCCGTATCCCCGTCATCGACTACGAGTCGATGCTGGAAATGTCTTCCTGCGGCTCCAAGGTGCTTGCCCTGCGTTGCGTGGAATACGCGCAGCGATTCGACATGCCGTTGCATGTGCGCAGCTCCTTCTCCCACCGTCGCGGCACGCTGATCGTGCCGGAAGACGTCGATCCGCGCACATTGCCGAACATCTGAGATATCTGAGATTCGCATTCGGCAATCGCGAGACATCGCAGGCAATCGCAAGAAAACCAAGACTTTACGAACAAAGGTAAGAACATGAGCGAAAACAACAACCAGTCCTTGGGAGATCTGTTCCCCGATCTGGGGCCGGAAGTCCCGATCATTTCCGGCGTCGCACACGACAACACCGAATCGCTGGCCACCGTGCGCCGCGTGCCGAACGAGCCGGGCATGGCCGCCAAGGTGTTCACGCTGCTGGCCGAGGCCGGCGTGAACGTCGATATGATCGTGCAGGCTTCCGCTTCCACCGGCACCGCCGATATTTCATTCACCGTGCCGGGTTCCGCCGCTGCCAAGGTGCGGGATGTGTTGCAGGAGAAGCAGGACGAGCTGGGCTACCAGTCCTTCGACATCGACGCCAACGTAGGCAAGGTGGCCGTGGTGGGCGTGGGTATGAAGACCCACTCCGGCTTGGCTGCCAAGTTCTTCAACGCGCTGAGCGACGAGGGCGTGAATGTGCTGATGATCTCCACGTCCGAAATCCGCATCGCCGCGCTGGTCCCGCTCGAGCAGCTGCAGGACGCCGTCCGCGCGCTGCACACTGCCTACGGCTTGGATGCCGAGCAGGTGGAAGCCGTGGTGTATGGCGGTACTGGTCGCTGACGCAATACCGCGCAATAACAATCGAAAAAAGACTTGACTGGATTGTTTGAGGCGTCTCAGCCAAGTCTTTTTTATTCCCATATCTGTTTTACAGATATTTTTTCAGATAATTTGCAAATGAAAAAGCGGAGGATTGCTGAATAATCAACAATCCTCCGCAATATTATGTTCTGCAGAAATCAGATATCACCATGTACAATCATGCATGATCATGCGTAACTGCAGAACATATGCAGATCGTTATCACTTCTTGGTGATGTAGCCGAGTGCCTTCAGCATTTCGGCGCTTTCCAAAGCGCCGCCGGCAGCGCCGCGCAAAGTATTGTGAGCGAGCCCCACGAACTTCCAATCGAAAATGGAATCCTCGCGCAGACGGCCGATGGAAACACCCATGCCACCCTCGTAGTCCACGTCCTTCTTGACCTGCGGGCGATCGTCGTCGGTCAGGTACTGGATGAACTGCTTCGGCGCATGCGGCAATCCAAGCTCGGAAGCCTTGCTCGTGTAGTTGACCAGGCGATCGACGAGCTCTTCCTTGGTCGGGTTCTTGCCGAAGTTGATGAACACGGTGGCGGTGTGGCCGTTGAGCACAGGCACGCGAATACACTGCGAGGTGATCTTCAGCGGGCCGTCGAACGGCACGATCTCGCCCTTTTCCTCATCGACGTGGCCGAACACCTTCAGCGGTTCCTTCTCGGACTTCTCCTCTTCGCCGGAGATGAACGGAATGATGTTGCCCACCATTTCCGGCCAGTCGTTGAACGTCTTGCCCGCGCCGGAGATGGCCTGATAGGTGCTCACGATAACCTCGCGCGGCTCGAATTCCTTCCAAGCGGCGAGCGCCGGGGTGTAGGCCTGGATGGAGCAGTTCGGCTTGACGGCGATGAAGCCGTGCGTGGTGCCGAGACGCTTGCGCTGGTGCTCGATCACCTCATAATGCTCCGGGTTGATCTCCGGCACGACCATCGGCACGTCCGGAGTCCAACGGTGGGCGCTGTTGTTCGACACGACCGGCGTTTCGGTCTTCGCGTATTCCTCTTCGATGGTGCGAATCTCAGCCTTCGGCATGTTCACTGCGGAGAACACGAAATCGACGTTTTTGACCACGTCTT
>OGWR01001730.1_pt1 | contig 17124 bp, 18 predicted proteins | sample 1576061 | NCBI WGS metagenome assembly OGWR01 (sample SAMEA3541511, study PRJEB24748) | human gut metagenome | biome: human gut; feature: human-associated habitat; material: faeces | place: China | collected 2012 | reverse complement strand
GGCTACCCACCATAGGCGAACAAAACGCCGACATGGTGACTTCTTCAATGTCCAGGGTATCCAGCATGATGTTTTGCGTGCTGAATGTCGCCACGTTCGGGAAAAACAGCGTGGTAAACAGCGGACTGAATTTAAATTCCGCAATATCCCCGCGATTCAGGTACGCAAAAAGCTGGTTAGTGTTAAGTGCCATTGCTTTTACTGTCATTATTCACCCCCGTGAACCTGATTCATACCCAGCGCCGCGCGTAAATAGGCGCGTACCTGCCAGCCTGTTGACGGCTCAACCATCGCCAGCGGATCAAGTCCTGCCGCAATGCCTGCTTTTACGTTCTGCTGGTGGCGTTCCTTGAGCGCCTTCACGATGTCGGGGCTTATGTACACCGAAACACCGCCTTTTTTCTCTTCAGCCATAGTAAGAAATTCCTCTTTGACTTAAAAAATCATAACTGGATGTTCATCCAGTTATGATTATAATCATGATTGCATTTTGTGCAATGATATTGAGTTGCATTGCAAATTATGAAATGATTATCCCGATCATGTGTGTCAGTGCACCAAAAAACCTCATATGCAAAAGCCCGATAAGCCACCTCTGACCTTATCGGGCTTTTTTTGGGCGCAAAAAAGCCGGATTGCTCCGGCTGTGTGGTGTGGTTCTGGTATTCCTACTCTGCTAATTTGCTCAGCCCCATGTCTGCGTAAGTGCGATTTACTGCATTTCTCAGGTCTGCATAGTTCTCCGTTGGCGGCTCCGGTGGCCTCTGTGCCTTCCTGGAACATTCCAGCCGTCGCATCGTAACCTGATGCCGTTCCTTGCCTGTCTCCACCAGTTGCATGACTTCACCCCATCGTGCCGCCGCCCTCCGGTAAAAGCCTTTTGCCTCGAGTTCCTCCGCTATGCGGTCATGTACCATCCTTACCCCCTCAGAACGGAATATCATCACCGTAAGGGTCATCGCCTCCCGCTGGTGGCTGATTACCCTGTGTGCCTGTGGTTTTGCGTCTGTTCCCGCCAGGACGTGCCGCACGGGCACTGATTACGCTGTCTGCAATAACCTGATAACCCTGCCGCGTTTCCCCGTTCTGTCCGGTCCACTGGCTGACCTGCATCGTGCCGGATACGCTGGCAACGTCGCCTTTTTGATGTTTAGCCAGGAAGTCGGCCTGCTTACCAAATGCCATCACCGATAGCCATAACGTAGCCTGCCCATCCTGCGCCTGACTACATGGCAACGATACCGCCATACGTGCCAGCGTCATTGGTGTGCCCTTGCTGGTCTGTTTTACCTGCGGGTCGTCCACCAGCCGCCCGTAAGCCGCTATCTGTGCTGTCATGATTCCACCTCTACGTTTTTAACGTTGATGGTTGTCACCTGTTCAGCTTCCGCAATCTCCCGCTCTGTCAGCGTGGCAAAATTTGCCGCCGTCGTGGTCATGAATGCGCTTATCAGTTCGGGATGTGCTTTCGCGTATCCTTCCCCCGCGTGGCGGTCTATCGTTCTGATTGCCACCTTTAAAGCGTGCTCTGTCATGTCTAACGCGCGATATTTCGGTTCTGTTCTGTCTCTGCGTTTTTTGAGTGATTTATTAAATTTCCCTGAAGTGTGCATATTTATTTTTACCCCCTCGTTTAAAAAGTTTTGAGTTGTGCCTCCCCTTGTCTACCTTATCTACCTTAGTGGCCCTCATGCCAGTAATGGCACGGCTTTCAGCGGGGTAGAGTGCTTTTATCCACTATCTACCCCGTATCTACCTCCCTGTCTGATTCAGGTAAAATCAGGTAGAGAGGGTAGATAGTGGGTAGACAGTAAAAAAAGGCTGTCTACCTAACTTAATGCACTGAATTAAATGTATTTTTCTTTACTCAGGTAGACAGGGTAGACAGCAATTACAAAAAATTATAAAAACGCGTCGCACTCGTCTGTTGTTATTGCGTTAGTCTGCGTTACTCCCTTAACTTTCCGCGTAATATATTCATGTCCGTAAACTTTTGCGGCAGGCTTCATAGCCTTGCCAAAGTCATTTACGTTTAGCGGTTTGCTCCTGCCTGCGTACGCCATAAACGCCAGATAGACGCGGTAAAGGCTGTTTCTGGTCGTGTACTTCACTGAATCGCCACCGCCACCCATCATCAGGCCGCGCGCTTCCTCCAGAAAATTCAGGAACTGGCAAAACTCAATAACCGGATCCGTCTGTTGCTTTATTGCCAGTGCTTCATCACCGTCACGCTGTTCCAGTAGTAAAGCCCGTGCTTTCTCAGAGTCGGTAAAGTTCGCCAGCAATCGGCGGATAATGACAGGGATTTCAGCCGCAATCTTTTCCGGTAGCTCCCTGTCTTTTTCGGCCTCACTGACGATATTGTCGAAACGGAAAATCACGCGACGACGTGCCACACCTCCGGCCCGTTCGGTGAATATCATCGGGTTGTTATTGGTCGCCAGCACCACCGCCCTGATTACCGTAGTGAAACGCTTTTCATATTTCGGGTTGATTTCCACGGGGTCGCCGCCCGTGATTTTCTTGATGCCCGTGCCTTCGCCTGTATATTTCGGCTGGTCTGCCAGGACGATAAGACGACTCCCGACAACCTGCGCACGTCCACCAGCATCATCAAGCGATGTCATTTCAGCGCTTACCGTGTTCTGTTTCCCTGCCAGAAGGCTGGCTATGTGCGTGAATGTACTTTTACCGCTCCCGCCGTCTCCGGTGGCCTCAATAAACATCTGCCAGTCGTACCGGTTCGCCATAATCATGTACAGCGCGGCACATATACGCATCATCTTGCGCTGGTCTTTTCCGGCTGCGTGATCAAGCCATTTATGAAAGTTTGGCGCGTTATCGCGGATGTTCTCCCCAGGTGCTGGTGGCGTGTACTCAATGCCGTTGTGCGTGGTGATCCAGTTCTCCGGCGTGTGCGGGGAAAATTCCCCCGTTTTCAGGTCAAGCGCACCATTGGCGAACGGCAACAAATCGCCGGACGGCTCGCCCATTGGTTCGGCAATAACTTTTAACGCTTCCACGGCGTTATTGATTACGCGCTTGCTGAAAGTGGCCCTGTGCTCTGAATAGATCGCCACCATTTCGCGGCTAAGTTCCATTGTGCTGACCGGACACCATACCCCGCCGCGCCATACGTGAACGATTTCACTTTCCGGATGCACACAAACGCCATCAAATCGTCCCAGCTTGCCAGGCGCATCGTGCTGGCGTTCCCGGTGGAGGTGCCGAAAGAACAGTATTTGAAAATGATTCGGGAATTTTGTCAGGAGCAGTTTGTTTCCAAGGGCATGATTGCTGACTTTGCCATCCACGACAAGGGAGATGGCAACCCACACGCCCACATTCTGCTGACGCTCCGGGCAATGGACGAACACGGCAAGTGGCTCCCGAAAGCCCGAAAGGTGTACGACCTTGACGAAAACGGTGAGCGCATTCAGCTTCCTTCCGGCAACTGGAAGTGTCACAAGGAAAACACGGTGGACTGGAACGACCAGAAGTACGCCGAGGTCTGGCGGCATAGCTGGGAAACCATCACCAACCGCTATCTGGAAGCGGCTGGCAGACCGGAACGTGTTGACCTGCGCTCCTTTGAACGGCAGGGCATCCAACAGATACCGACCGTCCATCTCGGTCCCGCTGCACACCAGATGGAAAAGCGTGGAGTGGAAACCTTTCTCGGCAATCTGAATCGTGATATTCGAGCCGCCAACAGCCTGATGCAGTCCATCCGCAGTGCAATTCGGGGGTTGCAACGCTGGATCGCAGACCTGAACGAAAAGAAGCAGCTTCTTCTGGACGCTCTGGAAAAGGCGAAAGAACCCACGCTGTCCGACCTGCTGGTGGACTACTTCAATCTCCGCAATGAGCAGCGCAGCGATTGGTCTGCCAAGGCAAAACTGAAATGCTCCGTCCGGGACTTTGAGGAAGTCAAACAGGCGGTGGACTATCTGAAAGCCCATTCCCTGAACACCATCGAGGATTTGGACACTGCAATTTCTAACCTGAACCAGACCGCCGCTCCTCTCCGCAGGCAGTTGAAGCAGAACGAAAACCGTATGCGGGCAATCGCCCAGTTCAAGGACGCTGCTGCCGTCCATGCCAAGCTGAAGCCCATCCACGATACCTTTATAAAGAAGAACTTCAAGCTGACCAAGGACGCTTATGCCGCCCAGCACAAAGAGGAGCTGGACACCTTTAATAAAGCTGTCCGCACTCTGATGAAACTGAACGGCAGCACAGCGGTAGATTTTTCGGCATTGGATGCCGAATTTTCTGCGCTGCAATCCGGCAGCGCAGAACTGCGTACCAAACTGGAAACCTTGCAGCCGGATGTCTCTGCCCTGAAAAATATCCGCAAGTATATCGACATGGTGCTGAATAAGCAGCAGCTTTCCACACCGGGCGGCAAGCCCCCGGAGAAGGAATCGGTGCTGAAACAGCTGGAGCAGCTTCAGCAGAAAAAGTCCAACTACAAAACGATTTCTACCACCCCAAACCGCGAAGAATCGCTCTAAACGATCTTTCTGTCACCGATATGCCGTTGCAATCAGTGGCAGAAGTACATAATTCATTTGTTTTTTGCTGGCTTTTGGCTATTCTCGCTGGCTAGTGAGTAGAGGCGTACTTTTAAGGCAGAAATTTTCTCCAACACCCCCCATTTTAGGCCACTTTTTCTGTTAATAGTAGAAGCGCCTCTTTGAAAGCCGGTCATTTGTGACCTTTTTGTTAATTCTCAAAAAGATGGTTGTCTTTGGGCTGTTTTCGTTGCCTACCTATTGAGAGGATTTTTTCAAAAGCGGAGATTTGGTCTCAAGAATTACAATTCAATTACAAGTTTCTCACCAATGCTACGAAACAGGCGTTCTCGATGCCTACCAAGTGTAGGGCATCTTTTTCAAGACCATTCTCGGACTATTATGACGTTTTGTTTACAAAATTGCTTGCAATGCTACGAAATGGCCTTTTTCATCGGCTACCAAGTAGAAGGATGTTTTTCGTCCGTCAAAGTCCAGAAATCTTCCATATGTTCCTTGACAAGTGAATAGTTCAATCGTCCGGTACTTCACAAAAGGTACTTCTGTAACTCGCAGCCCGGTCATAACGAAGACGGGGTGGCTGAAATGCCAATGGTGCGGTGCAAGCCCGCCGCCGGACGATTCCCCACTCCTAGGGAAGTCGAGGACCAATATGGGAGACCTTAACTTATTAACGCAGTTGAGCACTTGTTTCGTGCTTTTCTGCGACTGGAGAATTGGAACCCTCCAATTCTCGTTACATACTCTTTGTTCCTGATTTCTGCTTCAGCTGGAGGTGATCAACATTTCAGAATATCTTACCACGCAAACTCCGCTGCCGCCGTTTCTCCCATACCCATGCTTCCTTTTGGAACTTGACCTGAGTCAGACTGCAAAAATGACTTATGTGTTGCTACTCGACCGTGCCACACTCTCGCAGAAAAATCTCTGGATAGATGAACGTGGATTCGTGTTTGTCATTTTTACGATTTGCTCTTTGGCTGAGCAGCTAGGGCGCAGCACTGTCAGTGTTTCCAGTGCGCTTAAGGAATTGGACGCTGCGGGATTGATTGAGCGCAGACGAACGCGGTTTTCTTCGCCCAATCACATCTTTGTGAAAATTCCAAATGTTGAATAGTTCTGCGTTTTTCACGATTCAAGAACCGCCAAAATCACGATTCTGTGATGCAGATTCTTAATGGCATCTGCAAAAGATATTTTTCCTATGCAGTATAGCAGCCTTTAAGACTGTATCGAAGAAAACTTTCACCTAACCAACGTAATAAAACAAAAAGAGAAAAACGAATAGAATCCATCCATTCCTTTCCGTATTTGCACCACATGAATGAGGAGGTCTGCCCTTGAACAAAGAAAAATCTGAGAAGAAGCCCACCACACGCAAACGTGCGCCGAGAAGTCCGAAGTCCGTGCGCCTGATCGTGGAACGCCATTATATCGGCAATGTGCCGATGAATACGCTTTTTCAGCGGCTTGTGGAAGAAGAAATTCGTAAAACTGCCGAATCGTATCTCGCCGCTGGCTAATTGGACGTTTTACTGCGGAAAAGGGCTTGCATCGTCACGCAGCATCCGCTACAATGTGATTGATGAGGTCTCTTTTCCATTATGGAGGTACACATGGAAAAGGACAAAAAAGTAACTGCTTTATACTGCCGACTGTCAAAAGATGACGGTTCAAACAGCGAAAGCCTGAGCATCCGCACTCAAAAGTCAATGCTTATGGAGTATGCCACACGCAACGGTTTCGGGAATTGCCAGTACTATGTTGATGATGGTTACAGCGGTACGAACTCTGACCGCCCTGCCTTTCAGGAACTTCTGGATGATATCCGGGAAGGAAAGGTGGCAACAGTCATTACCAAAGACCAGTCCCGACTTGGACGCAACCACATCGAAACCGGAACGTATATGGAAATCTTCTTTCCTGAACACGGTGTCCGCTATATTGCAATCAACGATGGTTATGATTCCAACGAGCAATCTCAGATGGATATTGCCCCGTTCCGAAACATCATCAATGAAATGTACGCCAAAGACACTTCCCGAAAGATCAAGAGTGCCCTTCGGACACGCAAGAAAAGTGGAAAGTATATCTCCAGCGGCGCACCGTTTGGCTACCAGAAAGACCCTGCCGACCACAATCACCTTGTGATCGACCCGAACACCGCCCCCGTTGTTGAGTATATCTATTCAATGGCAGAGGAAGGGCTGGGGCTTCACCGCATCGCCAAGCGGCTCCACGATGAAAAAGTCTTGAAGCCGTGTTACTACAAGAAAGAGATGTTTGGCCGCTTTATTGATGATGAAAAGATGTATGATTGGGACAGTGCCTATATCAGTCAGGTTCTGCACAGCCCAGTCTACGCCGGACACATCATCTACGAAGCCAAGCCCACCGTGTCCATGAAATCCAAAAAGCGGCGTTATATTCCGTTTGAAGAACGCGCTATCGTTCCGAATACACATGAAGCAATCATCCCACAAGACCGTTGGGAGAACGTGCAGCGAATCCTTTACAGCCGTTCCAGTAGTTTTATGTGCGATAAGACCGACTACGACAATATCTTCAAAGGCATCGTCCGCTGTGCAGACTGCGGCAGAACGATGTTAGTCAAGGTCGAGCACAGGCGCAAACGTAACAGTGTTCTGGATCAGACCTTTTATTGTTGCAGCACTTATCGGAAATATGGTGCGAAAGCCTGTGACTCGCATAATTTGGAAGCCCGTGTTCTGCATGAAGCTGTCTTTGCGGACATTCAGGCACACGCAAAGGCCGCTGTGAGCAATCGGGAAGCCCTTGTGAAGAAGATTGCAAATCAGATGCACCTCCGGGTGTCCTCTGACCGGGCGCAGCACAAACGGGATTTGAAGCAGTGTAAAGCACGAATCGCAGAAATCGAAGACCTGTATGCAAAACTTTATGAGGACGTATCAAAGGGACTTATCCCGGAGAAACGTTTTCAAATGCTTGCAGATCGCTACGACAAAGAACAGGCTGAACTGACCGAGAAGATTGAGCAGTACGAGCGGGAAGGCCGTGCTGAACACGATCAGCTGGACAAGATTCAGGATTTTATTGATGAAGTCAGCAAGTACGCTGGTATCACCGAACTGAACTATAAGATTCTGCATCAGCTGATTGACAAGATTCTGGTATCCAGAGCGGAAAAGGTCGATGGCGAATACGTCCAGAAAATCCAGATTTTCTACCGCTTTATCGGCCCATTGGATGCCATCGAGTAACAAAGTCAGAAAAGTCACCTCCGAGAACTATCCTACAGATGCAGGAAAAGCAGCGGCAGGACGCACTGACCCAGCAGCAGTACGACAACACCGCCAGCGAGCGCGCCTATCAGGATGCGCTGAAGCAGCAGGCCTTCAACAACAACGTGACCAGTCAGAAGCTGAACATTGCCAAGGGCGAGTGGGCACTGAAGCAGGCTAACGCCCGGCAGAAGGCCGCACAGGCCGCCGGTAAGGCGGCGGCTGCGGGCACAAAGTCCGGCAGCTCCGGCAGCGGCGGAAAGGCCACCGGCAGCAGCGGCTCTGCTTCCGGCGGCAGCCGCAGCACTGTCAGCGCCGGAGTGCGCCATACAGCTCATATGCTGCTGCCGCATCCACGATACGGTCTGCACCGATCTGCCGCGGATTCTCGGTTACCACGCGGATTCCTGTTTTGGTACCCGGCTCCACAATGATCGGATTGATACCAAAATATTTGATGATCGCACCCTCTAAGGAATGCATAACATTTGGAACAACAGAAGCTATGATTGCATCCTCGATGTCATCATGTCTGATCTTATTCTGCTCTAACAGATTTGACAAAAGCATTCCATACTCGTCCGATGTACGCGGCATCTTCGTCGTGATACGAAAACTTGCCATTACCTCATCCCCACGGAATACACCCACTGTGATATTTGTATTTCCTACGTCAATCGTGATTACCATCGTATTTTCCTACCTTTTTCTTTACATTTCTGATTCGTCCATGCCAATATATAGCACTTTATAATACATTTCCAAAGCACGAAGCAGTTCTTCTTTTGTACGCTGCAGTTCACGTATCTTTAACCCACAGCCGATCTCATCATATAAAAGATCATTCTCATCACTGGAAGTACGAAACTCCAGATTGCCCTCCTCATCAAAGACTACCTGAAAAATACCACCGATATCTTCCGTAAAAAGAACACACATGATCTTTAATTCATCTTTGATCGAATCCGGAAGTCCCTTGAAATCCTGATTCAGATAAAATTTTTTATTGTAAGCGCTCGCTCCGCAGAGCACCACTTCTTCTCTCTCAGACATATCCGTATACTCCTCTCACGGAAACTTCGCCGGAGGATACCAGTTTTCTGCCTTCCCAAGTATCCACGATCAGTTCGCCATGCGGCGTGATTCCCATTGCTTTCGCCTCATAAGGCTCTTTTGGATCTAACACTCTGACCTGTTTTTGCATATTGATCAGGTGCGCATTGTATTCTTTTACCAGGCCGCTTAAATCTTCCGTCTCTAAGAATATCTCATAATATCGTTCGAACTGCTCTAATACTGCCTCGATCAGTTCTGCGCGGTTCACACGTAAACCGGTCTCCATCAGGATCGAGGTTGCTATCTGTTCAATCTCTTTTGGAAATGATTGATTCCGGACATTGATACCGATTCCAATGACAACATGATTGATGTAATCTAACTGTGCACTCATCTCCGTTAAGATTCCGCAGACTTTTCTGCCGTTCATCACAATGTCATTCGGCCACTTAATACCTGCGTCTACGCCTGTTTTCTCCGATATCGCTTTCGATACCGCAAGTGCTGCGATCAGTGTCAGCATGGAAGCACGGTCAGGAGCAAAATCCGGTTTGAGCACCAGCGTCATAAATATTCCGACTCCTGCCGGAGATTCAAATCCTCTTCCACGGCGGCCGCGTCCGGCTTCCTGCTTCTCCGCAACGACCAGTGTACCGGTCGGATGACCTTCCTCTGCAAGCTGTTTTGCCTTTGTATTGGTAGAATCTATCGTATCAAAATAAAAGATCTCACGTCCTGCCCATTTTGTTTTCCGGATGCTTTCCAATTCTGCCTTATTCAGACAATCCGGTGTCGACACGATCTTGTATCCTTTATTCTGCACCGCCTCGATCACATATCCCGCTTCTTTTAACTGTTTTACCGCTTTCCAGATTGCAGTGCGCGATACGCCGAAACGCTCACACAGTTCCTGTCCTGAAATATAATCATCAGCTTCCTTTAATGCCGCTAGTAGCTGCGTCCTCATCTAGTGTCCTCCATTTTTGTCTGATACACTTATTTTTCACACTGTTCTCCACCAAGTGTTGCAAACATGACTGCTTTGATCGTATGCATACGGTTTTCTGCCTCATCAAATACGACAGACTGTTTACTCTCAAATACTTCATCCGTTACTTCTAATTCACTGTAACCAAACTTCTCATAAACTTCTTTGCCGATCTTGGTCTTTAAGTCATGGAATGCAGGCAGACAGTGCATGAAAATGGCATCCGATTTTGCATTTGCCATAGCTTTCGCATTTACCTGATATGGCATCAGATCATGAAGACGTTCCTCCCAGATCTCATCCGGTTCACCCATGGATACCCATACATCCGTATAAATAACATCTGCGTCTTTTGTGCCCTCTTTGACATCTTCTGTCAGTGTAATGGTTGCTCCTGTCTCTTTTGCAACACCTTCACAGTACTCTACCAGTTTTGCATCCGGGAAATACTTTTTGCTTGTGCATGCAACAAAATCCATACCAAGTTTTGCACAGGTCACCATCAGGGAATTACCCATATTATAGCGGGCATCACCCATGTAAACCAGTCTCACACCTTTTAATCTGCCAAGATGCTCACGGATCGTCAGCATATCGGCAAGCATCTGAGTCGGATGAAATTCATTGGTCAGACCATTCCATACCGGCACACCGGCATATTCTGCGAGCTCTTCCACGATATCCTGTCCATATCCACGATATTCAATACCATCAAACATACGTCCCAACACACGAGCGGTATCCGGAATGCTCTCTTTTTTGCCGATCTGGGAACCCGAAGGATCTAAGTAAGTTACATGCATGCCAAGATCATGGGCTGCCACCTCAAAAGAACAACGTGTCCTGGTGCTTGTCTTTTCAAAAATAAGTGCGATATTTTTTCCTGTCAGACAATCATGCGCAATACCCTGTTTTTTCTTTGCTTTCAGATCCGCTGCAAGGTCGATCATATATGTAATCTCTTCTGGTGTAAAGTCCATTAATTTTAAAAAATTACGTCCTTTTAAATTCATGTCTTTCTATCTCCTTTACATGGCTGTGTATATTATCTTTTTATGCCACAACGGATGGTACAACATGCGCACCATCCGTTCTGATAACCTTTTTTGATTTTATTTATGATCTGCTGCAATTTCCGTAACAGATTTTGCAAGACCGGCGATTCCCTGAATCTCAGATGGAATGATGATCTTGGTTGCTTTTCCGTCTGCTGCTTTTGCAAACGCCTCTAAGCTCTTTAACTGGATCACGTTCTGATCCGGTGCTGCTTCTTTGATCATACGAAGTCCATCTGCGTTTGCCTGCTGGATCTTAAGAATAGCTTCTGCCTGACCTTCTGCCTCGCGGATCGTTGCCTCTTTCTTTGCCTCTGCACGTAAAATTGCTGCCTGTTTCTCTGCCTCTGCGTCAAGAATTGCAGATTCTTTCTTACCTTCTGCAACGAGGACTGTTGATTTCTTTTCACCCTCTGCACGCAGGATCGCTTCACGTCGCTCACGCTCTGCCTTCATCTGTTTCTCCATCGCATCCTGGATCGCTGCAGGCGGGATGATATTCTTTAACTCAACACGGTTGACTTTGATTCCCCATGGATCAGTCGCAACATCTAAAGAAGATCTCATCTTCGTGTTGATTGTCTCTCTCGATGTCAGTGTCTCATCAAGTTCAAGATCACCAATGATGTTACGCAGTGTGGTTGCTGTCAGATTCTCGATCGCCATGATCGGATTTTCCACTCCATATGCATAAAGTTTTGGATCTGTGATCTGGAAATATACAACAGTATCGATCTGCATCGTTACGTTATCTTTTGTGATAACCGGCTGCGGCGGGAAATCTACCACCTGCTCTTTTAACACAACTCTCTTTGCCACACGGTCGATAAACGGTGCTTTAAAATGAATACCTACAGACCATGTTGCAAGATAACCTCCCAGACGTTCTACCACGCATGCAGTTGCCTGCGGAACGATCTTAACACAGGATACTGCGATCAGCAGTGCTACGATAATTAAAATAATAAGTGCTACAATTACTCCTGGCATACGAAACTCCTCCCTAAATTCAATTTTAAATACAGTATACTATCTGTTTTGTGCCTTTATTCATATTACTATATTTACTTTGAGATTACAACTAATCTTTTCATATGCGGTTACCGGATATTTTTTTTCTTCTAAAATGCCTGATAAGCACGACAACGGTTCCCACCAGAAATGGAAATACAAATGTGCCAAAGCGGTACAAAAGCGATGCTGACCCCGCCATGCCCGTGCCGACGATTCCGGCAAAAAGTGTCGTGAACACAAACTCTGTAGAGCCAATTCCCGCCGGAGACGGAATCACCGCCGCAAGCATAACGGACAGTGACGTGATCGCAAGCACCTGCGCCAGAGTCAGTGCAGGATTTTCCTGAAACCGGACACCTTTAAAAAGAAGATACGGTATTCCGTACCAGAAACAGCATTTCAACAGGCAGAGAAAGATCACCTCTGTGGTAACTTTTTTGTTTTTCATCAGATGGTTCGAAGCATCCTCAAGCATCATGCACTGCCTTTTGATCTCTTCTGCCATTATTTCAAATTTTCCATGAAATTTCTGATTTGCGAAGTCAAGCAGCCGGCAGATCAGATGATGAAACCGGTTCGAACAGCAGAATAAAAACAACCCAAGTGTGATCACCAGTGTAAGCGCATATCCGGCAGCTAAAAGTCCCGCATAATCACCAAACCAGTTTCTCATAAATTCCCAGTTCATCACAAAAAAGATTGCAGAAAACAATGCAATGCTTATTTTGTGGAGCGCATACTGTATCATATACAGTCCAAATCCCCCGCCATATTCAATTCCATGCTCACCCAGATAAATGATCGCTGCAACTCCGGAACCGCTTCCTAACGTTGCCACCCGGTAAAAAGAACAAAGGAACGCATTCGTAATACCATTTTTATATGCAAAAGACGACCGATACTGCTTTGCGAGCACGGTCGTGATAATGCCTTCTATGATCTGATATACCGCTGCCATCAGACAAATGCCAATGACAACGGCTGGTGATGTTTTCGTAAGCTGTTCTAAAATCGGTCCTGCCGAATCACGGAAAGTATACACGATAATACCAATGACTGCCAGAACCAGTCCCCATTTTAAAAGCTGCTTTTGTATTTTATTGATAACAATCGCCCCTTATTATTGCTGCTCACACTGCAACTGTGAACAAAACTTATTTCTTTTTGAAATTGGTGTAGCCTTTTTGTTTGTATGGATGCTCCTTCCAGAGTCTGTCTGCAGTCTCTTTCCATTCACATGCATATGCCTCACATTTTCCACATAAATGTTCTACCGGCTCTGCCTCCTCAACATCTGTAGAGTGTGCACCTGTTTCATGTACCATACGCTGTAAGATCTCAGGATTCTCAAGCATCGGGCATGGACGAAGCATATTTTCATTAAACGGCTGACCGTCATGATATGCCATGAAAATCGGACTCTTCAATGCTTCCAGCAGAGTATTTTCATAAATATTTGCATTAGAATAATGGATAAATACACATGGGTCTACATCACCATTCGCATTAATATGAAGGTAACGTCTTCCTCCTGCAATACATCCCCCTACATACTGCGCATCATTCTGGAAATCCATTCCAAAAATAGCTTTTGTAGAACGATACTCTCTGATCTTGTGATACATCTTCTCACGCTGCTGTGGATTCGGCATTAATTCTACTACAGCGTCATTACCTGTCGGCATATAATGGAAAAACCATACAAATAATGCACCACAGTCAATAATGTGATCAAAAAATTCCTCGCTGCTTACACTGTCCACATTTGCAGAAGTATAACAGGTAGATACACCAAACGGAAGTTTATGAGCTTTCAGAAGTTCCATTGCATGCATAACTTTCTGATATACACCTTCTCCACGACGTCCGTCGTTTGCTTCCTCAGAACCTTCCAGGCTGATTGCCGGAACAAAGTTCTTAACACGAAGCATTTCCTGGCAGAACTCTTCGTCGATCAGTGTACCATTTGTAAAGGAAAGGAACTCGCAGTCCGGATATTTCTCGCAGATACGCATCAGGTCTTTCTTACGTACCAGCGGTTCACCACCTGTATATATGTACATATAAGTTCCCATTTTTCTGCCCTGCTCTACGATAGAACAGATGGTGTCAAAATCAAGATTCAGTTTGTGACCATACTCTGCTGCCCAGCATCCTGTACAGTGCAGATTACAGGCACTTGTAGGATCAAGAAGGATTGCCCATGGAACATTACAGTTGTTCTCTTCTGCTGTTTCTTCCTGAAGTGCACTTCCTTTTAAGCTGGCATTGATAATAAAGTTTGTAAAGAATGCTTCACGTACTCCCGGATCCAGCTCATAAATCCTCAGAATCAGTCTATACCAGTTACTGTCCTTATCCTGAATTGCATTACGGATTGCATTTCTCTGTGCCTCATACCAGCCATCCGGTACTACTTTATCTACAAGTTCCATCAACTTCGGTATATTTACTTCCGGATCCCTTTCCAGATATCCCAGACCTGTTTTAACTGCTGCTGCAAGTGCAGCCTGTTTTGCTTTGTCCATTAATTTCATGTGATTGCTCCTCCTTGTTGTAATGTGATATATATAAACACCTGTGTATCAGGTATATTTTTATTATTTTATCAATATTCATCCATATCTATGATATCCTGTTTCTGGTTTTTGATAATTTTTACAGTGTAAATCGCCACACAAAGATTCAGAATTCCTTCAAACAGAACCGAAACACCAACCAGGATCATCATGATCTCTGCTGCCTCAAACGGCCTTATCAAAAGTAAAAATCCCAGAACACCGGTCAGAATCGCTACCAGGAGAATCCTCCACCAGAGATTCAGCCCGAATTTCTTTGCATCTATCGACATCTGAATTTTGAATAACGCATCCGCAAGGATCAGAAGTCCAAAGATTCCAAAGATCAGATTCACCACTACGTTCCTGCGTACTATAATAATAATTCCTACTGCTGCCATCAGCACTCCAAAGGCAAGATCAAACTGAAACGCCAGACAATAGATATCTCTGGAAAAATATCCCAGAATCTTTATCAATCCGTATACAATAAGCATAATCCCTACTGCTGTACAGAAAACTGCCATCGAACAATCCGGCCAGATAATCAGACAGGCACCCAGAACCATAAATAATACAGACATAATAATATAACCATTCTTGGCTAATTTTAACTGCTTCAGTGCATCCATTCTATTGCTCCTCCCTTCTGAAATATACCCGAACCTGTGACTGTCAAGCTCTTGTTTTCATCTCTTTATGGCTGCTATTATAGCTGTGATTTTTTTAACAATAAATAGACAAAAAAAAGCCCATGTCCAAAAATCAGACATGAGCTTGATTTTGTATAATATAAATCTTGCAGAATATTTTTTCAATTTCGAGACATAATGACAAACACAATAATTAATGCTCATCCAAAGCTCCTGTTCATGACGCACGGCAAAGATATCTGACGCAGGACTTCACGCTCTGATGGATTGGATTAATTACAGTATTTATAGTTCCAAAATTGACCAAAATATTAACTTGTTTTATTAAGAATCGAAGTCAGCTCCGGATGACGGCTCATCAGCTCAACTGCCTGGCGCATCTCAACTCCCAGATCATCCTCCAGCGCATTATTCAGCCACTCCATCAGAATTCCTATAAACAGACATTTGTAATATTTGATAAGAATACTGATCTCATCTCTGTTCAAATCAAATTTATCCAGATTCTTCTTAAAATATTCCGTAATAATATAGGTAGCAATCTCGTTCATATAAACAAGAAATGTATCTCTTTTTACTGATTTATAAACGTTCAGCATCAGCTTTCGATTATCCCTGACTAAAGAAGCCATCTCCTCCATACACTCCAGGATTGACGTTTTCTCCTGTGGCGCTTCCAGAATCTCATCCCACTTCTTCTTCAGAATAAACTCAACGACATCCGGAATATCCCGGAAATGATAATAAAAAGTATTCCTGTTTACTCCGCATCGCTCCACAATATCCTTGACCGTTATCTTAGCCATGGATTTCTCTTCAAGTAATTCTGTAAAAGTCCTCGCAATTATTTCCTTTGTAAAACCAGACATATTATCTTTTCCTCATCACACTTATAATTTCCAACGGGTTTTTGAGTATTTCCATATTATGCCATAAAGGATTTTATTTTGCAAGCCTTCCGCAAATTGGTCTTACCTATTTGGAGTCAGCACAATTTTCTCAATTTCGAGGTTATCTGCTCCATAATAAAGTTTAATGTAGTGATTATGTCCAAATCCCATATTCAGAATCCGGCTTTCCTCCACCCATTTTCCATTGGTTCCCTGAACAGAAACAGTCATCTTATGAATATTATCCAAAAATACAGAAACAGGAAGCTGCGCCAACTCTCCAAGATCAGACTTCAGCGTAAACTTCATTGTGAAATCACCCATAAAATCATTGGTAACTGCCAGTACATCTGCATTCCCCTTCGCAGGATGCAATAACGCACCATCAATTACAATCTCCTGTGTCTGTGGATCACTCTCAATATTCACCAGACTTCCGGCATCCACGTCATCCTCTTCTTTCGTATTCATAGCCTCCAGCTCCTCTTCACAGATTCTGTCTGCCAGAAGCAGAATAGACGGACTCTTTAACAAAAATCCCAGAATATTTGCCGCATTTCTCTGCAATTCACCCAGAGTAATCTTTCCTGCATGAAGCATCTCCTCTACATCATCATTCTCAGGATTTGCCTTCGCATCACTTACTACCATATAAATATCATTCTGAGCCGCTACCATCGGTGCTTTCACCGGCACTTCAGCCTGATGTCCTTCGTAGTTGGACTTCGCCCACCAGTCAGTCATCACAATACCATCAAATCCCCATTCCTTACGAAGAATAGTCGTACACAAATCATAACTTCCAGCCGTCCAGAGCCCGTTCACGCTTCCATAAGTCGTCATCACAGAACGCGCACCGCCCTCTTTTACCGCAATCTCAAATCCTTTCAGATAAATCTCACGCAAAGCTCTCTCAGAGATCACAGAGTCCGAAGTACTTCTTCCAACCTCCTGATTATTACCACAGAAATGCTTGATCGTACTTCCGATTCCAGACTTCGCCATAGCCTTCACCTGAGCTGCACAAATCCTGCCTGTAAGAATCGGATCCTCAGAAATATACTCAAAATTACGTCCGTTCAATGGATTTCTGTGAATATTCATACCCG
>OGWR01001725.1_pt1 | contig 17142 bp, 12 predicted proteins | sample 1576061 | NCBI WGS metagenome assembly OGWR01 (sample SAMEA3541511, study PRJEB24748) | human gut metagenome | biome: human gut; feature: human-associated habitat; material: faeces | place: China | collected 2012 | reverse complement strand
GTCGATGACTTCGGCAATCAGTTTGTGAACTACTCCGTGACTGCATCCCGGGCAGCGCGCAAGGCGATAACGATGACTGAGCTTGCGTCGGGCCACCGCCTGGCGCGCGTCGACGAGGCTCTTTGTATCGGTTGCGGCGCCTGCCAGAACGTGTGTCCCGCCTATCCCTACAAGGCCATATATGTCGATGGCCTGTCACAATAAATCTTTCATGCAATGAAACAATATCTCGACCTGCTCAACACGATAATGACCACCGGAGTTGACCGCGGCGACCGAACCGGAACGGGCACGCGCAGCATCTTCGGTCACCAGATGCGTTTCGACCTCGGCCAGGGTTTTCCGCTGCTGACAACGAAGAAGCTCCATCTGAAATCGATCATCTACGAATTGCTCTGGTTTCTCGCCGGCGACACCAACGCCCGCTATCTTCAGGAACATGGCGTGAGAATCTGGAATGAGTGGGCCGACCCCGACGGCTCGCTGGGCCATATCTACGGCTATCAGTGGCGTTCGTGGCCCGACTACCGAGGCGGCTCGATCGATCAGATCACGCAGGCCGTCAACGACATCGTCAACAATCCCGAAAGCCGCCGCATAATCGTCAGCGCGTGGAATGTCGGAGATCTCGACAACATGAATCTTCCCCCCTGCCACGCCTTTTTCCAGTTTTATGTGGCCGACGGTCGCCTGAGCCTTCAGCTCTATCAGCGCAGCGCCGACTGTTTTCTCGGAGTGCCGTTCAATATCGCCAGCTATGCGCTGCTGACAATGATGGTGGCGCAGGTAACGGGGCTTAAACCGGGCGATTTTATCCACACTCTGGGTGACACGCATATCTATCACAACCATTTCGACCAGGTGAAGCTTCAGCTTACCCGCGAGCCGCGTCCTCTGCCGCGCATGATGATAAATCCCGACGTGAAGAGCATCTTCGACTTCAGATATGAGGATTTCGAGCTGCGCGACTATGACCCGTGGCCTCACATTAAAGCTACCGTTGCCGTATGAAGCCCGTTGTAACAGTCATTGTCGCCGTTGCCCGCGATGGCGCGATAGGGCGCCGCGGCGACCTGCTTTTCCATATCAGCGACGACCTGCGCCGGTTCAAACGGCTGACGATGGGCCACCCCATAGTCATGGGGCGCAAGACTTTCGAGTCGTTCCCGAAAGGGCCGCTTCCGGGACGCACTAACATCGTGGTCACCCGTCGCCGCGACTACGACGGTCGCGGAGCAACAGTGGCCGGGAGTCTCGACGAGGCTCTGAAAATCGCCGCCGCCGAAGAGACCGGACGCATATTTATAATAGGAGGCGGTGAAATCTACCGACAGGCTTTCGGCATTGCCGACGCACTCGAACTGACCGCCATCGACGCCGCGGTCGACGATGCCGACACCTTCTTCCCCCCAGTGAACGATGTAGATTGGGAGCTGACAGAAGAGTCAGAGCCGATGACCGACCCCAAGACCGGAATATCCTATTCCTTTATAACCTACGCCCGGCGCCGTTAAAATTCCGTGAAAGCGAACGGAAGGAGCGCTTTTACCGACGGAACCCTGATAATGGAACCGGCTCCGACGAGCCAGACCTCTACGGGGCTGCCCGCAAGTTTCTCATATTCGACGAGCGCCTGACGGCATGAGCCGCAGGGCGAAATCGGCGTCGGCAGCTCTTTGCCTTCGGCGTCGCGCGCCGCTATGGCAATGGCGCGGAACCGCCCGTCGGGATAGTTGGCGTGGGCCCAGTAGGCTGCCGTTCGTTCGGCGCACATCGTCGAGCCAAGAGCGGCGTTCTCCTGATTGGCACCGCTGATAATCAAAAAGCTGCCGACGGGCTGCTCTATTTCTATGGCGGCGCCGACATGGAAGTTGCTGAACGGAGCGTATGAGCCGCCTACGGCATTGCGGGCGGCGTCGACAAGGCGGCGCTGCCTGTCGGTCAGCTCTTCGTAGCTATAGCTGACGGCGGGGATTGTTTCGGGGATAGGTTTCATTCGTTATAAGGGTTGGCGATTATGTTCGAACAGGCTTCGGAAAGCAGGTCGAGAACAAGCTCGAAGCCCTCGGCGCCTTCGTAGTAGGGATCGGGAATATGGTCGTAGCGCGAGCGCGTCAGCGGTGAGAACCATTCGCAGATGCGGTGGATGCGGCGATCCCCCTCGTCGCTGGGCGAGAGGGCGCGCAGGTCGCGGTAGTTTCCCTCGTCCATGGCCACTATGATGTCGAATTCGCGGAAATCGTCCTGCGTCACCTGACGGCATATATGGTCGAGCTCGAGACCGCGCCGGCGCGCGGCTATGCGCATTCGCCGGTCGGGCAGGTCGCCGACATGCCAGCCGCCTGTTCCGGCCGAGTCTATGTCCCATTCGCCGGCGATGCCGCGCTCTTCGACAAGGGCGCGCATCACCCCCTCGGCGGCCGGGCTGCGGCAAATATTGCCCAGGCACACGAAAAGTATCCTGACAGGTTTCTTATCCATTGTTGCGGAGGTCGTTGATGATTATATCGGCGGCTCGTCGGGCGGCTCCGGCTTCTCCGAGCTTGCGGCGGATGACTGCGTAGCCCTCGAGCTGCTTTTCGCGTTCGGGGCCGTCGTCGACAATCCCGGCCAGGCGTAGTCCGACAGCTTCGGGAGTACAGTAATGGAGCAGCATCTCGGGAATTACCGGTGCTCCGGCTATGAGGTTCGGCAGCGTGACATAGTCGACATTTAGCAGTCGCCGCATTATGGAGTAGCTCAGTCGCGAGCCGTTTGCGCGGTAGCAGGCTACCTGAGGCGTTCCGGCCAGCGCGCACTCCAGTGTGGCCGTGCCCGACGTGACCAGCGCGGCGCGGGCGTTGGCCATAAGGCCGACGGTCTCGCCGTAGATCACCGGGAGAGTTGTCAGCGAGCGGTAGAATTCCATGTCGATTCCCGGGGCACCGGCGACAACGGCCTGCATGTCGCGCCGGCGCCGGGCTACCGACGCCATGACAGGCAGATTGTTGCGCAACTCGCCCCGGCGGCTTCCCGGAACGAGAAGCAGCAGCGGACGCGACGTAAGGTCGTTCTGATAACGGTAGTCCTCGGCCGGAGGGAGCGCCGCTATCTGCGAGTCGATTTCCTCGACGCTCGGATTGCCGACATAGTCGACGTCGACCCCTTCGCGCTTATAGAAATCGACCTCGAAGGGAAATATGCACAGCAGCCGCCGGCAGAGCCGCCTGAGAGAGCGGATGCGCCATTTTTTCCATGCCCACACCTTGGGGGGAATGAAATAGTAGACAGGAATCCCGAGCTTTTTCGCTGTCGCTGCCAGCTTAAGGTTGAAGTCGGGATAGTCAACTACGATGAGCGCGTCGGGGCGCTCTTTCTGGAGAGTTTCGCGCGCAAGGGCAAGGTTGCGCCCGATGCGTCCGAAATTGCGTATTACCTCACTGAAGCCCATGAAGGCCATGTCGCGGAAATGGAGCAGCGGCCCGTGACCGGCTTCGGCGGCCATCAGGTCGCCGCCGAGGAACGTGAACCGTGCTTCGGGATCTTTTTCTCGCAGACTCGCTATCAGTCTGGAGGCATGGAGGTCGCCGGAAGCCTCTCCGGCAGAGATAAAGTAGCGCATATCGCAAAGATAAAATGTCGCCGCCAAATCTCCAAATTTTTTCTGTGTCGGTGAGCATTTTTGCGGCGGCAGTTGTTGAAATTGAAATATCAAACGCGAAACCAAATGATGAAGAGACTTATCACGGCGGCTCTGGCGCTCATTCTCGCCGTTGCGGGCGCAGCGGCCCAGTCGCCTCAGCGCGCGACCGAGCTTTCGGTCAGCTACGGCGCTTTTCCGGCCACAAACTATATGGCGACCTATCGCAACCACTACGACCTGAGCAACGCCTGGGGAACTGTCAACGTCGAACTGGCGCGGCGTCTGGCCGACCGGTGGATAATCGGTCTGAGCTACGGGTTCTCGTCGTCGCCGGGGCTGCGCGGCGCCGACCATCTCGACCGCGATGTCGACGCGACGTGGCACAACATGATGGCGAACTTCCGCTTCACCTATCTCTATACCAACGGATGGGTGCTCTACGGTCATGCCGCCGTCGGCATAACGTTGGGCTATTTCTCGCCGTCGTGGGAGGAAAGCTACAACAACACGCGCTTTGCATGGCAATGCTCGCCCATTGGCATCGAATATGATTTCAACCGCTATTTCGGGCTCTACTTCGAGGCCGGCATGGGCAATCAGGGCATCGTTCAGCTCGGATTCCGCCTCGGCCTGTAGTGCCCGGTTCAGCGGAGCCATGCAAGGCTCCGGCCCGACGCTGTGACAACAAAAATAACATTTTTGTAAACCTAATCAGTAAACAGTAAACTTAACCGACTTTTATCTGTTAACCATTTTTAGAAAAGGACACAGCATAAGCAAACTGTCAGCGATTTAATATATTTTAACAAATGGGGGGGGTAAATAGGAGATATTGTGCTTAAATTTGCGGAATCCGAATTTTCACACATTATCACTAAACATCACCAATTATCTAAATTATTACCTCTACCAATCTATGAAAAGAAACAGGCTTTGGATGCTGGCAATGATGCTGGCATCTATTTCGGTGTTACTGACCGAACCGGTTTTTGCTCAGAGAGCTGATGCGGGCGCCAACTCCGTTGTAGGAACCGCGCAGGTTCGCATTCCGCTTCTCCACAAGCTCGTCAAATCGAAACCGCTGCTGCCCAATCGCGGCTTCGCTGCGGACGGCCGCAGGAACGGGCCGGCAAAGAGCGCCTCGAAGTTTACTCTCTGTGCGTTCAACACCGTCAATTACGGCACTACGCTCTATAATCTCCCGACCGACGGCGGTGATCCGGTTGCGATGGACGGGAATTTCTCGGCAGTCATGCAAATGCAGTCGGCGGCATGGATCAACGGCTACTATTATCTCCATCATGTCTACGGGCCCGAGCTGACAGGCGACGGAATCTGGTATGTCTACGATATTATGTTCGACAATGACGGCTGGCTTCAGGGCGTCGGCGAAGAGATTATCTCAGCCGACAAGTTCGCTACAGCTCAGACAGTCGACCCGACAAACAGCAAGATTTACGCGATCTCGCCGGCCGACGGCGGATACCGGCTTTTCACAATTTCATACGACGGTTCCGACTGGGCCTGGATTGTCAATACGACTGACGTCGGTGTTTTACCGGGCGAGTGGAACGCTATCGCCATCAATGCCGACGGAAAGCTCTATGGCACGAAGATCACCCGCGACGACACCGGGGTGACCGGCAGCACGCTGTGCAGCATCGACAAGACGACCGCCGCTGTAACCGTTATCGGCGCGACCGGCGAAAAACCGTATAAGTCTGACGGCGCAGTCATTGATCCCAACACAAATACGTTCTATTGGCTCGTGCAGGAAAAACAGTATGCTCCGACGCGGCTTGTCAAGCTCGATCTGGCCACCGGCGCGTCGACTACCGTCAAGACCTACGACGATAACGCCGATATGTTCCCGACGGCCCTCTTCGCAATGGTAGAGCCTGATCCGTCGACTCCGAACCGTCCGACCGATATCTCCGTGACCTTCGAAGGAAAGACGCTGTCAGGCACGCTTAGTTTCAAGGCTCCCGACAGCAATCTCGACGGAGGCAAAGGGGATGGCCTGACCTATAAGATAACTTTCGGAGAAACAACGCTGACAGGTACGTGCGCCTACAGTGAGGTAGTCAACGTTCCCGTTACTGTTCCCGCCGAAGGTATGTATCAGTTCGGAGTGAAGGTGATCAACGGTGAGGTTGAGTCGGGAACCGAGACGGTTTCGGCATACGCCGGACGCGCTGTCCCGCCCTCGGTTGCTCCCGTTCTCACCTACGATGAGGTCGGCGAAACATTCACAGTGACATGGCAAGAACCCGACCTCAAATATGTTCAGGGCTATCTCGACAAAGAGAATCTCAGCTACACCGTCAGGCGCTATCCCGGCGAAGTCGTTGTCGCAGAAAAAACTAAGGAGCTCAGCTTCAGCGAATCGACAGCCGACTTCCCCGAAAACTTCACGCGCTATTATTATACGGTCGAAGTTTTCAACGAGGAAATTCCGTCGCTGGTGGCCAATTATACCGAAGCTTACGCCCTCGGTTACCTCATTCCGCCGTTCACCGAGGATTTCAACGACTCGCGGCGCTCTATCGTAGGCTACACCATCATTGACGGCAACAACGACGGCAACACATGGAAACTCGGCAACAGCAATCTGGCTATTTTCAATCCTTCATCGACGACCAACAACAATGACTGGTTCATAACCCCTTCGGCATACCTCGAGCGCGGCAAGACATATTTTATCAGTATCGAGGCCTCGGTGTCCAATGGGACTGCCGGTAAGGAAGAGCTGATTTCTCTCGATGCCGCCACCGCGCCCACGGCTGCCGCCTTGTCATCAGGCAAAAATCTCGGACGATGGACTGTCACCGGCGGGTCTGATTCTCCGACTGTGCTGAAAGCCTCTTTCGCGCCTCAGGCCGACGGATTCTATTATTTCGGATTCTTCTGCTATACCAGGAGAGATGAGGGCGCACATATCCTTTCGATCGACAATTTCGAGTTCAGCACCGGCGTGGCCGACAATGCTCCGGCTGCTCCTGTCGTAAGCGTCAGCCGTCAGGTCAACGGAGAGCTCCGGGCCGACGTAACTGTGAAAGCCCCCGCCAAGGATATTTCGGACAATACGCTGACATCGCTGACGCAGATCGACGTGATGCGCGACGGCAAACTGGTCAAGACGTTCACCAACCCGGTTCCGGGCGAAGACCTGACCTTTACCGATGCCGTAGACGCTCCGGGCAACTACAGCTGGAAAGCAGTCGCCTATAACGAGGCCGGAGCCGGCAGGATCTGCGATGCTTTCGAGGCGTTTGTCGGTCAGGATATTGCCGCTGCTCCCGAGAACTTCAGGGTCGTCGAGACAGAATATGGCAAAATGCACGCATCATGGGATCGTGTCACCACCGACCGCAACGGAAACGAAATCGATCCTTCGCGCTTGACCTATACGATCAACGATCTCTACTGGTCGGGAGAAATAAAACGCGGCATGACAGGAACCGAGCTCGACTTCGACGGTCTGAAACGTCATGACCCCCAGCAGTGGAAGCAATATTCGCTCTATGCCGTCAGCGAATCGGGTATCGAGCGGGATCGCTGCGCTCTCAGCGAGCCTTTGATTGTCGGCGAACCGCAGGATGAATATACCGACAGACTTGAAATCGGAGCGTCTGATCATTATCCGGCTGTCACTCTCTGGTGTGAGTCGCTTAAAGATAATGCCTACTGGACTAACACCGGTGTGCTGCAGCCCGGTATCTTCGCTAAAACCGGCGCCGGATTCCTCTATATGGTCGGCGCAACGGTTGGCGCTTCGTCGTCGCTAACTTCGCCGCGTGTGCGCCTGTCGGCTCAGGAGAATCCCGCTTTCTCATGCTGGGTCTTCAACAATACCGACGAAAAGGATGTCAACACAAATGAGATCGGCATTGAAGTGCTCGTCGAAGGAACCGACAAATGGATTCCTGTCGCCAGCAAGGTTGTCGACGACCTTGCCGCGCCTCATCAGTGGGGTCGCCTGATCGTCAGCCTTGAGGATTTCGCCGATAAGACGGTGCAGGTGAAAATTGTCGGAACCGTGAAAAAATATATCTACACGATCATCGACGACATTGCCATTAAGTCGGTCGCACCTGCCGACATGAGCGTCGACCGGCTCGACGTGCCTGACTTCGTCAAACCCGGCGAGAAGTTCACGGCGTCTGTGAAGATCACTAATCATGGTGCCAAAGTTGCCGACAGCTACACTCTGACTCTCGATGTCGACGGCGAGTCTTACGCGGCCGAGGTCGCCTCTCTGGCTACGGGCGAGACGGCCTGCCATGAATTTGAGATAGAGATGCCGGGCTTCGATGAGCCCAGAGCGCTGACGCTCAATGCGGCCGTGAAGATCGACGGCGATGCCGACACAGAAAACAACAGTGTCTCGGCCATTGTCGATCCGCTGCTTACGCGCCTCCCCGCACCTGAAAATCTGACCGGCTCGCAGAATGAAGCCGGACGCGTCGACATTGCATGGACAGCTCCGACAGCCGTCTATCATACCGAAGTCGAAGAGAAATTCAATGATGGCGAGGCTTTCGCTTTCAGTTCGAACTATAACGACTGGATTTTCATTGACCGCGACGGCAAGCCCGGCTGCGATTATTTTGCACGTCCGATTCCGAAGTACACTCCCGGCGTAACGACTTCTTCGTTCTTTGTCTTTGACGGCTCTGAGTTCGAAGAGATTTTCGGAAATGTGATCACCGGCACCGACGACAAATATTTCCTCTGCTCTTTGTCGAGTGATGACTTCGAAGAGACCGACGACTGGGCGATCACTCCCGAACTCGACGGATCGGCCCAGACGGTCACATTCAAGGTCCGCGGATTGTTTAACGTAGTGCCTCCTGAATTTGATGTCCTCTATTCGACAGGCAGCACCGATCCCGACGACTTTGTCGAGCTGCCGGGAATGACCGGGCTGAACCCGATACCGGCCTATTGGTCGACTGTCTGTGCCCGCCTGCCTGAAGGAGCTAAGCGTATGGCTATCCGTTCGCGTATAAATAATTCGAGAACGATGCTCCATATCGACGATGTAAGATATTTTTCGGCCGGGACTCAGAAAGTCAGCCCCGAATCATATAACGTCTATCGCGACAACTCGAAGGCCGGCGACTGCCTTGCCTCACAGCTGTTCTGGAACGACACCGACGCCGCCAACGGAAGCCATGAATATCGCGTTACCGCTGTCTATCCGTCTCTCGGAGAGTCGGCTCCCACGCGCGGACTCGTTCTTGAAACAGCCGGAGTGTCGGCTTCGATGGGTCATGAAGTAACAGTCTCGACTTATAAGCAGTCGATTGTAATATCGGGATGCAGCGGTCGCGAAGTCAGGATTTACGACGCCATGGGGCGCACCGTTTATTCCGGAACAGCGACCGACCCGTGTGTCGTTACCGTTGCGCCCGGCATATATCTTGTCGATGCCGACGGACACGTGTTCAAGCTTTTCGTGAAGTAATATCTCTGTGTCATGCGGCCCCTGTGGCCGCCCGGAAAAATAATTAGGAGGTGCCCCGCGCGGGGCACCTCCGGTTATTTACTGGTATGGTATAAATCTTAGGTAAGTGGCAGAGCCTTAAGGCTTAGCGGGTGACAGACTCTGAACGTTTAGCCTCTTCGGGGCGCACGTAAATGGCGGCTGCGGCATCGCAATACCAACGAAGGGCGCGTGAAAGGAAATGTTTCATAATCGTCGTAATATTTAGTTAGACATATACCGGTTGGCAGGATGCCGCCCGATGTTTATTGCTCAATAACTATGTTTTATAACATAAAAACACTTGTCCTCCCGAATGGTTCACTCCTGAACCAAAAGCGCTGCAAAGGTAGTGAAAGGATATAGCAGTTCCAAATAATAACCTTTTTATTTGGCGAACGGGCATATAAGAAGCGAGGCCACCCGCCTAAGTGGTAGCCTCGACTTTACCTTTTTTTAGAGTGCAAGGATGCAGCGACGAAGTCTGCACCGGCACTTTGATGTCGCAAAGGTAATTATATTATTTGAAGTGGCAAAATTGAAAAGCACGCTAAAAATCTCATATAGTGGATAAATCAGGTATCAACGGCTTCAAATTAGGAGAAGAAGCGCAGAGATTCCCGAATAGAGATCTGATAGAAGTGCTCAATTCGGCAGCACGAGTCTCGGATATCTGTCCCATAATATACTTAATAACGCGTAGAGCGCCCACTATGTTGCCCGACTCCTGCGGCGTCTGACGAGCAGGCCCTCGATTGATGCGTCGTGTCAGACGCATATCATAGAGTAATAAGCCGTGAGCACAAACATTCCTTGCTTGTCGGATTGTGTGCATATAATTCTCGAAAGTAACAACCTGACGGATCCCGAACTCATGGGCTATGAAGATTTTATCATCGCGTTCTTTCAATTGTTCGTAGAGTTTCAATACGGCACCGAAGGTCATGAATTCGAGAGTCTTCCATGCCGGAGCAAAGCGGTCGTTGGGATTTTTCTGATGGTGGCGATGTATGATTGGATTACGTTTGAAGTCAGGAGTGTAGACTTTGTGCTCGAACTCATATGCATAAGGCCGGTTTACTACAGTCGGACTCACAAACCATATAGGATTGGAGCTGTATTTGTTTGAGATGTGATATATGAGTGACGTGCGGAATGCGATCTCGATTCGGTTGAGATAGCGCATGAGCAACAGCCGCAGATCGAAATCGAAATAATAGAGATTTACAGCGTCTTCGAATGAAACGCCCTCGATATATTCGTGGGTGCGGTTGCGAAGTTCGGGATATGACTTTTCAAATGGAAATAGATAGAATCCGAGACGATAATACCCTATATCCAGTAGAATTTCACGGGCTTTGTCAGCGTTGGAGACAGTCAGACCTCTTGATTTCAGGAGGATGAGCTGTTGGTCTATTGTCGTTGCAGATTTCGCCATATTCAAATTTGAAGAATGCGAAGTTACTGATTAATATTCGCATTCGCAAGATTTAGACAGGACGCGCTGAGCGAACAGACACTTGTCTTGTCTAAAGAGGGTATTTTGGTTGTATGGATAGTAAAAATTTTAGGCGTGGCGGCGAAGGTGGTCGGTAAGCCATTGACGCACAGGTAGGTCGTAGACTTTCAGGCAGGCATAGGCGACGGCTATCGAAGCGACGAAAATCCAGACGGCAACCCAGATGTGGGTCGACGCGGGCGCGTCGGGGTGGCGCGCCGCCCAGTTCATCTGGACATAGATCATCGGGTAGTGGGTTATATATAGCGGATAGGAAATCTCGCCGAGGAATTTGCATAGCGCGATCTCTTTTCTGCCGCGCAGCGGGCTGCCGGCTCCGGCGGCGACGACAGCCGGGAATATAGCGATGATGGCGATCAGGCAGTAGAGGCCGTTGAGAATATTGGGCTTCGGCCCTCCGATATGAGGCATTGCCATTATGGCGGCAATGGCGAGGCTACAGATGAGAAATCCATGGCGCGGAAACGTGATGCGTTTTCCGAGGCGGAAAAGCAGAAGTCCGCCGAAGAATGGAAAGAGAAGGCGGGAGAGGCCGATGAAAATCTGGGCGTGCGACAGACCGAATCCTCCGATGACGGTGTAGGCCGCTGCGTCGCGACCGGCGAGAAGTCCGAACCAGTCGAGATTCAGACAGAGGTTGACGGTCAGACAGGCCGACAGGCCGACGAAGATTCCGAGGCTGATTTTCGTGAAACGACGGATGACGACCGCATAAAGAATGTTGGCTACATATTCCCACAGCAGCGACCAGGCCGCTCCGTTGAGCGAGTTGATCTCCTGCCATCCGCGGATGTCCATCGAGGGCGGGGTCGGGAACATCAGGCAGCCGAGCAGGGCGATTATGAGAGTTTTCCACCAGGGAGTCTCCATTACGAGCGTGAAAAACGGAGCGTCGCCGAAGTAGAACCAGAACGCACCTATGAGTGTGCCCATTATGACCATCGGCTGGAGTCTTATCAGTCGCCGCAGATAGAAGTTCCACTGCGTCATGCGTCCCCAGCGGTCGTCGTAGGCATATCCGATGACAAAGCCCGACAGAATGAAAAAGAAGTCGACGGCGAGATAGCCGTGGTTTATTATCTGGTCGCATGGGCCCGCGGAATATGTCTCGAAAAGATGGAAAACAACAACGAGCATGGCGGCTACGCCGCGAAGGCCGTCGAGAATCTCGTAGCGCGGTTTTGATTTGAATGTGACTTGACCGGTTGGCATGGATTGTAGGTTGGAACTGTTACGGGCGCAAAGGTCGTGAGAATTATTCCTACGGAGGTTGACTATTGTTCAAATTCTTTGTACTATATTTGCGTTGGGTTAATATGGAACATTCATTCCGATATGATTATGTTGAGCTGCCGCCCTCGGCGCAGATCGGACTTCACTCCCACGGCGACTGGGAGCTGAGTTATGTTGTCGCGGGCAGCGGACGGAGGCGTCTGGGCGACAGCTATGCCGATTTCGGCCCCGGCGACCTCGTGGCAGTCGCCCCCGGCGTCGTCCACTGCTGGGAGTTCGATCCGGCATCGGCCGACGAGTCGGGCAACATTGTCAACATAACGGTTATCTTCAGCCGCGGATTTGTCGAGCGGATGGCTGCTTTCCCCGAACTGGCCGACGGCGCTCGGCGTTTTCTCTCGGCTGAGGGCTCCATAGCCTTCGACGATGCGACTGCAGCCGCAATAGCCCGGCATCTTGTCGCCATGCGCGGAGCAACTCCCGGAGGGCGTCTCGCCTCGATGGCTGCTGTCTTCGAGATTATCGCTGTAGGGTCGACGATGTCGGTCGGGCGTCCGTCGGTGTCGGCCGACGACGTCATGCAGCGGCTCCGCGTCTACCTCGAATGTAACTATATGAGAGCTGTCAGTCTTCGTGAGGTATCCGACTATTTCGGTCGCGGAAAAACAACATTCTGCTCGATGCTGCGCCGCCGCTACAACACGACATTCTCGGCAGTACTTAATTCGGTCCGCATAAGCCATGCACGACGGCTGCTTGCCGACACCTCTCAGTCAGTGGCGCAGATAGCCTATGCAGTCGGATATACCGACGCCGCCTATTTCAACCGCGTTTTCCGCCGTCTGACCGGCATGTCGCCAACCGCCTTCCGCCGCTCCGGCTCCTGACGCCGCTACGATCTCGCCAGACTCCGTTTTTGTGTGATTTGCCGCCTTGAATGTGGCAGGGCGTTGCAAAACTCTCACCTGCTTTTTGCCGGTTTTATTGACGCGAGGTATTCCGCGAATTCGGCGTCGCTGAGCGAAGATATGTGCCGCATGAATGTCTCCGTGTTCTCGTCGGCACTCATGCCGAGCTTCTTCCGCAGATTATGGCGGATGCAGTTCACTGTTTTTATCGAGCGGTTGGTGACAAGCGCTATCTCTTTTGGCGACATGTTCATCAGTGCGTAGCCACACATTCTGACTTCGGCATTCGTCAGGCCCGGCTGAAGCTTATGGAGCCTGTCGAAGAATTTCTGATTTATGCCCTCGTCGGTGTTGTAGTGTTCCTCCCACAGTCGTTTGCTGTGGCGGGTGTCTTTCACGGTTTTTCTGACGGCTTCGGCAAGTGAGTGGGGGTTGTGGCGGAGTTTTTCCGAGTCGGCCGCTATGGTGTCGATGGCCGACGAGAGCTGGTTGAGCCGCATCAGATTTACTGACAGCTCTTCGTTTTTGAGCGTCAGCTCTTCTTCGAGTGACGAGGCCGACTGTTGAGCCTTTTCGAGTCTGTCGAGGCAGGCGTCGCGTTCGACGCCGATGGCCATGCGCCTCTTTCTTGTGCGCCATAGCGCGACGGTCAGGCCTACAATCAGCAGGGCCATACAGCCTATGGCGATCCATAATGCGGATTTGTCGGCAGGTTTGTCGTCGTTGAGGTCGTTGACTTTCAGCACTGCCTCGAGGTCGTCGGGCATAATGTCGCGCGCCAGTGATTTCAGCGAGTCGCTGATAATGTAGGCATACGACAGGGCATAGAGCGCGTTGCGGTAGTCTTTTTTCTGTTCGCACACATTGGAGCGGAGCACCCATACCTGAACTTCCCATTCTCCGCCACGCACCGTCGACAGGAGGCTGTCGCATTCCCTCATAGCGCTGTCGGCTTGAAGAGTTTTGCCTTCTACGAGCAGGCCGTTGATATAATTGATGGCTGCTGCTGTGCGCAAACGGGAGGTGCTTTTCGATTTCATCACGTTAAGAAAACATTCCGATGCGATTTTTCTTTCGCCGATCTTGGCATAGATAAGGCCGAGGTTGTTATTGATTATCCCAAGGAGTCGCGGACTGTTGGTCATTGACTTTACCTCTTTTATAATAGCAATAGCCCGCTCGGGATTCTTCGACGCAAGATTGGCTGCAACGTTGGTCATGAGCAGGGCGCGCGCTGCCTGCTTGCGAAACTGCGAGGCGTCGCTCGCATTCAGTGTCGCCAATCTCTTCTCCGCGAAGGTCGAAGCTCTTTCGGCCAGCATCGGCTGATAGAGCGACTGGGCAATAGCGCCGATCATACAATATGATTCGATGTCGATCCATGCGAGCGAATCGGGCTTTTCTGCCGACAGAATCTCGGATGCCTTTCTGACGCTTTCGCGATACTGGTTGTGGTAGAAACTGATCTTAGCAATCCCGAAAATCGACAGTAGTCTGAGCCTGACCGAGTCTTCAGGCAACTTGGAAAGCACCTGCCCGTAGGCTTTGGCGGCATCGTCGTAGTGCTCTGCCTCTTCAAGCAGTTGCGCCTTTTCAAACAGTTGCGCCGCACGGTCGGCGGCCGGAATCAATGCGATCAGAGAGTCGATACAGGCAATTCGCTTTGAGAGGGAATAGGCTGTGTCGCGCGAAGATGCGCGATAGAAGTCTTCTTTCAGCCCGGTTTTGAATGTTGGCGGTGAAGAATAAACGGCTGAATTGAACGCAAAGAAGAAAATTATAATGGCAGTCAGTAATTTCTGTTTCATATACAAAGATACATTTTATCTGCGGAAAATCAGAATCGAGCTGATTTCCAACGGTCGGCTTATCGCTCGCCACGCGTTGTAAATGCATTGTGCTTAGCGCTTTAGGCTTTGCATAGGTATAAAATAATCCGGTTTATTTTATTGTTGGCGCTTAAATAATCCCTGCGGAATTTGCAACTGTCGGCGCCCGACATAAATTTACTGACGAATCTCTATAGAACCATTCCGGCAGCTTCCGTCTCTTCGATAGCCGTGTCCCGTGGTTGCCGCTCTTATGCTTAACAATTGTCCAATCCATGGCCCGGGGCAGGTTGTGGTCAAATCAAGAACATGAAGAAATATATCTTTTCTATTGTGGCGCTCATGAGCTTGTCGACTCCGGCTTTTTCAGCTGCCGCACACGGGCCGTCGGGAGTCATTGTCAGGCAGACGATGCCCAGAGTTGCCGATCAGGGTAGCCGTTCGACAGAGATCACGGTCAACGGGATTCCATTCGAGGAATACAGGAAAACGCCCGCACGTGCCGACGAAGCGACCACCTATGTTGTCACTCCACAGATCGAATATAATGCCGAGGCCGGCGAAACGCCGTTCGATATTCAGATAGCAGTGCCGCGCAATCTCGACATTGAGAATCCCGACAATAATTATGTCAGGATGGCCACTTATATTGCCGGGGGCGAAGATGAGGATATGGTTTTTCCCTGGGATCTGACTGCCGGAACCTACGACTTTATGTTTATCTGTAAATCCCCCGAGGGATATAAGCTAATTTGCCGCGACGACGTTGTGGTGAACTCCGACATGACGTTGTCGGTGTCGACCTCCGAGGCGGTAAACCATATAGTGTATAACCCGCTGCTGAGCGACGGCTCCGTACCCCATCCGTGGATCGATTTCGAGAGGGGGGAAGAGGCAGTCCCTGGTAATGCGACAGATATGTGGATGGATAATGTGTTTCGTCACCGCAGCTCGCTTCTGGCTTTTTTTGTCGGCGGCAATGTCGGGCTGTGGGAGATCGACGATGAGGGAAATCTGTCTGACATGAGGAATGAGTTTAATGTATGGGTCAACGACACCGAGGCATTCAGCTTCGATCTGGTCACCACCGTGGCTCAGTCTCAGGCGGGAAACTCTTATATAATGCTGTGTGCCGACGGGTCGAAAGCGCAGACGGTCACTAATGACATTAAAAATTTTAAGTCGATTCAGCTTAATGTCGGTGGTTATCTCTATGAACCATCACCTGAGGAATATCCATGGATTGGGAACTCAGGAAGCTGCGATTATGCAACTTATTATAAAGGGAAGAACGAGGGTATTTTACAAGATGGTTTCGGAGGTGTGGCATGGAACGACACGCGCCTGAATCTGTGTAACTGGCTTGATGGCGATGGAAAAGTTCTGCGTTCTGAAATACGTCCTTTAGTCAATCGCCCTCTTTTTGTAAATTATGATAATAGTTTCAACATTATCAGCCAGCCTCTGATGCTCGATGGCGACGACTGGAGCCTTCAGACTTCGTTGCTGGGTAACACCGAGTATATGAACTACGATTGCCTCGACTTTTTTACGGAATCGGACCGCGCGTATGTCGCCAACAGTCAATATCAGGCCGATGATCTCGATATCGTCTTCGGCGACAATGTGCCCGTGACCCTCTTTCTTCGTCCGCGATACCAGCCTAACTATCTCTTTGTCGGCAGATATGGCGAGATACGCACGGTCGATTATGCCAACCATAAGCTAAGCATCAAAAAAGATGGCGCCGAAGTGTGCTCGTCGTGGGCCGACCTGAAATCGGCATTCAGTTCGTGGGAAGTCGATGACATCTGGAAAACACCCGGCGAATGGGATTACGAAATAGACAATGCCGACATGGCGGTCGACAATCTTCAGGGCCGGAACACCTGCCTGATTCATCTTGGCAAAGACGCATCAGCGCCTGTTCCCGGCGTCACCCGCATGCAACTGCGCGATGTCTCGGGCCATGTGACAGACCGCTTCAAGACTGCCGCCGACGGCAAACTTTATTTCTCGGCCGGTTCGTGGGCAGAGTGGTCGTTCAATTATGAGCCCTTGGAGGAAGTGAAAGTGGAGGTTGCGCCTTACGGCACCGGCCGCTGGACTCCGTTCGAGGTCGAGGAACAGCCCGACAAATACTTTGCCAAAGGTTTCGGCGCTTTCTATGAAGGCAGCCTCAGCCAGATAACCGAAGGAGCTCCCTACGGATGGTTCGATGTGCGCATATCTCTGGCAACTGCCGAAGGGAACACCCAGCAGCAGGTCATCTCGCCCGCGTTCCGTATCGATGACCTTGCCGGCGTCAGATCTGTCGGCTCCGATATTCAGGAAAACAGCCCTGTCGAATATTATAATTTCCAGGGCATCAGAATATCAAAGCCAGAGCCGGGAATGCCGGTTATCGAGCGGCGCGGCGACAGCGTGGTCAAAACCATCGCAAGGTGACATCTCAATGTCAAAAATCGCCCTGGCGTATGGACGTGCCGTAATGCTGTTAACTTAGAAGAAACCGGCGTCAGAAACGCCCTGGCGTAGGGACG
>OGWR01001720.1_pt1 | contig 17189 bp, 10 predicted proteins | sample 1576061 | NCBI WGS metagenome assembly OGWR01 (sample SAMEA3541511, study PRJEB24748) | human gut metagenome | biome: human gut; feature: human-associated habitat; material: faeces | place: China | collected 2012 | reverse complement strand
CGTTGCCGACTTTGACGCGGGGCAGGGCATACTGCTTGCCGTTCTGGTCTACCTGGAAGTCGAGGTAGAGAGTGGAGCGGGCCATGGCGTCCTGGAAGGGTATATCGAAGGGAATGGTGACTGTGCCTCCGTTGACGTAGTCTACGACCTGGCCATTGTCGCGCACGTTGACGCCCTGGAACAGTGTGGGCTGGCCCTTGGCCTCGCCGTAGGCGTTGACGCCCTTGACCTGGCCGGTCTCCCACTGGATGACGGGGGTGGCGGTAACGCGGGCATTCTGGAGCATGAACTTGGCGGGGATGCGGCCCGTGACGGTGCCGGGCACCTTGTCGCCGACCTCCTCCAGGGGGGTGGGGTTGGTAGAGAAGAAATCACTCTTGAACTGCCCGAGCTTCTTCGAGCAGCCGGTGGCGACCAGCAGTGTGCCGGCGGCCAGAAGCATCAATGAATTTCTGCGCATAACAGTAAAAGGTCTATTTGGGGGCAAAGATACAAAATAAATCTCAAACGAGACAACGCACCCCTGAATCGAGCATTCGGGATGCTTGAAGAGGACTTTGGAGAGCCGATTTTTGGGCCTGAGTGTTAAGAATAGTTAAAAATCGGGGCATTTTCGGGGAAACCCTTGCGGGGTCCGAAAAAAGGCACTAACTTTGCATCGCAAAACGGGAGAGACCCCTACGAGGGATTTCAATCGGTTGCAGACAAGTTGACTCCGTGGCTCAGTTGGTAGAGCAAATGACTCTTAATCATTGGGTCGAGGGTTCGAGCCCCTCCGGGGTCACAATCAAAAATGGCAAATCGCCGCAAAGCACTGAAATCACTTGATTTTCAGTGCTTTTTGTCAATATTTCAGATTGGCAGTGAATATGTAGCCACGTTACCCGTCATGGGTCAGCGGATCAGGGTCAGCGCAGCGTGAATTGCGCTTCTTTTGTCAATAACTTATGGTCTACTGAACAAAATAAGCTCTATTTTATTCAATACAACGATTTGATTGAATAAAACCACTATATTTGCAGTCTAAAACGAACTGTAATGAAAACAACGATACTCAATCAGCGGGCGGAACGCGACGGATTGTTGTCGCGTCCTTATCAGCAACGGCATACCAAGTATAAAGCTGACGAACTTTTGCAAAATCCGCTTATCAAACTTATAACCGGCCCTCGTCGCGTAGGTAAATCCGTTTTTGCCCTATTGATGTTGCAAGGTAAGAATTTTGCCTACCTTAACTTTGACGATAACCAGTTGCTCGAAAAGTGGGACGAGGATCTGGCAATGTCAGCACTTGATGATGTCTACCCAGATTATGACTTCATGCTGCTTGATGAAATTCAGAATCTTCCGGATTGGGATTTATGGGTAAGCAAGCTATATCGCCGGGGAAAGAATTTGATAATAACAGGCAGTAACGCCAAGATGTTGAGCAGTGAAATGGCAACTGTTCTGACGGGGCGTTATCTCCAGATTGAGATGTTGCCTTTCAGCCTTGAAGAAACTATGAGTTGGAAAAACATAAGCCACGACCGGGAGGAACAGGCGGCACAGGCAATAATGCTGGCTGATGACTATATGCGAAATGGCGGGGATCCTGAAACAATCCCGGCTCGTAGTATAACCAAAAGCTATCTCTCAACACTGTTTGATTCAATCCTGCTGAAAGATGTCGCACAACGGCATAAAGTAAGGAACACAAACGATCTATACAACCTTGCCACATATCTATTGTCAAACTTCTGCAATCCGATTTCTGCCAACGAACTTGCCGGAGAGCTGGGTCTGTCAAGTGTGGCGACAACCAAGAAATTCTGCGACTATCTCAACGAGCCTTATCTGTTCTTCTATTTGCCGCGCTTCAACAACAAGCTGAAACTGATGAACAAAGCTCCTAAAAAGGTATATGTAGTCGACAACGGTTTTGTGCAAAGCACAGCGTTCAATCTCAGTGAAAACCTCGGCCGCCTGCTGGAAAACCAAATCTTTGTAGAGCTCCTGCGCCGTGGCTATATCCCCGGCCAAACGCTATTCTATTATCGCACCCGCAACGACAAAGAGATTGACTTCGTCACCCGGAAAGGCGCAAAAGTAGAGCAACTGATACAGGTCTGCTACGATATGAACTCCGAGAAAACCCGCAAACGTGAACTCGACGCACTCGTAGAAGCCGCCGAAGAACTTCACTGCGACAACCTGCTTATCATTACCAATGCTCTACATGAGAAAATGGGTTACAAGGGAAAAGAAATTCGTGTAATTTCAATCGGGAACTTTTAATTTATGGTTGATATTTCTGTATTTTCATCCCGTGAATTAACTTTTATGACATGGTCTGTCATTGTGTTAATATGGATATGTTTTAGTCAAAAACTACGTCATTCCCTTAGTGATATTCTCAAAGCATTTAATTAATTTATTCAATAATAAATCATCGTTATGGGTATAATACTAAAATCTCATCTCGCAAAATTCTGCGATAACTACGAACTTACAACAGATTCTATTTCTGATACAGAAAAATTTGAACTTTTTACAGGATATTCAGTAGCCTCTAAATTCTATACATCAGAAACAATAACTAAAACACTCCTCCAAGAAATCCACACTGGAGATGGAGATGATTGGGGAATTGATAATTTTATCGTTATTGTGAATGGAAAGATAGTTGTAACTATTGATGAAATTGAAGAGCTATACAAGCTTAATAAATTCCTTGAAGTTCAATTTATCCTGGTTCAAGCCAAAACATCCGCAACAATTAGTTCCGCAGAATTTGGGCTCATATTAGATGGCGCAAAGTATGTCTTTCAGGGGATTGACTACAAACAAATACGGCCCAAACATAACGATAAGATTAAAGAGTATTGTGAAATTGTTGAGTATATCTATGAAAAGAGTGCTGATTTTAAGAACGGAGAGAACCCAACCCTAACAATTTATTATATTTATCAAGGCTATTATCAGAAAGTCGAGGAAGTTGAAGCCAAACGGCAACTCAATGAAACAGAATTAAATCAACTCAATCTATTTAGCCATATAAATTATCAAATTCTCGGAGAGAACGAAATTATTGATTTGTATAAAAAATCCTTGATCAGACTTGAAGCTACACTAACGATTGGGAATGATAAAATTTTACTGCCTGATGTAGATGGGGTATCAGAAGGATATATATGTCTTGTGCCCTTTAAAGAGTTCCGAAAATTGATTTTGGATAATGATGGGAAAATTAATCGAGTGGTTTTTGAAGATAATGTTAGAGACTACCAGGGGGATAACCAAGTGAATAAATCAATGGAAGAAAGTATAAGGAATGGGGAAATTGCATTATTCACTATGATGAATAATGGAATAACCGTTATCGCAAAGACAGTAAAATTCTCACGACAAAATGTCCATCTAATGGATTATCAAATTGTCAACGGTTGTCAAACAAGCCATGTATTGCAAAAATTCACGAATTCATCAAATATTGATGAATTAAAATTATTAGTTAAAATAATTGGTTCTGAAGACAAGGTTATACGCGATAAAATTATAGTGGGTAATAACAGCCAGACCGAAGTAAAAAGAGAACAGCTTGTTTCACTTCTAGATAGCCATAAAAAAATCGAAGAGTATTACTTAGCCCAGAATCTGTATGAGAAATTATATTATGAAAGAAGATCAAAACAATATCGCAATGACCCTTCAGTACCTAATGCCAAAATAATAACGGTTGCTAAACAAATCCAATCGTTTATAGCAATGATTATTGGTGAACCACATAAAATACGTGGATATTATGGTTCAATTATCCAAGATTTCCAGAAACAAGATCGAGAATTAATTGATACAAAAAAACATCACCCTTCATTATATTATACTTCTGGATTAGCATGGTACAAATTAAACAACTTATTTGATCTTAACAAAATAAATAAAGCATATGGGAAGATTAAATTCCATCTTTTGTATGCATTCAGACTTTTATCGGAACCAAATTCTCTCCCAACAAGAAGTGCAAAAGTTGAAGAGTATTGTAATACCATATGCTCTCAACTATCCGATAGTAGTAAGTGTGAAGCTATATTTTTAGAAGCTGTTGATGTTATTTATCACATACTTAATCGTCTGCCAAGTGACAGTGAAAGATTCAGCGAATCTCTTACAAAATCAATTCTATCCAATATAAAAAAATCGAAGTATAGTCAATCTGAAAAATCGAGCAAAAAATTACAATCTTCTCCTATATATAACATATCGAATCCAAATATTAATGTGAAAATAGTTGGAAAGATTGATTTAGATAAATTTGATGAGAGAAAAAGATTTAAGTAAGATCCAAAATTTTCAGTAGAAGTTTGATAACTAGGAATTTTTGCTTCTTTTCGTAATAGGATTCTGCAATTATTTTAATAGTTTTGCAGCCGAAAACAGATTTTCATTCTAATGCTTAACATTTCCTCAAAAAACGTAAAGATATTTTATTCCGTCGTTGTCAGTATTATCATCGCGATATTATGGAATAACGCATGGAAGATAACAGTTCTCTTAGGAATAGCTCCAGACAGTATCCTGAATAAAGTTGTCAGGGATATCATAGTCATAATTCCTGCTCTTATGTTAACTGCCCTTGTTATAAAGCCGAAATATATATTTTCATTTCTCGGACTAACCGGAAATATAATTAAAGGATTCGGAATAGCTCTTGTATGCGTGGCTCCACTATATCTAATCTTCCCGTTTTTTGGCGAAACAAATCCCGGTTTAACAGTTCCTTTACTTTTGCAGAAAAGTATGATGCCCGGTTTTAAGGAAGAATTTATATGCCGCGCATTTATGTTCGGGTTGCTTTTCCGATATGCAAAGACTGGATTCTTCTGGGCTGTAATCCTGCCTGCCATATATTTCGGGTCATTACATATATATCAAGGACATGACTTCCTTTCATCATTAGCGGCTTTTGGGGTTACATTTATAGGTGCTTTATATTTCAGCTGGATGTATGTAGAATGGAATTTTAATTTATGGTTCCCCATAGGGCTGCATATGTTAATGAATGGTGCTTGGATCATATTCTCCATGGAGGGAACTGAAGTTGCAGCCGGAGGTCTCGTCTCAAATATAGCACGTGTATTAAGCATCCTACTGGCTGTCGCAATAACAATATGGTTTAAGCGACGAGATGAAGCAAGAGTGTTCAGCTATTCCGTCTGGCATTTCTGATTTCTCAATCTTTCGTCACAGTGAAAACTCCTATGCTCTTGTCGCATGAAAAATTCCAGCCTCTATTGCCCATACTCCCTGATGTTTCCGATAGAACACTATAAGTCAAAGTATCGGCTGAAATAACGCACCACTTTTCAGGTGGTACGTTTAGACGCGGGTGGTATATTCCAGCTTAAACCTGACACTGAAGAGTTCCAAAAAGTTATAAGGGAACAACCTTTTTAGGGATTTATTACTAACTTTATACAGACATAACACGGATTCCGCATGAAATATCTTAATATCAAAAAGACAACTATCGATTGTCGGAATATTCAAAGCCGCTCCGATGAGATAAATGCTGTCGGGAAGGCGATGTGTTTGTTAAATCAGAAGTTATAATATGAGAATAATCAGATGCACGGAAGGTGATTACGGGACGCTCGCCGGAATATGGGAGCGCTCAGTAAGGGCTACCCACGACTTTTTGAAAGAAGAGGATTTCAATGAGATAAGAAAGGCTTTGATTCCCGAATATTTTCCGAATGTGAATCTATACGCTATCGAGTGTGACGGAGTGTATGCCGGATTCATCGGGCTGAGTTCTGACACGATCGAAATGCTCTTTGTCGACAGCTCCTACAGAGGACAGGGCTATGGATCGGCCCTCATAGATTTTGCCAGACAACGTGGAGCGACAAAGGTTGATGTCAACCAGCAGAATACCTCCGCTTCAGGCTTCTACATAGCTAAGGGGTTCCGTGTCATATCGAGAGATGAAACTGACGATGCCGGCCGCCCATATCCGATATTACATCTGTCTTTATGAAATACCGGCCAGCAACGCGCCCCGATAATAAAGGGGCGGACAACAGCGCTCTCCCTGTCATATCCCGAATCGGCTATGAATAACCTTTATCTCAGTTTTCTTGCCCGTGTCAGTTCGATAGCCTCTTTGCCGGTGATGCTGTCGATGTCTATTCTGACAATGCAGACCGACTTGATGAATCGTGATATTTCTGTTTCGGGATCAATGCCCGGGCTATTTTATCTCCCTCGTCCGAATTCCTTTAGGATTCTTGCCGGCACTCCCCCTATAAGGCAGTCGCCCCGAAACGATTTAGTCACGACAGCTCCGGCTGCGACTGAGACATTGTCGCCAAGGGTCACGCCCCCGAGAATTATAGCTCCGGCCCCTATCCAACAGTTATTGCCGATGGTGACAGGCTCCGCATAGGTTTTACAGAAATAGGCTTTCGGATTGGTGTCGAAGTCGGGATTGCGCCTATCATTCCAGTCAGCCGGATGCGTCCGAAGCCGCATATAGCCGTCGCCGACCGAACAGTTCTCTCCGACATGTCCGAACAGCTCTTTCAGCATTGAATAGCGCTCGGCCCGCTGCTCATACGGCAGTGAATTGTAGCGTTGCATCACTGCGTCGCAACGGCCTTCATTTCCAGAAAAACCTTATCGTGGCAGTCATAAAACTGTCCTGCCATACACTTCTCAAGTTCAGTCATGCCTAAAAATGGCTAACGCGCGGCTCAGTCGTAGATGAGCGAGTGGATTTTGGCAGGGTCGGGAGCGGGAAGCGCTGCGGCCTCACTGCGCAGTTCGGCGGCGCGGTCAGCGTCGCCGCCGCTGCGGTCGAGCAGGTCGGCGAGCTTCAGCATGGCGTCAGCCTTGACCATCGGAGGCACCTTTCCCTTGTTGTCGACAACCATTCCGAGATATTTGGCGGCCAGACCGTCGTTCTGTCCGAAAATTTCCCCCGCGAGATAGCGGCTTCCCAGAATATACTGCGCCTGGAAGTATCCGCCGGCGGCGGCAGTCTGATAGCAGCGCTCGGCCTTGGCGAGGTCTTTCGGAAAACCGTCGCCGGTCTCGTAGGCCTGCGACATTATCAGGCAACCCTCGGGGTTGTCGTTGTCGGCCGCAAGCTTCATATATTCCATTGCCTTCTGCATATCGGGAGCAGTTCCGACCCCCTGGCGGTAACACATCGCCATAAACGACTGGATTCTCCCCTTCAGCAGGCGGTTCGTTTTCAGGTTAACCTCCTTGTCGGAAAACGATTCCGAGGGGTCGGCATCGAGAGCCAGACGAGCATAATGGAAAGCCTTGTCATAGTCTTTCGTCACTCCGACACCACGGAAATAGAGCGTGGCAAGATTGAAATAGCCGCCCTGTTCCCCTGCCGCAGCCGCCTTCTCGAACCACTGGACAGCCAGCGGAAGATTGCGCTCCACGCCCTGTCCCTTGAGATAGGCGACACCGAGATTCGACATCGCGGGGGCGCTCCCGTTCTCCGCGCCTTTCTGAAACCAGTAGGCAGCTTTCTCGAGATCGCGGGCCACCCCGCTTCCCTGCTGATAGACGATACCGAGATTGTTCTGCGCCACAGCATTGCCGCCGGAGGCAAGTCGCTCAAGGCTCTCGTTATAGACAAGCTCATTCTGCGCCACAGCCACAAGAGCCATGAACAGTGCAATTATAATTGTCAGGATCTGTTTCATAATTTCATAGTTAAAAGATTAGAAGTCTTCAAATTTACGCATTTTCCGGCAATTGCCAAAACCGCCGGAAGGAGGTTTACTTTCCGGCGGTTTTGCAGGCGATAAGAACCGTGTCAGTTGTAGCCTTTGTTCTGGACGTAGAGGCCCGGCACATAGTAGAGCTGGTTATAAGGGATCGGATAGAATTCATTCTTTCCGGCGGTATAATGGGCATCCTGATAATACTGTCCGTATTTAGTGCCTTCATACGATGCATTTTTCTCTGTCTCGAAATATGCGTTGAGCACGTCCGAGGCAATGCCCCAGCGCCGCAGGTCGAAATATCGGCTGCTTTCCATCGCCATCTCAAGGCGACGTTCCCAGCGCAGACATTTGCGGGCCGTTTCCTTGTCGGCGAAATATGACGCGGGATAGAGGGCAATTTCGCAGAAATCACGCGCATAGGCGATATGTTTGTCGACAGAGTTGGCCGCACGCCGACGGATGTCGTTGATTATTTCGCGGGCTTCCCCAAGCTGACCGAGTTCTATAAGCGCTTCGGCGCGCATCAGCATGACGTCGGTGTAGCGGAACACGTAGTCGTTCATGGCGAACGCCTGCCACGAGCCTTCGAAAGTCTCGCCGGCGCTGCGTTGCGGCACCTCCTTGAGCGACGTATAGTAGCCGTAGGTGTTCGGTGTGCGCGAGTTTTCGGTTGTCATGGTGAAGTCGCTCTCATATTTATATGGGAATGTCGGCATGCCGACAGTGTGGAACAGGCGCGGATCCCATTTCTGCGATGTCGGATTGCCGTTGACAGGATAGTCGTTTGAGTCGTTATAGTTATCGAACATAGGCAGTCCGTCTTTGGTCTTGAAGGCATTGACGAGGTTCTGCGACGGTTTGTGGAAATCCCAGCCACATGACCATATTCCCCAGCAGCCGTTGAGCGTGTTCGACCAGTTAGCGCGGCCGAAACGGGTGTTGTCGTCGGTATACTGCGAGGTCTGGACGGCAAAAACCGATTCCTTGCTGTTCTTGTATTCGGGCAGGAAGATGTCGCCGAAGTCTTCGAGATAGCCATAACGCGAGTTCTTGACGACTTCAGTATATTCGACAACTTTCTTCATATAGTCGGCGTTGATGAATTCGACACCGTCGGTGGCTTCGTAGCCGTCGCCCCAGGCGAGGGTCAGGTAACACTTGGCGAGATATGCCGCAGCGGCAACCTTGTTGGCACGTCCGCCTCCGTCTTCAACTTCGAGAGGGAGTCCGTCGTAGGCCATCAGAAACTCTTCGATGACCTTTCCCATCAGCTCCTGATAGGTATATTCGTCGTTTCTGACCTGCTCGTGGGTGCTCTGCTCGAAAACAGCCTTGTCGATCCAGGGCACCTGACGGAACATAGTGACAAGTTTGAAATAGCTGTGGCCGCGAAGGAAGTGGACTTCAGCCTCGCGCTGTGAGGCAGTGGCTTCGCCGAGAACTTCGACACCATGCTGTTCGAGGGCTGTCAGGGCGCGGTTACAGCGTGAGATGTTGCAGTAGAGCCGATACCATAGTTCGTCGAGCTCTCCGGGTGTCGACGTCAGAGTCGACCATATCTCCATCGGATGGTAGCCGGTGTCGGTTGTTCCGCCGCCACCTTTGAGGCAGTCGTCAGATCCGAGATCGCCGTAGGGCCAAAGGTTGAAGGGGTAGCTGAACCAGCAGTCGCCGAGAGAGGCATAGGCGGCATTGACCATTTTATCGGGCTGCGAATATGCGAGGTCGCCGTCGATGACGCCCGTCGGGGGAACGTCGATGAAATCGTTGCAGGCCGAAAGAGTCATGGCCAGCGCTATAACGGAATATATTTTCAATGACTTCATTGTCAGTCAGGTATTATTTATGGTTAGAAATCGAGTTGGAGGCCGAAAGAGAAAGATGTCGGGATAGGATAGGCCCAGTTGGCGTTTTCGGGGTCGGAGCAGGTCAGGCTCTTGCTCTTGATTGTCAGCAGGTTCTGGCCGGAGACGTAGACGCGTGCTTTTGTCATCCGAAGCTTAGCCAGCAGGCGGTCGGGCAGGCTGTAGCCGATCTGGAGCGTGCGGAGTTTGGCGTATGAGCCGTTCTCGACGAAATAAGAGGAAGTCCGGCCTTCGTCGCCGATATTGTTTGTTGTCAGCATAGGTATTGTCGATGAGGTATTGACAACCGGAAGCCACGCGTCGAGCACGCGCTCACCCTTGTTGCTGCCGGCATCGGTGACGCTCCAGAAATCATTTTGGAATTTCTGGTTATTGTAGACATCCTGACCGAGCACACCCTGCCAGAACATCTGAAGGTCGAAGTTCTTATATCCGAGTTCGACATTGAGACCGAACGAGAGATCGGGCACGGGATTGAAAATCCACGTCTGGTCGTCGGGGGTTATACGGCCGTCGCCGTCGAGGTCGGCGTAGCGCATTCCGCCCAGACGGGCGTTGTCCTGACCGGAATTCTGAGCCTCTTCGCGCGAGGTGAAAAGGCCGTCGAAGACATAACCTACGATCGAGCCGTAGGGCTGACGGGCCTCAACGAGGTTTTCCTTTGTTGTGTGGGCATACGAGCCGGTGGTCGTGTTCGGCAGATAGGTTACCCGGTTGCGGAAGAAGTCGAAGTTAAGGGAGGCTTTGTACCAGAGGCCGCATTTCAGACGGTCGCGCCATCCGATAAGGAATTCCATACCCCAGTTGCGAAGCGACGGGCCGTTCAGCCACGAGGCTCCCCCTTCGCCCATCGCACCGAGATAAGCGGGCGTTATGAGCATATCCTTAACATCTTTGATATAGGCGTCGACTGTGCCGAAAATACGGTCGTTGAGCATACTGTAATCTACGCCAAGGTCATACTGGATCGTTGTCTCCCACTTGAGATTGTCGTTTGCCGTCTGGCTGGCAATATATCCCGAGGGGAAAATGCCGCTCTGCTGGAGCAGGAGATCGTAGGCCGACGAAGTGACGCGGTCATTTCCGTAATCGGCCACATAAAGGGCATAGCGGGCTGTGTTCGAGATCGCCTGATTGCCGGTTTTACCCCACGACAGGCGCAGCTTCAGATCATTAAGCCACTGCTTTTTGATATTCTCCGAGATGCGGTAGCCAAGAGTTGCGGCGGGAAAGGTTCCGTAGCGGTTGTTGCGGCCGAACCTCGACGAACCGTCGCGGCGGATGGTAAAGGAGGCCAGCAGCAGGTCGCGCCAGTTATAGTCGACTTTACCGAAGAACGATACCAGAGAATAGGCCGACTTGTTGCCTGTCGATTTCTCGACGCCGACCGATGCGTCAGGATACATATAGTCGGAGTTCTCGATGTCGTAATCCTCGTTATACCCCGAGAAGTCGATACGGCTCTGGCGGAAAAGCTCCATACCGGCGAGAACGGTGAAGTTGTGTTCCTTTGCCAGAGTGAAATTATAGTTGGCGGTGTTTGTCCAGGTCCATTTCGAATCATTGGCCTGCGACAGCGTTGTTGAGTTAGTATCGTTGTTTACGATATCGCTGTGGAAGGTATAGTTATATGAGTGGATGAAAGCGGCGTCGTAGTCGAGGCCGAAATTACTGCGCAGAAGAAGGCCTTTTATCGGCTTGATGTCGACGAAAGCATTTCCGAACAGGCGCCACACATTCAGGGAATTATCCTTGTTGAAAGCGAGCTCGCGAAGAGGATTCTGACGGTCGGCCATGCTGCCTACAGGACCGGCGTAGGTTTTTCCGTCGGTCTCGAAAACAGGCACGATCGACGGCATCTTCAGAGCGTTCTCCATTGGCTGGCAGTCGACCTGCTTCGTATGGGTCAGCGTGAAGTTCTCTCCGACGGTAACAACCCGGCTTATATTGAACGAAGAGTTGATTCGGGCGGCGATATTCTCGAAATTGGTATATTTGAGAATACCGTCGTTCCTTTTATACCCAAGCGAGAAGAATACGTTCGAGCGATCGGTGGCCGACGAAACCGAAGCATCGTAGCTCTGGGCGAAGCCTGTGCGCGAAATCTCGCCGAGCCAGTCGGTATCCGACATCAGCATCGTGCGCCGGGCGTTGATATACCCGTCGTAAAGACCGTTGACAGTATAATTCACATAGTTTTCGCTCGCGATGTCATAGACTCTGATAGGATAGCCCGAAGCTGCATTCAGATTCAGGCCATAGCTCGAGGCATAGGCAACCGGGTCGATGCCGTCGTTGAGGGCCGCCTGTGCCATGGCGGTGGCATATCCGGGAGTGTCGAGCAATTTCATTGTGGCCTGCGACGAATAGAACTGAGCGGTCAGATTCGTCGAAAAGCTGACATTGATTCTGTTGTCGCCCTGGGCGGCCTTCCCTTTTTTGGTTGTTATGATAATCACACCATTGGCGGCCCTCGAACCGTAGATCGAGGCCGAGGCGGCGTCTTTGAGAACCTGCATGCTCTCTATGTCGTTCATGTTCAGCGAATTCAGAGTCGCTGTTGTCGGGACACCGTCGATAACGAACAGTGGATCCTGCGATGCATTGAACGAACCGATACCTCGGATGCGCACAGAGCCGGTGCCGCTCGGCGAGCCTGTGGCGGTAACCGTCATCCCCGGCACTTTGCCCTGAAGGGCGCGCATGGGATCAGTGTCGGCCGAAGTCTCGAGCGACTTGGTCGAGACCACCGACACCGCGCCCGTAAGATCGGCCTTGCGCACGGTCTGATAGCCGACAACCACAACCTCGTCGAGAAGTTCGGAGTTTTCTTCGAGATAGATTGTCATCGACGGGGATGCTTTTACGGCAGCCGGACTGTAACCTACATAAGAAACTTTAAGGGTAGAGCCTTCGGGAACCGAAATCTCGAAATTACCGTCAATGTCGGTAGCTGCGCCCGCCTTGTTCGTATCGCACACGACAGAAGCACCTATCAGCGGCTCGTCATCGGTTTTTGAAAGCACCGTCCCATGCACAGTGATATTCTGTGCCTGCACTACGACTGCCATCAGGAGTGGCAACACTGCACTGAGAATTGTTCTTTTCATTACTTGTGATGTTTTTAAAATTCCTGATGCAAATTTATTCCCTCGTCCGATAGCCTGAATATCACGGATGTTGTGCAAGCTATCATATTTTCGATAATGCCCGATATTTTATATGTTATGCACAATTTTTGCCATATCCCCGGACAAAGCGGGCCGTCGGACATTTCACTTCCGGCAGCCGAGCGTCGGCGGCGCTACTTTGCAAGATTGTTTCTGGCTTGAGAAGGGGTCTCGCCGTAGGCGTCGCGGTAGCATTTCGTAAAATATGCCGGAGTCGAAAAACCGGTTTCATAGGTTATCTCGGCGACAGTGCGGTCTGTTGTCAGCAAAAGCTCACGTCCGCGCTGAAGACGCAGGCGTCTGATAAGCTCTACAGGCGCATAGTTGGTCAGCGATTTTATCTTACGGTAGAACTGCGACCTCTCAAGCCCCATCTTAGAGGCTATCATGTCGACATTGAGATCCTGATTGCCGATCTCTTTCATCAATATGTCGAGAAAGCGCCTGTAGAAATCGCTGTCGATATCGGTTGTTCCGAGGCTCTCTATTGCCTTCGGCCTACGGTCTGAGGTGACCGGGAACGGCCCCGACTGCCACAGATCTTTTATTCGCTTGCGGTTTGCTATAAGGCTTGCGCATCTCGATTTAAGCACACTGCTGTTGAAGGGTTTGGAAAGATAGCCGTCGGCCCCGCTTTCGTAGCCCTCCACGCGCTGCTCGTCGAGCGAACAGGCCGTAAGCATAAGCACAGGTATATGTGATGTAGATACCTCTTCTTTAATGCGGCGGCAACACTCCAGCCCATCCATAACCGGCATCATCACGTCGCAGATTATCAGATCGGGCACATATCTGGCAGCAAGCCTGACCCCCTCTCTGCCATTCGGCGCCACTATTATGTTATAGTCCGGCGCTAAAAGTTCACCGACAAGTTTCTGAATGTCTCTGTTGTCGTCGATTATGAGCACCAAAAGCTTCTTATCGTCGAAAGTGAAGTCGCTTTCTATGTTGTCAAGCTCGGCCCCGGCGTCTTCACGGGCGATCGTCCTGTCAGCTTCGGCGACAGCCTCAGACACGTGTCTGACAGGTAGCTTCACAGTGAATTCCGTGCCGACGTTCAAAGTGCTTTCCACACTGATCGACCCTCCGTGAAGCTCAACGAAGGCTTTCGCCAGCGACAGTCCTATGCCCGACCCTTTCGGATTGATACGGTCGACCTGATAGAACCTGTCGAAAATATTGCCGAGATCTCTGGCGCTTATGCCTTCGCCGGTGTCGGCGACCCTGAACGTAAGGTTGTCGCCGTCGCTTTCGTATGACACCGTTATCGAACCGTTGTCAGGTGTATATTTAAAGGCATTCGAAAGAAGATTGAAAAACACGCGCTCGATTTTCTCGACATCAATAGCCATGACCACAGGCGTTTCCTGTGCCGGACCAACAAGCGTCAGTTTGATGTCGCGCTTCCGGGCCACGGAGTAGAACGATTCCATCCAATCGCCCACAATCCGGCTGAAATCTGTCTCTATCAGAGTCAGTCCGAGTTTGCCGTTCTCATATTTACGAAAATCAAGTATCTGGTTTATAAGCCGCTGAAGTATTTTGATATTCTTGTTGGCGATTCTGATGAGTGTCGACTGCTGAGGGGTAAGATTCCCGGCTTCAGCAAGTTGGGCAACCGGTTCGGCAATAAGAGTGAGCGGAGTGCGCAGGTCATGCGACACATTCGTGAAGAAGACAAGTTTAGACTGTGTGGCAATCCGGAGTTGCTCGTTGAGTTGTGTCTGCTTGTTCTTTTCCTCTTCGAGCAGTCTGTTGCGGGCCAAAAGCTCTTTCTGATGGCGGCTGCGCTGCCAATAGGCGCGGAGCAGAAGAAAACCGACCCCGAAAAGAAGCACGATAATCGCAATGCTGGCGTAGAAAAGCGACGTCTGTGACGAATGCTGCGCCCAATAATCATCAATCTGCGCTTTGAGCAGTTTCATTTTCCCCGTCTCTTCCTTCAAGGCCTCGTTCTGAAGCAGCAGAATATCGGCATTCGTTAAATCGACAGCCGAAGATACCGGAAGAATTGTCTCCTTTTTATATGGCTCGTTCTTGAGAATCGCCAGAGCTGTCTGAATTAGCCGATGCCCCTCGGTAGGGTAAAGGAAGGTGGCATCGATAACACTGTCGGCCACGGCCTTGATACCGATGTTCGGGGCCGCGTCGATTCCGATGATCCGGATATCACGGCGTCCATGGCGCCGGGCAACTTCCGACGCCCCGATAGCCATGCGGTCGTTATGGGCATAAATGAGGTCGACGTCGCTGTAGATTTCAAGGAGCGAATCGACGGCTGCCTCAGCGTCCTCCTTGTTCCAGTTTGAAGCCACACTCGTCAGCAATGTGCCTCCGTTTTTCTCGAATTCACTGACAAACCCCTCATGCCGACCTTCGGCGGGCGTCGACCCTTTCAGGCCGTAAATCTCGATTGCCTTGGCCCCTTTCCCTGAAATATGGAGCGCATAATGGGCCGCCGAGCGCCCGAGACCCCTGTCGTCGACACCTATGCGGGCTGTGTAAGTGTCGCCATTGATATTGCGGTCGAAGATAACAACGGGAATCCCTTTTTCATACACTTCCTTAATTATAGGAGTAAGCGCTTCGGCTTCGTTAGGCGACACTATGATTATGTCGAAGCCGTTGTCGACGAAATATCTTATGTCGGCGATCTGTTTGGCGCTGCTGTCGTCGGCCGAACGGATTTCGGCGACGGCATCTTCGTGGAACATTATCTCGCGGTTAATCTCATCGTTCATCTTCGCTCGCCAGTCGTCCTGGCTACACTGAGAGACGCCGATTCTATAGGTTTTGCTTTCCGTGCAACCCCAAAGAATGAAAATTATTCCCAATATGAGACAGTGTGAGAAATGACGGTTCATTATCTATGGAATGTTTAAGGTTCTGCAAAGTTAGCGATAATCATATAAAAAAGAGTGCGTTAACTATTAAAAAGATGTCTGTGCAACGAATTTGACAGACTATTCACGATTTTTTATAGCCTTTCTTCGGACTTTGCTGTAGTTTTGCACTACCGGCCGATGAAACCGGATTTTCATCCCGACAATAACAAACTCAAAACATGAAAAGAATAAGAATCGTCATCGCTTCCTCCCTTATGCTCGCCACGTCGCTTCTGACTGCGACGGTTTCGGCCGCCGACGGTGTGGAAGTAAGCCACCTCGGTGTGAACAACACTCTGGTAAGAATTACCGGCGCCGGGAAGTATCTTCTGCTTCCTGTGCAGGAATCGAACGACGACGCAAAAGTCAGCGTTCTCGCCGATGGAAAAATCGAAAAGACAATAAACGTCAGACTTGCCAAAAGCAAAGTCGACTATTTTGTTCCTTTTGATCTCGACCCCTACAGAGGGCACGATATTCTGCTTAACATCGTAACGACCCAGAACAGGTCGAATATCCGCGAGGCCAAAGATGACGCCTGCTGGAAAAACCTGACTCTGGCCGACACTTTCGACACGACGAACCGCGAGAAATACCGACCCGCATATCACCACACGCCGCTTTACGGCTGGATGAACGACCCAAACGGAATGTTCTATAAAGACGGCCGGTGGCATCTCTACTATCAGTGGAATCCCTACGGGTCGAAATGGCAGAACATGACCTGGGGCCACTCTTCATCGGCCGACCTCGTCAGATGGGAGCACCATCCCGCCGCTATCGAGGCCAACGGACTCGGCACAGTGTTCAGCGGAAGTTCGGTCGTCGACAGTGCAAACACCGCCGGATTCGGCCGCGACGCCGTCGTCGCCCTATATACGTCGGCCGATGTAAGCCAGACCCAGAGTCTTGCCCACAGTTCCGACGGCGGAATGACTTTCGAAATCTACCCCGGCAATCCGGTTCTCACTCTCGAGAGCGAAGCCCGCGACCCGAATATGTTCTGGGATGCCGACAACGGCCGCTGGGTTTTGTCGCTGGCCCACGCCCTCGACCATGAGATGCTTTTCTTTACCTCGCCCGACCTGAAGGAATGGACTCTTCAGGGCTCTTTCGGCAAGGGAATCGGCGCGCAGGACGGTGTCTGGGAATGTCCCGACCTGTTCAGGCTGAAAGTCGACGGTTCGGGCGAAGAAAAATGGGTACTTGTCTGCAACATAAACCCCGGAGGCCCCTTCGGAGGAAGCGCAACACAATATTTCACAGGCGATTTCGACGGGAAAACCTTCATTGCCGACACCGACGCCGAAGGCGTAATCCCTACAAAATGGATGGACTACGGCAAAGACCATTATGCGACGGTCAGCTGGAGCGATGCGCCCGACAACCGGCGTGTGCTGATCGGATGGATGAGCAACTGGCAATATGCCGGCGAGGTGCCGACAATACAATATCGGAGCGCCAATACCCTTCCGCGCGAAGCCCGTCTTTTCCGCGCTCCCGACGGCCAGCTTTATCTGTCGTCGTCGCCCGTGGCCG
>OGWR01001711.1_pt1 | contig 17250 bp, 10 predicted proteins | sample 1576061 | NCBI WGS metagenome assembly OGWR01 (sample SAMEA3541511, study PRJEB24748) | human gut metagenome | biome: human gut; feature: human-associated habitat; material: faeces | place: China | collected 2012 | reverse complement strand
CTCCGCAGATGCGGTAGTTTCCCCCGGTGATGTGCAGCGGTTTCCCGTGGACAAGACACGCTGCGATCTTGCGCCGTGCGCCTTCGTAAATCTCCTGCACGGTAGAGCGTGAAATGTCCATTTGCGCGGCACACTGTTCGTGGGTTTGCTGCTCCAAGTCAACCAGACGAATGACCTCGTATTCGTCTAGCGTCAGCAGGATCGGCTTGGTATTCTCGCACCCATTGGGGCAGAAGGTATCAACTTGTGGTGCGCCACAAATCCGACGGCACCGTGGCGGTCTTGGCATGGACGCGTTCCTCCTTTTATTTTCGGTATATACCGATTATAACACCTCGCTCAGAAAAATCAATACAGATTTTTCAAAAGTCGCTGTAATGCTTATCAGAATCTCAAATATAAATATGGAAATCGACATTTTTGGTGCAGAGGATATTCAAATCTCCAAGCTGTGTGTCGGATGCATGAGTTTCGGCAAGGCATTGACCAGAATCCCGCGGATGGCAGCCGGAAATGCAGCGCCGTCCCAATCAGCGGCTTTTCTGTTTCCGGTATTCCGTTGGGGTTAATTGGTAGCGTTTTTTGAATAATCTGCAAAAATAGTCAACGTTATGAAATCCTGTCTCAGAAGAAATGAGACTGACTTTTTTCTCGGTTTTTGAAAGCAACTGACCGGCCTGTTTTAAACGGTAGTTAATGAGATAGTTAACCGGCGTTATATGTAAATATTTCCGAAACAGATTCAAAGCGGTACTTTTACTGACCATTGCCTGTTCTGCAATGTCATCCAATGAGATACTCCGTGAGTAATTTAGATGGATAAATTGCAGCATGAGCTGTAACCGGGCTTGAGAAGCGGTTGAATGATCCTTGTGTTCTTCCTGGTATGAAATGTCTGTGTTTTCAAATATTTCCAGCCAGAGATTCTGAAGGAGAGAACTGGTAAGGAGTTCTTTGGATAAAACGGAATCCTGTGCAGAAATAATTTGCCGCATGATAGATAAAACCTTTGCTTGCCAGCATACTTTTTTATGAAATACGAGAAATGGCAATGAGGAAGAAATGATCGGCAGAATATATTTCTGATAAATCAGGCTGTCGCAAGGGGCAATAAAAGAAGGCATAAATACAAAATTGGGAATGAGGGCTTTTGAGGGAGAATAAAGGCGATGGAGTACCTTTGTATTAATGAATATGCCATTTCCTTCGGTTAAATGAAATTGGTCTTCTCCAATCCACAAAGTAACGGTTCCGGATTCAATATAAATAAACTCCAATTCAGTATGCCAGTGCCATTCGATACAGTTGAAATCAAAAACGGACAGATCTTCATAATAAAACTGGAAAGGATAGAGAGTGCTTCCGTGCTGAGCTGTCTCCATCAAATCTTCACCTGTAATGATTTTGGTATAGGTTGTATTTATATTCATAGAAACCCCACTCTTTGAAACATACTTTACGATATTATACAATAAATTTCGGAAATAAATCAATGAAAATAAAGATATTATGTTATATAATTCAATAAAAAACGAGGAGTGATGACCATGCCAAATTACCGGAAAACAAAAATAGCCTGTTATATGGGATTTATTACACAGGCAATTGCAGCTAATTTTGCCCCATTGTTATTTTTGAAATTTCATAATGATTATCAGATTGCACTTGGAAAAATCGCATTGATTTCTACCTGCTTTTTCCTTACACAGTTGTTGGTAGACCTGTTTTGTGCAAAGTTTGTGGACAAAATAGGGTATCGCATCTGTATTGTTACTTCTGAGGTATGTTCCGCAGCAGGATTGGTTGGTCTGGCTTTTTTGCCGGAGCTTTTGCCGGAACCGCTTGTTGGAATTATCCTGAGTGTGATTGTATATGCAGTCGGAAGTGGTCTGATTGAAGTGCTTTGCAGCCCGATCGTGGAGGCGTGTCCATTTGATAACAAAGAGGCAACGATGAGTCTGCTTCACTCTTTTTATTGTTGGGGAGCAGTGGGAACGATTGTGATCTCTACACTGTTTTTTGCGGTGTTTGGCATGGACAGCTGGAAATGGCTGGCTGTCTTATGGGCGCTTGTTCCGGCCATAAATATCTATAATTTTGCAACCTGTCCGATCGAGCATTTGGTAGATGAGGGGGAAGGAATGGGAATAAAAGAACTGTTTCGAAAACCTCTTTTCTGGCTTTCCATATGTTTGATGATTTGCTCCGGTGCATCAGAACTGGCTATGGCACAATGGGCATCTGCTTATGCGGAAGCTGCTCTGGGGCTGTCAAAGACAGTTGGTGACCTGGCCGGTCCCTGCATGTTTGCTGTTACAATGGGGATCAGTCGTATAATTTTCGGAAAATATGGTGATAAAATGGATCTGATGAAATTTATGATCGGATCTGGAATTTTATGTGTGATATGCTACCTGCTTGTTTCTGTATCGTTGAATCCGATATCAGGTTTGATTGGATGTATTATCTGTGGCTTTTCTGTTGGGATTATGTGGCCCGGCACAATCAGTATTTCATCAGAAAGATTTCCGGCAGGTGGAACGGCTATGTTTGCTTTGCTTGCTATGGCGGGGGACCTGGGTGGAAGCATAGGTCCGGGGATTGTTGGACGTGTTACACAAAGTGCAGGAGACAATATTCGCGCAGGTATGGGAGTTGGGCTATTGTTCCCGATTATTTTATTAATCGTGCTTTTTATTTTTGCAAGGCAAAAAAATAATAAATGAAAGCTTTTTTACAATTCATTACATAGAAATAATAAGTCAGAAAACTGCCCAAAGAGTGATGGACTCAATTACAAAATATATTGAATCTAAGCTACTTCTAAAAGTAAATCGCAAGAAAAGTAAAATAGGAAGACCAATAGAGATAAAATACTTGCGATTCACATTTTACAATCAATTCAAAGCCAAGAAGTATAAAGCCAAAGCTCATGAAAAGTCAGTACAAAAGGTAGTAAGAAAATGGAATGACCAAAGGCAAACGGGAAGTGACAGAAGATGATGAGAGAGAAGCGGATGCCCTTGACTTTTCTTCAAAAAAGTTTTACTATCAAACTACTATTAGATAGTATTAAAAACTAGATATCGGGGTAATGTAAAAAAGAAGTGGTTTGAAAGTTGAAGAAAGGCAGGGGCGATCAGGACATGAATAAGAAAGCATGGAAAGCGGGTGCGGTATCGGCACTGGCAGTTGGAGCGGGGCTGGCGGCAGCGGCGTCGAAGCGGAAAAAGGCAGGAAAAGTGGTTAAGTCGGCTTCGGATTACCGGAATACGGAACGCGGCAGCCAGGAGAAAAACAGCAAGGGAATTTATTATTCAAAGGGAAATTATGAGGCATTTGCACGTCCGGAGAAACCGGCGGGAATCGAGGGCAAATCGGCTTATATCGTCGGAAGTGGATTGGCTTCTCTGGCGGCGGCGTGTTTTCTAGTGAGAGACGCACAGATGCCGGGAGAAAATATCCATATTCTGGAGGCGATGGAGGTAGCAGGTGGTGCATGTGACGGTATTCAGGATCCGACCCGTGGATATGTGATGCGCGGCGGCCGCGAGATGGAGGATCATTTTGAGTGCCTGTGGGATCTGTTCCGCAGCATCCCGTCCCTGGAGGTGCCGGGGGCATCAGTTCTCGATGAATATTACTGGCTGAATAAACACGATCCGAACTACTCGCTCTGTCGTGCGACGGTCAACCGAGGCGAGGACGCACACACGGACGGCAAATTCCGCTTGAGCCAGAAAGGCAGCATGGAGATCATGAAGCTGTTCTTCACGAAGGATGAGGATCTGTATGACAAATCCATTGAGGATGTGTTTGATAATGAGGTGTTTGATTCGGATTTCTGGCTGTACTGGAGAACAATGTTTGCGTTTGAAAATTGGCACAGTGCATTAGAGATGAAACGCTATTTTCAGCGTTTTATCCACCACATCGGCGGACTTCCGGATTTCTCGGCACTCAAATTTACGCGTTACAACCAGTATGAGTCGTTGATTCTGCCGATGCAGAAATATCTGGAGGCGGCAGGCGTCCAGATCCAGTTTGGCACTGAGGTTACGAATGTGCGGTTTGACATCCAGGGTGAGAAAAAGGTTGCGAAGGCGATTGAGTACGTGAAGGGCGGCGAGAAGAAGGAAATCGCGTTGACTGAGGATGATTTTGTCTTTATTACGAACGGAAGCTGTACTGAGGGAACGATCTACGGCGACCAGAATCAGGCACCGGTAGAAGGTGCGGAAGTGCGTACCAGCGGCTGCTGGAGTCTGTGGCGTCAGATTGCTGCGCAGGATCCGGCATTTGGACATCCGGAGAAATTCTGCTCGGATATCCAGAAGACGAACTGGGAGTCTGCGACGGTCACGACTTCGGATGAGACAATCATTTCCCAGATCCGCAAGATTTGCCGCAGGGATCCGAGAAGTGGACGCGTCGTAACAGGCGGTATCGTGAGCTGCCGTGATTCAAGCTGGCTGCTCAGCTGGACGATCAACCGTCAGGGACAGTTCAAAGCGCAGAATAAGGACGAGATCTGCGTCTGGGTATACAGTTTATTTACGGATGTACCGGGCGATTATGTGAAGAAGCCGATGCGCGCCTGCACGGGCAAGGAGATCACCGAAGAATGGCTGTACCATCTCGGAATCCCGGAGGATCAGATCGAGGAACTGGCTGAGAACCATGCGAACTGTACGCCGACGATGATGCCGTATATTACAGCATTCTTTATGCCGCGGCGTGCCGGAGACCGCCCGGACGTTATCCCGGATGGATGTGTCAATGCGGCATTTCTGGGGCAGTTTGCGGAGACCCCGCGTGATACTATTTTCACGACCGAGTATTCCGTCCGCACCGCGATGGAAGCGGTGTACGGCTTGTGCGGCGTAGACCGCGGCGTACCGGAGGTATGGGGAAGTGTCTACGATATCCGCGAGCTTCTGGACAGCACGGTCAAGCTGATGGACAGCAGATCGCCCCTGGAAATGAAGCTGCCGATGCCGCTTGAAGCACTCAAAAAGCCGATTCTCCGGAAGATTGACAAGACGGTGGTTGGAAAGCTGCTGCGCGATCACGGCGTGCTGAAAGACTGGATGGTGTAAGAGACTGAGGAACGCAGGTGTTACTGGACACGTATGCATGAACAGTAACACGCAGGTAAATATGGCTGCGTTAGATAAAGGAAGACAGGCTGTCACAAACAGAAGGCCCCGGACGGAAATCGTTCGTTTGGCATTCGTGTGGCAGCCTTTTTTTGTGTAACAGGAAATTGTCGTGAGGCACATTCTTTTTCACTTGCCCGTTTTTCTCTGACATGATACAATAAAGATTGGCGTAAATGTAGAAAATTTGAGAAGAAAACGATTTTGAAAAGGATCGTTTGATAGATGTGAGGGAAAATAGATGGATTATTTACTTTGTATCCCGGCGCGGGAGACAAATACGAGAGAGAATTGTGAGAAAATACATAATGTTCTGGCGCGCATGTCCGATACCTACAAACTGCGGATTGTACCGGAACCGGTTAAGAATAAGCAGTTTCCATGTCCGCCGTATTACAAGAAATACCGGATCTACAAGCCGGTAAAGGAACGCGATACGAACGGAGAGGCATATCTGGAAAAAGAAGAGGAAGAGATGCTCTTGAGTTCCTGCAAGACGGAGGAAGAACAGGAACTGATGAAAAGCTGTATCTATGCGTACCAGTATTCGGCGGCGATCGTACTTAAAAGCTTCCGGGAGAAGGAAAAGAAAAATAAGATGCAGGTTCGACCTCTTTCGGAGCGGACACAGGCGCCAAGAGGCGTAAGTGGTCCGAATAGGGGAGCACGTCTGGAAACACCGGAAAAAGCCGAAAAGCCGGAACAGGAGCGCAGCGCACAAGAACGTCCGTCTGGCAGTGACAGACCGGAACGATCGGAGAGAAGCTATCGGAACCGTACAGCGGATCGTGCTGCAGAGGGGAATACCGAGCGCACGCAGGGCAGAGAAAGAGCTTGCTCAGAGAGAGAGAAGGCAGCGCGTGTTTCAGGAGCCGAGAGAGCATCGGACAGACGCGGCGGAAACCGCGCGGTGCCGGAAAATGAGAAAAGGGAAGACCGCCCGGCTTCTGGAAGGCGGGAGCGGTTTGAGCGCCGTCCACCGCGCAGAGGAGAACGGCCAGAAGTGGAGAAAAATGAGGTCGTGAAAGACCCAGTGCAGGGCGAACTTCCGTTCCGCGCTTACATGGAGACAGGCAGCCTCCCGGCGTTCCGGGATACGGCAGCAACGGTGCCTGTACAGCCGATACAGCGGAAGAAAGAAGGTTATATGCCGATGGAGCGCAAACCGGCCGCGCAGACGCAGGAGCCGGAACCACAGGTGTAAGGTATGTGACCGAAACAGAACGATAAAATTAAATCATAGAATTTATAGAATGGCATCGAAACAATAAGAGTTCCGATGCCATTTGAGCATCAAACAGGACTATGCTTTCCATTTCTTTATTCCAACCATTCAGTTCTAATCCCCCCTATTTTCCGCATATGAATAAATGCAGTCTGTGAAAAGTACAGAACAGGGACAGAAAAAGGGGGAAATGCGCATGTATGAGAACCGGACGGTGGAAGAGGTGTGCAGGGAGTTTTCGGTCGATTTGCGGACAGGCTTATCGGCAGCGGAAGTGGAGGTGCGGCAGCGCCATTATGGGGAAAATGAGCTGCGGGAAGCACCACCGCGGAGTCTGATTGTGCGCATCGGGGCACAGCTTTGCGACTCCCTGATTTTTGTGTTGTTTGCGGCAGCCGGGATCTCCCTGCTTTTGGGCGAGTACGGCGATGCGGGGGTAATTCTGGCGGTTGTCGTATTAAATGCCACGGTGGGCGTGATTCAGGAGGGGAAGGCGGAGAAAGCGCTCGAATCCTTAAAACGGATGACGCAGCTGGAGGCGGTTGTGATCCGGGAAGGAAAAGAGCGGGAGATTGCCGCGCGGGAGCTGGTGCCGGGGGATCTGGTCGTGCTCGATGCCGGGAGGCAGGTTCCAGCCGACCTGCGTCTTACCGAGACAGCTGAAATGCGGGCAGAAGAATCAGCGCTGACCGGCGAATCGCGGGCGGTTGAGAAAAACAGCCATTTTTTAGCCGCCGGTGCGCTTCCGGTGGCAGAGCGTAAAAATGAGACATTTATGACTTCTTACGTGACGGCAGGGCGGGGAAAGGGAATTGTCATCGCCACCGGCATGAATACGGAGGTAGGGAGGATTGCCTCTCTGATCCGCGAGGCGCCGGAGGAGGAGACACCGTTGCAAAAAAGGCTGTCGGATCTGGGGAAACTATTGAGTATTCTTACGATCGGACTGTGCGTTTTATTATTTACCCTCGCCGTCTGGCAGAAGCGCGACGTGATGGAAATGCTGCTCACCGCGATTTCCCTGGCGGTAGCTGCCGTGCCGGAGGGGCTTCCGACGACGGTGACGATTGTGCTGGCGCTGGGAGTGACGAAAATGGCGCGGGCTGGCACGATCGTGCGCCGTCTTCCGTCCGTGGAAACACTGGGGGCAGTCAGCGTGGTCTGCTCAGATAAAACGGGGACGCTGACGAAAAATGAGATGACGGTGACGACATGTTATGTAAATCGACAGGAGTATACGGAACAGGAATTGGCGCGCTCTAAGGAAGGAGAAGTGGGAAAACGGCTTCTGGAGGTATTTGCGCTGTGCAGCGATGCCGGGGAGACGGTGGGGGATGCCACCGAGCGGGCGCTGTACGGATTTTGTGAAAACTGTGGTGTTTCTCCGGAGCATCTGCGTCGGAGATATCCGCGGAAAGGGGAGATTCCCTTTGATTCGGATCGGAAGAGAATGACGACGGTGCATGAGCAGGGAGAAAACTGGATTTCTTGTGTAAAAGGGGCACCGGATGTGATTCTTAAAAGGTGTCGTTATGAGATGGAAGAGGACAAAATTGTGCCGCTGACCAGGGAGAGGCGGACAGAGATTGAGGCGGAGATCACGCGTATGTCCGCGCGTGCCCTGCGAGTACTCGCGGGGGCGTATAGGGAGCTTCAAACAGGAAAAATGCCGGATGGAAAGAGGGAGAAACAGGTGGGACAGCTGGAGCAGAACCTGATATTTCTGGGTCTGGCAGGCATGATGGATCCGCCGAGGGAGGCAGCAGCCGGGGCAGTTGAGGCATTTCGCAGGGCATCTGTGCGGACGGTCATGATCACTGGAGATCATGCAGACACGGCGCTTGCGATTGCCAGGCAGCTGGGGATTGCCAAACGGCGGGAAGAATGCATGACGGGGGCGCAGCTGGAAACGCTGGATGAGGGAGCTCTGGAGGAACGAATCGGTTCTGTATCAGTCTTTGCACGGGTGTCGCCGGAACATAAAGTCCGGATTGTGCGGGCTTTAAAACGCGCCGGGTGCGTGACGGCGATGACCGGGGACGGCGTAAATGATGCGCCGGCGCTTAAATCAGCCGATATCGGGATCGCGATGGGAAAAGGCGGCACCGATGTGGCGCGGCAGGCGGCGGATATGATTTTGACGGATGATAATTTTGCGACGATCGAGAGGGCAATTGAGGAAGGGCGCGGCATCTATGAAAATATACGAAAATCTATACTGTTTCTGCTTTCCTCCAATCTGGGGGAGATTTTAACCATGTTTGCCGCCGTTGCTATCGGAATACCGGCGCCGCTGGGAGCCGGGCACATCCTTTGGATCAATCTGATTACGGACTCGCTTCCGGCGCTGGCACTCGGCATGGATGGAAACGACCGGGAGAACTTGATGCGTCAGCCGCCGCGCCGGACGGGCGAGTCGCTGTTTGCCGGAGGCGGGTGGTTCTGCATGGTATTTTACGGGTCTCTGATTGCAGCAGTCACGCTGGGGGCATTTTTCAGCAGACAGGAGCTTTTGCGGGCACAGACGTATGCATTTACCGTTCTGGGGCTGTCGGAGCTCTTTCATGCGGTCGGCATGCGCTCGCTTACGGGCTCGGCATTTTCACGCAGTCTTGGGAAAAATCCGCTGATGCTTGCGGCAGTCCTTGTGGGGATTCTGATGCAGGTTGCGGTGACGGAGATTCCTTTTTTGATGAAACTCCTTCACACGGTGCGGCTGCGCCCGGCAGAGTGGCTGGCGCTTCTCCTGTTATCCGCCACGCCGCTGTTAGTGCATGAACTTCTAGCATTTCTTTTTCGGAAACGGCATTGATATAGCGAAAATGCAGTTTACAGATAGGCATTTTTGAAGCCACGGAAAAATCCGTTACTGGGCATGTGTGCGTGAACAGTAACACGCGGCAGGAGATTGGGCAGATTTCGAAAACAGGCTTGTTCTTTTGGACAAAAAAACTTATAATAAAATGGAGTCCAAGCTGATTTTGTCAGAAAAGTATAAAAAGTTGCTGTCCGCAGACTGGCATTATTGAAGCCTGAGGTGCCGCATGAAATTAGAATGGCAGCAATCATAGATACATAGGAAGATGAGGGAAGAGATGAGGGAGAAACAGACGAGAGAGGACGCCTCCGGCGTTCGAAAGAAACCGGCAGCTTCATCCGCACGATCTTCGGGCAGGCGGGGCACCGCAAAGAAAAGCGGGAAAATCGATGTCGGCAAGCGAAAGAAAGCGAGCAAAAATAACAGCCGGAGCGGTGGGCGGATCGTGTTCCATGCGATGGCAAGGATCTTTGGAACCATGTTCAAGACGCTTCTGGTGTGTCTGGTACTGCTGGTGATTGGCGGTGCCGGATTTGGAGCATATAAGCTGATTCCGCTCTATGAGGACTATAAAAGCCAGATAGAGGGAGTGGTGGAAAACAGTACGCTGGATACATTCCGTTTGCAGGAGGCAAGTTATATTTATGATTCCAACGGTAATGTGCTGGCGAAGCTGACGGGAGACGAGGATTCCAGTTATTTGAAGTATGACCAGATACCGCAGAATGCAGTCAACGCATTTGTGGCGATCGAGGATCGGACGTTCTGGGAAAATCCAGGCATTGATATAAAAGGTATTTTCCGTGTCGCAGTCAATTACTTTTTGACTGAGGGAGCAGAAAAGCACGGCGCGAGTACGATCACCCAGCAGTTAGCGAGAAACCGTTTTCTGACCCGCGAGGTGTCGATGGAGCGGAAGATCAAGGAGATGCTGATTTCCTTAGATCTGACGAAGAAATACACCAAAGAGCAGATTATGGAGTTCTATATCAATGATATCAGCTTCGCGAACACGTACTACGGGCTTCAGGCGGCTGCAAGAGGTTATTTTGGCAAGGATGCGGATGAACTGTCCTTGAGCCAGACGGCATATTTGTGTGCGATTCCGAACTCGCCGACGTATTACAACCCGTACCGTCATCCGGAAAATGCGCTGACACGCCGCGATAAGATTCTGGAAGATATGCTGAGTATGGGATTTATTACGGAGAAAGCGTGCAAAGAGGCAAAGGCGGAGGAGATCACGGTCAACCGCCAGAGAGTGCCGCTGCACAACTATGAGACGACGTATGCGATCGACTGTGCGATTCGCTATCTGATGCGCCGTGACGGCTTTGAATTCCAGTATGGATTCCGCAGCGACGAGGCTTACAAAGAGTACAATGCCAATTACAACGAGGTGTACAACCAGGAGCGCGATGCGCTCTACACGGGCGGCTATAACCTTTATACCTCGTTGGATCCGGACAAGCAGACGATCCTGCAGGATGCATTAGATGGAGTTCTGTCCTTTGATGGCAATACATCCGAAAACGGCGTTTACAAGCTGCAAGGCGCGTCCACCGTTATTGACAACAAGACGAACCGCGTCGTGGCGATTGTGGGTGGACGCAGTCAGGAGACGGATACCTACACATTAAACCGTGCGTTCCAGAGCCCGAGACAGCCGGGAAGTTCTATCAAACCGTTGATTGTGTATACACCGGCACTGGAAAATGGTTACACATCGGAAACAAGGATTCCGAATATCGATATTGACGCGGCGAAGCAGAAGGGCGTGGATGTGAAGTCCCTTTCCGGCGAGAGGCTAGAGCTTCGAAATGCGGTCGAGCGAAGTAAAAATGGTGTGGCATGGTATATCTATGATGATATCACACCGGATGTCGGCATGGCATATTTAACCCAGATGCGCTTCGCGAGCGTGCAGGCGGCGGACTATTATCCGGCGACCTCCCTGGGCGGCTTTACCACTGGTATGACGACCGAGGAGATGGCGGGCGCTTATGCGGCGCTGTCAGACCGGGGACAGTACCGCGAACCGACCTGTATTATCAAGATGATCAATAACCAGGGCGAAGATATTTTTGAAGATTATGAATCGGTTCAGGTTTACCAGGAGAGCAGCGCCGTGCTGATGACCGATATTTTAAAGGGAGTTGTCACAAAAGGTACGGCGGCGTCGATGGGGTGGAGCGGCAATATAGAGGCGGCCGGAAAGACCGGTACGACCAACGGCAGCCGTGACGGCTGGTTCTGCGGCATGACGCCATATTATACGATGACGGTCTGGGTTGGCTACGACCAGCAGAAGACACTTTCCAGCCTGTACGGCGGCACGTATCCGGCGAAGATTTGGAAAAATGCGATGGAAAAGATGGTAGAGGGGCTTCCGGCGGCGTCCTTTGATACCCCGGAGACGGACAATGGACGCGGAGAAGGAACCTATCTGGCAGGTCATCCGGATGCATTTGAAATCACAACCAGCGGATATACCGCGGCGAATTTCAGAAGGGATCATTTGCTCTCGGATGAGGCGGCGAAGCTTCTGGAGTCTGCAAAGAGCGGCGATTCCGGTCGTAGCAGCAAGGAGTTAAAAGAAGACGCCAGCGCCAAGATCGAGCAGATCAAGAGCGAATCCATCAAAGAGCGGATGCAGCGGATCTACAAGACGGGTACGGCAGGAAAACGGTATTCAGCCCCGGCGGCTGTGTCGGAAACAACTGCCGAGACAGTTGCAGATCCGGCAGAATCTAGCACGACGATCGTGCCGGCAGGACCGGGCAGCGACATCGGACCAGGACACGGTCCGGCGCAGGAACCGGCAGTGGGTCCGGCGGCGGAGATTGGGCAGTAAAGAATTGAAAATGAGAAGATAATAAAAAGCATTCTTTCATTCAGAGATTAAAGGCTGAGTGAAAGAGTGCTTTTTTGCGTCTATGTGGAATTTGGAAGAATTCAGAAGCAGGCATTACTGCGTATGTTCAGATTCATTTTTCTGCTGTTTCCGGTACTGTGCCGGTGTGCAGCCAATGATCCGTTTGAATGTGGCGATGTAATTGCTGACTTGGTTGTATCCGACCAGTCCGGCAATCTGTGAGATGGGCAGATCGCGGTGAAGGAGGGAAACACTGGTCTGGATGCGGTAATTAGTTAAATATCTATAGGGAGTTGTGTGAAGAATATTTTGAAAAATCCGGCAGCATTCTCCGACGCTGATATTGGCTGATGCAGCCAGGTCTGAGAGCTGTAAATCATCTGCGTAATGTGCATAGATGAACAGGAGAATGGATTGCAGGCGCTGCTGGCGCAGGAGGTTAATAGAGGTAGAATTCCCACTGCTGTGAAAATTGGAAATCAGCAGATTCCACATCGAGGCAATCTTAATGCAGATAGAATATTCATTGCCTTTAACCTGATTGGAAAGAAATAAATCGGTTATTTTTTTGTGCAGTCCGATCAACTCTTTCTGCCATTCGGATTCCGGGTGAATAGAGAAAGCGGAGAATTTCCCGCCGGCGGTATAGGGCAGGACGTAGTCCTGATCCATGCGGCTTCCAGGAAAAAAGGCAAGAAGGCGGTAAGGAAAATTGAGGCTCGCATAGGAGCCGTCTTCCGACATCTGTGTGACGGCATGAATCAGGGAGGTGTTGACGAAAATCAGATCTCCAGCCTGTCCGGGCAGAGAAAGATTATCTACCTGCATTGTCAATGTTCCGCTTAGTACGAGGGTAAACTGCAGCTCATCATGCCAGTGGAAGTCGCGCAGCCAGCGTCCCGGCGGCTGCATGGAATGAATATCAGAATAGTAGACATTGACCGGAAAATCTTGATCTTGATAGTGGTTGATCTCCTGTAACTGGGAAGTAGATTTCAAAGGATCCCTTCTTTCTGTAAAAATTCATTATGTTAAGATTTTGGTATTTTTAGTTATTGATATTGTACCATTTCCACATAAGAATTGCTATACTTTTAAACGAAAAGAGATTTATAGCAGGTGCTAAAAAAATAAATCCCACAGAATGGGAATGTGAGTAAAAAATAGGAGGAAATCAGATGGCAGCAATCGAAAGAAAACCATACATGGATCGGATTGACCGATTAAAAGAGAGAGTATTAAAGACCAAGCCGGAAATGGATCTGGAAAATGCAATTATCCTGACAAAGGGCTTCCAGGAATCAGAGGGACAGCCGCTGTGCATCCGGAAAGCATATGCGTTTAAGAAACAATGTCTGGAAAAGACGGTTAAAATCTGGGGGGATGAGCTGATTGTCGGCAATGCCGGAAGCAAGCAGCGCGGCGGTATTTTAAGTGTCGATACCTGCTGGTCGGTTCTGGATGAGGAGCTGGATACCATCAGTACCCGTCCATATGACCCATTCTATCTGCGCCTAGAGGATCGGAAGGCATTTGAGGAGATCATCCGCCCGTACTGGAAGGGACGTTCCACGTATGAGCAGTGGCTGGTACAATGCCCAGATTTTGCGGCAACCTTACGTGACTGCGGCGCTCTTTACATCAACCGTAAATCGGTTCGTGGCTGGGGCGAGACGACGGCGGGTTATTCCAGAGTCATTAAAGAAGGCATAGAGGGAATCAAGGCGCATATCCATAAAGTGCTTGATACACTTGATATTACCCGTCCGGGTGACTATGAGAAGATTGAATACCTGAAAGCGATGGAGCTGGCAGCTGACGGTATCTCCGCATTGGGACACCGCTATGCGGCAGAGGCGAGAAAGCTGGCAGAGGCAGAGCCGGATGAGAAGCGCAGAAAAGAACTGTTACAGATTGCAGGGACCTGCGATCAGGTTCCGGAAAAACCGGCGCGTACCTTCCGCGAGGCGATTCAGTCGATGTATATTTACCAGACCTGTATTTTCATGGAGCAGAATGCAGCAAGCTACAACCCGGGACGTATGGATCAGTATCTTTACCCATTTTATAAGGCAGATATCGAGGCTGGCCGTTTGACAGAGGAAGAGGCGCAGGAACTTTTGGACTGCTTATGGGTTAAATTCTCTGAGCAGTGCCTGTTCCAGGATCAGGTAACCGCACAGTTTTCCGCCGGTTACCCAATGTTCCAGAACGTATGCTGCGGCGGTGTGGATGAGCGCGGCATGGACGCAGTCAATGACGTGTCGTACCTGATTTTGCAGGCAACCGCAGAAGTACAGTTATATCAGCCGTCCCTGTCTGTCCGCTACAATATGGCGAAGAGTCCGAGCAGCTTCTTAAAGAAGATTGCAGAGGTTATCAAGCTTGGAACCGGTTTCCCGGCATTCCACAACGATGAAGTTGGTATCGAGATGCTCCTGAACAAGGGAATCCCGTTAAAAGAAGCATATAACTGGAATCCATGCGGCTGTGTAGAGACGAACCTGGAAGGAAAACAGAGATGCTACACCGCATATGCAGACTTCAACTTAGGTTCTGCGGTTGAATTTGCTCTGTTAAACGGTAAGAGCCGTAAATATGGCATTCAGGCATCTGAGGCGACCGGCGATCCGACTGCCTTTAATACCTACGAAGAGTTTGAAGAGGCAGTCAAAGAGCAGATCCGCTATGAACTTCGCGGAACCGTGGCTTCCAGCCATGTATGCGATGACATTGGCTTCCAGAGGGTCGTTCCGGCACTTTCCCTTTCTTTCTATGAGTGCGTAGAGAATGCGAAAGATTACGCATGGGGCGGTGCGAAATATAACCTTGGAAATGGTATTGATGCGATCGGCGTAGCAGACCTGATCAACAGCCTGATTGCAGTAAAGAAACTTGTATTTGATGAGAAAAAAGTAACGATGCAGCGTCTTCTGGATGCACTGGATGCAAACTTTGTGGGTTATGAGGATGTCAAGAAGATGTGTGATGAAGCTCCGAAGTACGGCAATGATGACGACGAAGTAAACGAGCTGACCGGTGATATGTTCTGTTTTATCGCGGACTATATCGAGTCGTTCCACAGCAAATTCGGCAAGATGACGCCAGGTATTCTTCCGGTATCTGGAAATACTCCGTTTGGTCTGGAGGTCGGTGCACTTCCGTCCGGACGTCTGGCTTGGAAACCGTTAGCAGACGGCGTATCTCCGAACCAGGGAACCGATACCGAGGGCATGGGCGCTGTATTGAAATCCATTTCCCACATTCCGCATGGCCGTTTCAATCAGGGAACCCTGCTGAATGTAAAGATGGATACGGTATTCCGCGACAGCCCGAACTCGACAAAAGAACTGATGAACTACCTGCGGAGTCTCTGCTCCCTGGGCGTATTCCACACACAGTTCAATGTCATCGATACGGAGACCTTAAAAGAAGCACAGAAGCATCCGGAGGATTACAACGGACTGCTGGTACGTGTAGCTGGTTATACAGCATATTTTACAGAGCTTGGAAAAGAAGTACAGGACGATATCATTTCCAGAACTTCACATTCCAATATCTGCTAGGAAAAAGAGTGAAATCTGCCGTGTTTCATAAAAAATGCGGCAAATCAGCTACCGGGGATGTGCATCATGCGCGGTGGCGGGCAGCAGGCAAGGTGTACTTGACAGGAGGAACAGCGTATGGAATTAAAAGCAAATATTCTTCGGATTGAGCGGTTATCCCTCTCCGATGGGAAGGGAATGCGGACGGTTGTATTTTTTAAGGGCTGTCCCCTGCGCTGTGCCTGGTGTTCGACACCGGAGTCGCAGTCGGGGCAGCGGGAAGTCTACTATATGAAAGAGCGCTGCACCGGATGCGGCGCCTGCATCCAGGTCTGTCCGGAACAGGCACTTCGCCGGAGCGAAAAAACGGGAGAGATCGTGAGGAACCACAGCCGCTGTAAACAGTGCTTTCAATGTGTGGATGCCTGCAATTACCGGGCACAGCAGATCTATGGCAAGGAGATGACCGTAAAAGAAGTAATGCGCGAGATCCAGAAGGATGAGATGTTTTTCTTCTATTCTGATGGTGGAGTGACACTTTCAGGAGGTGATCTGTTTTGTCAGACGGATTTTGCGGAAGCACTGCTGGAGGCCTGTGATGACGCCTGCATCAATGCGGCGGCGGAGTTAGATATGTTTACTTCGTTTGAAAATGTGAAACGGATCGTGCCGCATCTGCAGATGTTTTATGTGGATGTGAAAACTATGGATCCGGAAAAGCATAAAAAATGGACGGGGCAGGACAATGCCTGTATTCTGGAAAATATCCGCAAAGCCGATGCGATCTGCGCGCCGCATTCGATTCATGTCCGTGTGCCGCTGGTAGAAGGAGTCAATGATGATGTGGAAAATATTCGGAAAACGGCGCAGTTATGCCAGGAACTTAAAAATTGTCAGGAATTGGAATTTCTGCCATATCATAGACTGGGGCTTCATGCATACCGGCAGCTGGGAAGAAACTATCAATTAGAAGAACATGCGTCGATGAGCCGTTGGGATGTGTATCAGAAAATGGGATTTCTGTGCGAAACGGATTGGATGTTTGATATAGCGATATCAGGATTGGAGGTGTATAAAGCTGGAATAGGAAAAACGGGAGTAACAGAGGAGGTGTTAAAAGCGTAAAATACGATAAAAATTAGTATTGGATAAAAATGGATAATGGGAAAATGCGTACCGTGTAAGATAAGGTTGGTTGGTGAAAAATAGTCTTGCACGGTACGTTTATTTCTATGAATTTTCTATGAATTTCAATTTTCCTCTGGACAAACAAGATAAGTTAGTGTATACTAACTTCATCAGCAGTTAGATAAAACTAACTTTCGGAGGATAAAATATGAGTGTTGTAATTGTAGGTGGTCATGACCGCATGGTCAGCCAGTACGTGAAAATCTGCAAATCATTTAACTGTAAGGCAAAGGTATTTACACAGATGACGGCGGATTTCGGCAAACAGATCGGAGCGCCGGATCTGCTTGTACTTTTTACAAGCACCGTTTCCCATAAAATGATTCGGACGGCGGTTGATGGTGCAAAGGGAAGCCGGACAGAAGTTGTCCGCTGCCACACCAGCAGCAAAACCGCGTTGGAAGAAATTTTGCAGGAACACTGTGCAGCTTGCTGACGTA
>OGWR01001707.1_pt1 | contig 17289 bp, 16 predicted proteins | sample 1576061 | NCBI WGS metagenome assembly OGWR01 (sample SAMEA3541511, study PRJEB24748) | human gut metagenome | biome: human gut; feature: human-associated habitat; material: faeces | place: China | collected 2012 | reverse complement strand
AGAGCGAAGTTAAGGTATGGGAATGCCGTAACTGCGGACATATTGTGGTAGGAACAAAGGCTCCTGAGGTATGTCCGGTATGTAACCATCCACAAAGCTATTTTGAAGTACATGAAGAGAATTATTAAGGAGATAAGATTATTAGCAGTCAAGAACAGTGCTTATGAAATAATAAATAAAAAGCACGCTACATATTATGGAATGGCAATGTCTGTAAAAAGAATCTGTGAAGTAATTATGAGAAATGAAAAATCAATACTTCCGGTATCGCACATAATTCATGGCGTATATGATATTGACGGAGTATCGTTAAGTATGCCAGTTATTGTAGGTGTTGATGGTATTGAGTCTAATATACCTATTAATTTAAGTGGTGAGGAAGCATTAAAGCTTAAGAAATCTGCAGATTCTTTGAAAAAGATTATAGAGACGATTGAACTATAAATTATACACATGGAAGGAGATAAAAGCATGGAAGTAAAGTATTATATATGTAAGCATTGTGGAAACATTGTTGAAAAGGTAAAGGATAAAGGTGTTCCTGTAATTTGTTGCGGAGAACCTATGCAGGAATTAAAAGCCGGTGTGACAGATGCGGCTGTTGAGAAGCACGTGCCTGTATATACAGTGGAAGGCAATTATGTTCATGTCGTGGTCGGAGAGACAAAACATCCAATGCTTGAAGAACATTTCATTGAGTGGATTACATTAAATACCAATCAGGGAATATACAGAAAACAGTTAAATCCAGGGCAGGAGCCGATAGCAGATTTTTGTCTTTGCGATGGTGAACAGGTAGAAGAAGTATATGCATATTGTAACCTGCATGGATTATGGAAATGCTAAAAGCATTTATACATATTAAGATTTAAGAACAACACAAATATAACCGTAATATAGGCTGTGTATTAATGTATTTACAAGGAGGAACAACAAATGAAATATGTATGTGATGTTTGCGGATGGGAATACGATGAGGAGAAGGGATATCCAGAAGGTGGTATTGCACCTGGTACAAAGTGGGAGGATATTCCGGAAGATTTTGAATGTCCGTTATGTTTTGTAGGCAAAGACCAGTTTTCAAAGGCTGAATAAAAATGAAAGCAGGACTAATGGATGTATGAAATGAAACCAGAATATTATAATGGAATAAATATGATAGAATTGACATAATATTGGAAAATCTTCGTGATTATACAGTAAAACACTTTACTGATGAAGAGCAGTATATGGAATCTATTAATTATAAGAAGTTATTTACACAGAAAGTTCAACATCTGAAATTTATACACAAACTTGATGAATTTATAGAACATCATAATGATGAGATAGAAGATCAAGATGAACAGATTATGGTTATATGTGTAGAGTCTGCGGATAGAGGATAGGGGAATGTGCAGCATGTTTCCGTATTACTCCCATGTTGTTACCAATTGCTATCCTTTTGCTACCATTCTACCTCTTTTTTTCAGAATTGACCTGTGCTAATATTATCATAGACAAATGAGACATGAGCTACAAACTTACATTTCATTTGTTTCTCTTTTGCAAAAGAATACGGACAAAATATAAAGCGTCTGCTCATTGCCGGAATGGTGATGAGTATGGCGTTTTTTTGATGCCGAAAACCGGGTGACGACCTGAAAAGAAACACAAAATGATTCGTGGAATGAACGCAGCGAGAATACGGAACGGGCAGTGATCATAGAAAAAATCCAGAAGCGCTTTTATAAAGAGCGCGTGAAAATTCGTACACCATATATTATCTGCAATGATATAATGTATAATACACGGGAGAATATTGCAGAGAGTGATTCAGAATGTTTTCGGCGTTGTATTTGCATTTGTATTTTGTGCTATGTTTTATTTGTTTACGTCGAACAAAAAGGAAACCGGGGTGACCGCAGATGAAGAGTGAGGTGGATTGGAAAGAAAGTAAGTGGTACACGATGTCCGGTGGTCAGAAATGTATTGACTGGAAAAAACATTGAAATCAAAATTTACGGAGAAGACTATGATACGAGAAATTGAGAACAGAAGAAGTATAAGAAAATATAGATCCGATGAGATTGACAGGAAGCTGATCGAAGAGATCATATATAGTGCTACTCTTGCGCCATCAGCCAAAAACCGGCAGCCATGGAAATTTATCGTATATCAGGGAGAAGCGAAAGATAAACTGGTTGAGGTTATGCGCCATGGTATAAATTCAGAAAAAATCACACATGAACTTATGCCGGAATGGGCATTTGCAATCCCCGATGCTGAAAATACAGTCAGAATCATGCAGGAGGCGCCGTGCCTTATAGCAGTGCTTAATACAAATCAATATACACCATTTGCAAGCATCGAGAGAGAAAAACGGATCGTAGAAATTTGCGATTCGCTGTCGATCGGTGCGGCTGTTGAGAATATGATATTGACAGCGACCGGATATGGATTAGGTACATTATGGATTGCCAATACCTGCTTTGCCTATAATGAGCTGATAGAATTTATCGGAACAGACAACCAGCTGACAGGAATTGTTGCTGTTGGAGCTGCAAATGAAGCTCCGCCGAAAAGGCCACGAAAAGCATTAAGAGATGTTGTCGAGTATAGATAAAGAAATCTTAGAGAGATTTTAAACTGCCAAACAACGAAGAGATAAAATTCATATTGGAGATGATCAGCTTTGAAGAAAGCATATGAGCAGGAAATAGAAATGTGAACCCGGGTTTTTGAGGAATGTATACCGGTGGATCTGAGAAATCTGGATTTAAAGATGGAACCCATGTCGTTTGATGGAGTGATCCTGTCCAATGTTCTGGATGTAATGCTGAAGGACATATCAACAACCGTGATCGATGATCTGGAACGGGTGCTGAAGCCCGGCGGATATTGGTTTATTAAGATGAATCCGTACTATTCAAAAGAAGAGCTTGAAAGCTTTGAATATAAAAATGCGGGTAATAATATTTATGAAAAAGATCATATTATGAGATTAAGACAGGCAATTACAAACTATTGGAAAGAAAAATTTGCACGTTTTGGGAAAGAGATCATATATTTGGAATTCGAATACCCGTGGCAGGAGGGAATGAACCGTCTGTTTGTTTACCAGAGCTAAAGGTGCCAGAAGATTCGCAGCAAGAAGCCGGATACTGAAAGAGATTGTCCGGCTTCTTTTACGAGGTGCGCCAGACGGCGCACTTTGCAGATGGATATAAATTTCTGGGAGAACGTTTTATTTCTCACGGCAATATTCCCGGATCATTTCCAGAAAATCCCTCGCATGCTGCGGCAGATACCGGTTTTTCCGATAGGCGGCGATGGTAGTTGTGAGGGCCGGTTTATGGCCGACGGAAAAGCAGAGGGCGCGGTTTCCGGTGTACTGGTTTTCATGGTGGAAATAGCTCTCCGGGGCGAAGGCAGCGCCGACGCCGTCCATAGCCAGATGGATCGACATGGAGGAGTTTCTCGTGTGGAGAGAGACCGGTGGATTGATGTTGTACTCTTTAAAGAGATCCAGAGCGATGCCGCCGGTGTTCTGGTCCGGGTAGAGGAGAATGAAGTTTTCCTCTTTTAATAGGGAAAGATCTAACCACGGGTAGCGGAAGCCGGGGCGTGTGATGGCTTTTGCGGCGAGAGGATGGTTTTCATGCAGGACCAGAACAATCTCCTCAGAGCGCAGGATCTGGTAGTCCATGGTCTCGGGAAATTCATGGATATTGTAAAGAGTCAGGTCGATGGATGAGGTCTCCAGACTGTTCTCCGCAATGAAATTTACAGCTTCCATGATATTTAAGGTCACATAGGGGTATCGTTTATGAAACGGCGCTAACATCGGTTCGATCAGCGTGCTGCCCATCATGATCGGCACGGCGATGTTTAAACGGCCGCGCTGGCGGTGAGCGATATCGTCGTATTCCTGCATCCACTCATCGCCGCAGGCAACGATCTGTTCGGCGTAGTGGAGGTAGCGTTCACCCATGTAGGTTGGGTAGTAGCGGTTTTCGTGGCGGCTGAACAGCGGAGCGCCGAGACGTTCTTCCAGGTTCTTTAAGTACTTGCTCAGGGACGGCTGGGAGATATAAAGGGATTCGGCGGCTTTGCCGATGCTCTGGTGGCGGGCGATCGCCAGGATATAGCGGGCTTCTTTTAATTCCATACAGGGCCTCCTCATAGCTTTACTACATAAAAATTATAGATAATATGTATTTGACGTATAGTATATCACTTTTTATAATGAATGTAAAATATAAGTGTAATTGATGAAAAAACAAATATTTATAAGAAACACTAATTAAAATTTATAACGCACAGTTAAGAAAGGGGCAAACCAATGAAAAAGAGCAGTGCATGGTGCATGCTGGTTCCGGGACTGGTGATCTTATTTCTGTTCCTGATGATCCCGCTGCTTCGCGTTCTGGTTCCAAGCGTGTTTACGGGGGATTACCCGTTCAGCGCGTACGTGGACTTTTTTAAGGACGAGTATTACAGAAAGATCTTTTTGAGAACCGTGAAGATCGCGGTCATCACCACCTTTGTCTGTATGGTGGGCGGTATCCCGACGGCGTATTTCATCAGCCGCTGCGATAAGAAATGGAGAGGTCTTCTTCTCTCTGCGTCGATCTTCCCGATGATGACGAACTCCGTTATCCGAAGCTTTGCATGGATCAATATTCTCGGCAGCAACGGGATCATCAACAAGGCAATGATCGCTATGGGACTGATCGAGAAGCCGATGAAGCTTCTCTACACTGATTTTTCCATCATCATTGGTTCTGTTTACCTGTTCCTGCCGTTAATGATCGTGACAGTTGCCGGTGTTATGGAAAATATCGATGATGACATGATGGAGGCGGCACAGAGCCTCGGAGCTTCAAGGACGGAAGCGTTCATGAAAGTCATTTTCCCGATGAGTCTTCCTGGAATCATCGTCGGCGGTATTCTGGTATTTACCGGAACCCTGACCGCGTACACGACGCCGCAGTTATTAGGAGGCAACAGCAACATGGTTATGGCGACATTGATCTACCAGAGAGCGATGTCCGTCAGTGACTGGACCGGCGCGTCCGTGATCGCCCTCATCATGATCGTTGTAACCCTGGTTGTGATCAAAGGATTTAACGCTCTGGCCGCACGGCTGGACCGCAGAGGTGAAGATTATGCGTAAAAATAAAATGTTGACCATATGGGCAGCGATCGTATTTGCATTTTTAATGATCCCGTTACTGATCATCACCGTAACGGCATTCGGCGGCGGAAGCGCCATCACATTCCCGATCGAGTCCTTCTCGACGAAATGGTTCGCGAACGTGTTCGCGTTAAAGTCTTTCCGCAAATCATTCCTGACCAGCCTTGAGGTCGCGCTCCTCGCGACATGCATCTCTCTTCTGGTCGGAATCCCGGCAGCTTACGCACTTGCGAGAGCCGGATTAAAGGGAAAACAGCTGTTAAAGTCCATTTTCCTTTCCCCGACGATCGTTCCGGGAATCGTAATCGGCTTTATCATGTACCAGTGCCTGATCCTGACACTCCGGATCCCGGTATTTGCAGGACTTTTAGCAGGACATTTCATGGTCACACTTCCGTATGTGATCCGTGTTGTCGGTTCCTCCATGGAACAGTTCGATTTTTCCATCGAGGAGGCGGCGTGGAGCCTCGGATGTCCGAAGGGAGCGGCGTTTTTCAAAGTCGTTCTCCCGAACGTGACTTCCGGAATCTCTTCCGCGTTCATGTTGGCGTTCATCAATTCCTTTAACAACATTCCGGTGTCCATGTTCTTATCCGGACCGGGCGTTTCGACATTCCCGTCGACACTGATGAACTATATTGAATACAACTATGATCCGACCGTATCGGCGGTTTCCGTACTTTTAATGGCAGCTACCGTGATCATCATGGTGATCGTAGACCGCACACTGGGTATCGCAGCCCTGGCAAAATAAGGAGAATATGACCATGGCTTTTATGAGTTTAAATGGAATCGACGTAAGTTACGATAAAAAGAAACAGATCTTAAAGGGGCTGAATCTGGAAGTCGAGGAGGGCGAGCTCGTATCCCTCTTAGGACCCAGCGGATGCGGTAAATCCACAACGCTGCGCGTGGTTGCCGGATTTATCGACCCGCAGGGCGGCACCTTCACACTGGACGGTGAGGACATGACAAAGGTCCCGGTCCACAAGCGTCAGTTCGGTCTGGTATTCCAGAGCTACGCCCTGTTCCCGCACTTAAGCGTTTATGACAATGTAGCGTTCGGACTCAGAACAAGAAAGATGGACAAGGATGTGATTGACAAGAAGGTCAGGGAGATCCTTGAGGTCTGCGGTCTGACAGAGCTTGCCGACCGTTTCCCGAAGCAGATGTCCGGCGGACAGCGCCAGCGAGTTGCCCTCGCGAGAGCGCTTGTCATCGAGCCGAAGTTACTACTCTTAGATGAGCCGTTATCCAACCTTGACGCGAAATTACGACTTTCCATGCGTGTTGAGATCAAACGTCTTCAGAAGCGCCTTGGAATCACCACATTATTTGTCACCCATGACCAGGAGGAATGTTTCTCCATCTCCGATAAAGTTGCTGTTATGAACGGCGGCGTGATCGAGCAGTTCGACACACCGGAGAACATCTACAAGAGACCGGCGACCGAGTTCGTCGCAAGATTCATCGGTTTCGAGAACTTCCTGGAGCTTGCGAAAAAGCAGGACGGCGTCTACACAGCGCCAGACGGAAGTGAGTTCTTAACTTCCATGGATCTTGACTGTGAAAACTTTGCAGGAACGATCCGGCCGGACGATATCTGCCTGGCGGATGAGATCCGGACAGAGAATGTCTTAAGCGGTAAGATCGGTGTCCGCACATTTCTTGGGAAGAGCTACCAGTACGAGGTTGAGACTTCCGCAGGTGTCCTGAAGGTAAATATGGGAACTGACCATGTTTATAAAGAGGGCGAGGAGATCCGGCTGTATCTGCCGAAGGATAAACTGATCCTGGTGAGAAGATAAAAATTAACTTAGTGATCCATCGCGGGGGCAGAGATTCTGTCAACGCGAAGAAATATTATCTCAAAAGAGAGAAAGAGGAGAAAAACCATGAAAAAAACAGCAGCAGTTGTACTTTGCACAGCAATGATGCTTACCGCTTGCGGCGGCGCATCCACAACAGAGACCACAGCAGCAGGAAGCCAGGCAGCAAGTTCTGAGGCAGCTTCTTCCGCAGAAGAGACAAAGACAGCTTCCGGAGATGCACAGAAGCTCGTATTATCCACATACGGCCTCAGCGAAGATATCTCCGAAGAAGAGGTTTACACACCGTTTGAGAACGAGTTCAGCTGTGAGATCGTTACTGAGACAGGCGGCACAAACGACCGTTATACAAAGTTAGCGGCAGACCCGAACTCCACCATCGATGTGATCGAGCTCTCTCAGGCTATGACAGCGAAGGGCACTGACGAGGGACTTTTCGATACGATCGACTTAAGCAAGATCCCGAATGCTGAGAAGCTGATCCCGGCTGCAAAGGAGATTGCAGAGGCAGGGCAGGGTGTTCCGTACACCATCAACAGCATCGGTATCATCTACAACCCGGAGCTTACAGGATTTGAGCTCACAAGCTTTGACGACCTTTGGGACGAGCGCCTTGCAGGCATGGTTTCCATCCCGGAGATCACAACAACATTCGGACCGGCTATGGTTTATGTTGCAAGTGACCATGCAGGCGTTGATGTGACAACTGATAACGGCGAGGCAGCTTTCAAGGCACTTGCTGACTTAAAGCCGAACCTTGTTAAGACATACACAAAGTCTTCCGACCTGATCAACATGTTCACATCCGGTGAGGTTGCAGCGGCAGTTGTCGGCGACTTCGGTGTTCCGACGATCGTAGCAGCAAACCCGACACTTGTTTATGTAACACCGGACGGAGCTTACGCAAACTTCAACACCATCAACGTAACAAAGAACTGTGCGAACAAGGAGCTTGCTTACGAGTACATCAACTACCGTATCAGCGAGGAGCTCCAGACAAAGACTGGTAAGGCATTAAACGAAGCTCCGACCAACATGGATGTTACATTCACTGAGGAAGAGTCCCAGAACATGACTTACGGCGATGCAGCTGAGAAGGTTAAAGTTGTTGACTACGCTTTCGTAAACCCGATCTTAAATAACTGGATCGACCAGTGGAACAGAACGATCAACAACTAATAATGAGGAAATTTATATGAGACCCGATTTCATTCTGAAAAATGTCATGGTCTATCAGACCTTCAGACAGTGCTTTGAAAAACGGGATGTGGCAGTTGCAGGGGAAAAGTTTTATTGCATTTCCCCTGCAATTTCATATCCGGGAGTTGAGGAGCGGGACGGCAAAGGCAGATACATGCTGCCGGGTCTGGTGGATATCCATATGCACATCGAGAGCTCGATGACGTATCCGGGCGAATTTTCCAGGATCACGCTTCCATATGGAGTGACAACGGTGGTTGCCGATGCCCACGAGATGGCGAATGTGTTCGGCATGGACGGCATCCGTGCTTTTATGGCGCAGAAGACGAAGCAGGACATTTTCTGGGCGATCCCGTCCAGTGTACCGGCGACAAATGAGAAGTTAGAGACAGCCGGGGCGGCCCTTGGTGTAAAGGAAATTTCTGAGATGGCATCCTTAGATGGAGTTCTCTGCCTTGGAGAGATCATGAACTATAAGGATCTCTCAGCGGAAGGCGAGAGCCGGACGAGGGATCTCATCAATGTGTGCCGGAACGCGGGAAAGAATCTCCGAATCGAGGGGCACTGCCCGGGACTTACGGGGGCAGATCTTAACCGCTTTATCTATGAAGGTGTTGATGCGGACCACACCCAGCAGACACCGCAATCGGTGATGGAGAAGACGGAGCTTGGGATGTTTCTGGAGCTGCAGTTCAAATCCCTGACACCGGAGGTCGTGAAGACCGTCTGCGATCATGAACTCTATGAGAATGTGGCGCTGGTGACGGATGACACGATGGCAGATAAGCTTCTGACCGGACATCTCAATAAGATCATCGAGACGGCTGTGAAGGCGGGGATGCCGATGGAGAAGGCGATCTACTGCGCGACCTGGACACCGTCGCGGCGGATGCATCTGGATGACAGAGGGATGATCGCGCCGGGAAAGATCGCAGACTTTATGCTGCTTGACAGTCTGGACGGGATCGAGCCGGTGGTGGTTTATAAGAAGGGCGAGTGTGTGTACTGCAGGGCTGATGAGGTGTGCGGTGCGGCGAAAGGCCGGAAAGCGCAGGAAGCGTGCGCTGTGGCCGCAGCCTGCAGTTTCCCGGCTTCTTTCTACCACACGATCAACTGCCGTCCGGCGGAGATCTCCGACTTTGTTTTGAAAGCGGAAGATCCGGACGCGAAATGGGCGGAAGTCAATGTCATGAAGATCGGCACCTTCGGAACGGCGACCACGCCGGTGAAGCGCAGAGTCGAGGTGAAGGACGGTGTGCTTGACTGGAAGTCGGCGGGACTTTCCCTTGCAGTCGTTTTCGAGCGGTACGGCAAGAATGGAAATGTCGGATATGGATTTGTGGAGGGCGCGCTGACGAAACCGGGCGCTGTGGCCACTACGTGGTCCCACGACAGCCATAACCTGTTTGTCCTGGGAACAGATGAGAACGATATGAAACTGGTCCAGAGGCGCGTCCTGGAGCTCCAGGGGGCATATGTGGTGTTCTCTGAAGGAAGATCCCTGGCAGAGGCGAGACTTACGATCGGCGGCATCGTGTCGGATCAGCCGATCGAGGTCCTCGGACAGGAACTGAAAGAAGTCCGAGCGGCGATGGAAGGTCTCGGATATGTGAACAACAACGTGATCATGTCCATGTCCACGCTTTGTCTGCCGGTTTCACCGAAGTTAAAGCTCACGGATCACGGGCTTTTGACGGTGCCGGGGCAGGAACATGTGCCGTTGGTTGAGAAGTACGGGAAGTAGTTTTACGGCCCGCCGCCGGTTTTCTCCCCGGATAGTGGAAGAGCCGGATCAGATCGAAATTATGAAGGATGAAATTAGAACGATGAAGAAGATTATCAAAAACGGCATTGTTGTGACGATGAACGCGGCAGGTGATGTCTGGGATCATGGTTATGTGATGTTTGAAGATACAAAGATTCTGGCAGCAGGACCGGAGGAAGAGCCTGAGAAGGCGCTTCAGGCGCTTACTGCGCAGGGGATTTTAAAGGCTGGCGAGACCTTCGAGGAGATCGATGCAAAGCGCGCCATCGTGATCCCAGGCCTCGTAAACACCCATTGCCACCTCGGCATGATCCCGTTCCGCGGTCTCGGGGACGACTGCAAGGACCGCCTGCGGGTGTTCCTGCTCCCGATGGAGAACCAGGCTATGGACGCGGAGATGGCCAGGCTTTCCACGAGATACGCCATCGGCGAGCTGCTGCTTTCCGGCGTGACGACAGTGCTTGACATGTACTATTTCGAGGAAGTCGTGGCGAAGGTCATGGACGAGATGGGGATCCGCGGAATCGCCGGTGAGACGGTGATGGAAAAGGATTCCTGCGACAGTAAGAACGCGGATGAGGCCATCAGGCGGGGAATCGCCCTGATCGAAGCATACAAAGATCACCCGCGTGTTTCCGGAGCGATCACGCCCCACGGAACGACGACCTGCAGCCCTGAGACCTTAAAGAGGGCCTATGAGGAGGATGTAAAGTCGGGAACCGTATTTACGCTCCATGTGGCGGAGATGGACTACGAGATGACCCAGTTGAGGGAACAGTATAACATGACGCCCATCGAGTTTATGGAGCATATCGGAGTCCTCGGACCGAATACGCTGGCGGCCCACAGCATCCGCACGACGGAACATGATGTGGAGATCCTCGCGAAGCATGGCGCGTCCGTGGCCCACTGCATCGCCTCCAACACGAAGGCCGCAAAGGGCGTAGCCCCGGTGTCACTGATGCATAAGCACGGCATGTCCGTCGGCTTCGGCACCGACGGTCCGGCGAGCGGAAATACGTTAGACCTGTTCATCCAGATGCGGATGTGTGAGAACTTCCACAAAAATGAGCTCCACGACCGCAGCGCATTCCCGGCAAAGGAGGTCGTCTCCATGGCGACCATCGAGGGAGCAAGAGCGTTAGGACTCGGTGACATCACCGGTTCCATCGAGCCTGGAAAACAGGCGGATCTCGTCCTCGTAGAGACTGATTCCCCGAATATGTTCCCGGTATACGATCCGTATTCGGCTCTTGTGTACAGCGCGATTGCATCGAATGTGAGAGATGTTTACGTTGCGGGTGAGTGCCTTGTAAAGGAAAAGAAGCTTGTCCGTGAGGACTTCGCGAAGATCAGGAATGACCTTCGGGAGAAGATGGAGCGGACAGCGTTTAAGGATATGAAGAATCTGGTGTAGAATATAGTCAAAGATGGTATTTGTCCTTTTAGATTATGGATAAATACCATTTTTAAATTTACTCAAAAAGGTTGACGTTTACGCTACAATGTATTATTATATGAAGCGTGAATGTAAACATAAAGGGGGAGCTATATGAAGAATGATGTATTGGATGAGTTAGTGACAAAGTATAATGGATACTTGTTGACGGCAGAGGCACAGAAGGCAGACATATCAAGAACATATCTGCAAAAATATGTAACAAAAAATAGATTTAAACGTGTAGAACGTGGGATATATTTGGCACCCGGCAAGGTTGTGGATCCCCTTTATATTCTTCAATTAAAAAATGCAGGAATTGTATATTCACATGATACTGCATTGTATTTACATTCATTTATAGAAAAAAAACCAGTGAAAATAGAAGTAACTGTAAAGAGAGGGTATAATGCAACTCATTTAAGAAATAAGGGAATCAAACCGTATTGTGTCAATAAAGAACAATTTGAGAGTGGCATTACGAATATAAGAACAGCAGAAGGAAATCTTGTAAATGTATATAATGAAGATAAGACTATTTGTGATACGATACGACGAAAAGACGAAATGGATTGTCAGAACTTCCAGGACGTATTGAAAAAATATATGAGAAGTACCAATAAAGATATTGGACGGTTATTGGGATATGCAAAGATAGAGGGAATTGAAAAGAAGGCAAAAGATTACATAGGGTTAATGACGGATTTATAATGTGAAGGGAGATATAGGTGTTTATGAATAAGATGTTATGGTGCCTGAAGAAAAGAAATGGCTATACACTGCATTTTTTTTATAGAAGAAAATGCATGACAAAACATATACCCAATTTGAGTCAAATAAAGAGCGAAATGATAAATGATGACAAAAACGAAATGATTGTTTTTGAGACAAATGGAAATAGGACTGAAGAAATTATTAATATGATTTTAGAAAAGCAAAAATCATATGCACCAATAATAGAAATGGGGTCAGATACGGTTTATTATTTTCCAAAATCAACGTATAGAGATGCATATTTATTGAAGGATATTTTCGCAACAAAGACAATAGAGCAGATAAACATTTATGTAGGCAAGAATATTATTCAATCGTAGGATATTAGTTATGATAAATGGAGGATAATAAAATGTGTTTTAAAGTTATTTCAATGTTTTCGGGAGCCGGGGGACTGGATATGGGCTTCCACAATGAAGGGTTTCGCATTTTATGGGCAAATGATTTTGCAAAAGATGCATGTGATACATATGACAAATGGGCAAACTATAATAAAGACGGTTCGAGAAAAAAGGAAGAAGACTGCACAATTATAGAATGTGGTGATATATCAAAAATAGATTTAAATACAGTATTACCGGGGGATAGTATTGATGTTGTATTAGGTGGATTTCCATGCCAGGGATTTTCCTTAGCGGGACCGAGACAAGTGGATGATTCAAGAAATGTCCTATATAGACATTTTGTAGAGATGGTAAAGATTAAACAGCCGAAAGTTATTGTAGCTGAAAATGTTATTGGAATTAAGACATTGGGAGATGGTGCTGTTTTTGAAAAAATTATTGAAGACTTCTCGGATTTAGGATATACAATGGCTGCACCAACTGTAAACGCAAAAGACTATGGTGTGCCGCAAGATAGAATGCGAGTTGTTTTTATTGGAATAAAAAATGAAATATGTAAGGGCGGTGCATACATATTTCCAAAAGGTGATCCTAAAGTGGTAACTTTAAAAGAAGCACTGAAGGATCTGGAACCAGTAAACATGGATGATGTATGCCAGGCTGCTTTTTCATCTAGATATATGTCGAGGAATAGACAGAGAGATTATGACCAGGTTTCGTTTACAATTCCAGCAATGGCGAAACAAGTGCCACTAAGCCCTGATTCCGATGGAATGGCACCAGAAGCAATAGACAAATTTAAATTTGTAGGAAAATATCGAAGATTGAGCTATAAGGAAGCAGCAGCTATTCAAACGTTTCCTCCCAACATGGAGTTTTGCGGGGATTTAGATAGTAAATATAAGCAAATTGGAAATGCTGTTCCAGTAAAGTTGGCAGAAAGAATTGCAGTAGAAGTAAAACGTATTTTGACCACAGAAGATTTGAGTCCATTCCTTAATATGGAGAATCCAGAAAAAGAAATAATGGTAGATGTTAGAATGACCGATAATACGATAAGAGGAAAAGCTTTTGAGTATGCTACGCTTGTTGAACTTTATCATGAATTAGCAGAGAATGGGTGGAATGATAAAAAGCTCACTATCACGATGGATAAAAATTATAAAAATATCGAACGGGCGTACCAGGTTGTTCAAGGGTCTGATGAAGAATTTGAGGAGGATGAGGTAGAACCAATCTATATTGAAACTGTAGAAAATAATTATATTCATGCAGCACGAGTAGCCGCTAAATACCTAAGGAAAATGGAACCAATTTTGTCTTCATCAGATAAATTATATGGTGTTTTACAAGCTATGCCAGATAGTGCTGGTGTGAAGGGAGATGTTCGAGATGTTGATTTTATTATATATAAAGACGAGGAACAAAAAGATATAGTTCGAGATATTGGTATAAGTTGTAAGAATAATCATGAAGCAGTGAAACATCCAAGAATAACAGAAGATCCTGATTTTGCGAAAACATGGACCGCAGGTAAATTCTCATGTGGTGAAGAATTTATTAAAGGGATGGAAAAAATCTTTGAAAAAATAGATGCATATGCGCAGCAGTATACAAGATGGTCGGAAGTAGAAGAAAAAATGGATACGATCTATTATCCAATTGTACAATTATTTGTCGATGAAATTAAAAGACTTGGGATTGTAGAAAAGGGGCGGATAAAGCAGCTTGCGAACAGGCAGAACAGTTTACAAAAACAATTTTTGAATATATGTTTGGCACCCAGGATTTTTATAAATTTATAAAGGATGATAGTATGGAAGCAACGAAGGTATATCCATATAATATGCATGGATCTTTAATGCAGCCGTACAAGAACCAAAAAAATAATCAAGCGGTTAAGCCTATAACATTACCAGAAGAGATTGTTGAGGTAAGGGTAAAGCCTAAGAGTAAAACAACTTTAGAAATTTATTTTGATCAATGGATTATTACAATGCGATTACATAATGCAGATACAAAGATAGGAAGGACGTCACTGAAATTCGATGTTCAAATCAAAGCTCAGCCAAGAAAGGTAATGGGGACAATTCTTCCGTGGAATAAATTAGATGGAGACAAAAGTTAAAAGTAGAATAGCTTGACGATAACTGTAAAAGAACATATACTTTTGAATATAAGACAAGGGGATAGCTTGAGGAAGAGTTATCTCCTTTTTTCAAAATTTAGAGAGAAAAATACACAGACAGAGGTGCCTGTCAGGCAGCTGGGAGAAAAATAATGAGGATGTTCAGGATAAAAATGACGGCGGCGAGGACAAACCCGCAGCAGATCCGCGAGGTGCGGATCGATTCGGAAAAAACGGTGGGAGAACTTCTGGAACTTGTCCGTATTGTATATGAATATGGGGATGTAAGAGGAAGTCTGTTAAATGAGGCGGGAGCCAGCCAGTCCCCGGAGACAAAGCTTAAGGACCGGATCCACGTCAGAGATCTCCTGACCGTAAATTATACGGACAAATCGATCACACCGATTTATCTGGAAGTCCTTGAGGAGTTTGATGGATCCGGGGAGACAGCCCCGATTCTCGAAAGATACAGGACAATTCCAAGGCGGACAAGAAAGACGGCATTTGGTTATCCTGCGTTTGCGCCTGAAGAGGCGGAGCACTTTCAAAAATATCTGAATAAGGAGATCAGTAAGGTATTCGCCCCGGAACTTGTGGTGCCGGACTTTGCCTGGGAAATTGCGACACCGTGGCAATCATTGCTGGATTCCGGCACGGCTGCGGATCTGAAAATATTAATAAAAGAAAACAAGCTTCCTGTCAATGTCTACCTGAGAAAAGCTGAGCTGGAAAAGGGAATCATAAAAGAAGCCGGAAAATCAGATTTCTGGGAAAATATCATGCAGACAATGGGAATCACTGAGTATTTTCAGGTCAAAGAGCTCTGCATTCAGGGCAGTAAATTTGTAAATGGAGACGCGGTGGATACAACATTCCCGGTTTTAAGCAGGAACCGTCTTGTTGATGAGAATTACTGGTATCGCACGATACTGGCAAAAGAATTCATGGAATTTTTTGAAAACTGGCTGGGGAGCGGAAAAGAAAGAGAATACATAAAGGACCATGCGGAGCAGACCTGCTTTTTGGCAGCATGCAGGCTTTACGGCTTTGCGGACCGGGAGCTGGTGACTGAATTTTATAAGATCATGTGTCCGGAGCAAAATGCGGCAGAGCGGGTAGGAACTTTCTGGAAACAGGCGATGCAGTGCGCACTCCAGTATAATATCAAAAAGATAGTGGGGATGGAAGTCTACTATGATTCGCAGAGTGTTTCCTCCAATTCTGTAAAGCTGTTATATCGGTCATTTCTTACGTCAGACCGGTTCCATTATGTTCCGACAAAGGCGGAGATCGAGGATATCGCAATTTCCGGCATCGGTTTTTCAGAAAAAGACAGGGAAGCGCTGATAGACATGATGGAGAGAAAATACCGCTGTGAGAGAACGAACGGAAGATTTATAGTTGGGGAACTTGAAAAAGCGATACATACAGGAATTCCGGTGGGAGAGCTTACCGGATATCTTCAGAAGGTATTATTATCGGGCAGAAGATCCTCATACCTTGGCGATATCATGGAGATTCTTGAACGTGCGCAGCGGACGGTGAGGAAAATACCACTGGGAGGATATACGGAGACGGAGATCAACCGTGCGGTGACAAAGAAAAAAGTAGTACGGGTCGAAAAGAAGATATATCCGAATGACCCGTGTCCGTGCGGTTCCGGAAAGAAATACAAGAATTGCTGTGGAAGAAGGTGAGAGGCGTGGGGACAAAGAATGAGATAGTTTACGATCTCAGACATTTTGAGAGAGATTTCAATGGGACAGAGCAGGTCAATGGTCTGGAGCTGGCTCTGGCGGAGCCTAAAAAAGATATCAGGATTAAGATGCTGGCAAACGAGCAGAGGGAGGCTGGGATTCCTTATGTGTCAGGGGATAAGATCTTTTCACTGAGGGCAGTCTGGAAGAATGATTCCAATACGCAGAGCGCGTTATGCAACGTGTACGTGGACGAAACACACGGGGAATGGATCTCGGCAAACTGCAGCTGCTCAGAATTTAATAGGAACAGATATTGCTGCCATCATGTCACCGCGCTTCTCTCCCAATATCTGATGGATCATTGGGGAACGGAAATTTTCCGGGGAACAAAAATCGAAAAGAAGCTGGCGGAGCAGGCCGGAGTACCGGATCCATTTGTTCCGGGAGTTCTGAGAAAAACGGATCAGGATCTTCTTGAAATGTTGAACATGCCCCAGGTCGGGAATATGGATCCGCTGGCGGAACTTGCGACAAACACGGAACTTCATATGGAATGCCATCTGGCGAAAGAAAAGGGTGGTGTCTCCCTGGAGCTGAAGATCGGAAGTAAGAGAAGGTATGTGGTAAAAAGCATGCTGGAATTATTTAGATCCTGCGATGAGGGAAGAGTGTACCAGATCGGAAAGACAGACTGTCTTTCATCGCTTGACCAGTTTGACATGGATGGGCGGAGAGCGATGGAGCTTCTGCTGGGACAGTACCGTCATAAAAAGAGCACACCATATTTCTCAACTATGTTTCTGCGCACGAGTGGCAGTTACAATGAGAGATATGTTTATCTGGAAGGACGCGATCTTGACGCATGGATGGAAAATGTGGGAGAGATTCCATGCTATGTCGGAGATGATCAGGTAAGAATCAGACTTGATGGT
>OGWR01001699.1_pt1 | contig 17359 bp, 13 predicted proteins | sample 1576061 | NCBI WGS metagenome assembly OGWR01 (sample SAMEA3541511, study PRJEB24748) | human gut metagenome | biome: human gut; feature: human-associated habitat; material: faeces | place: China | collected 2012 | reverse complement strand
GGAGAATGTCATAGCGGGATATCTGTCGAACTCTGTAGCAAGGAAGGTAACAATAACGCTACATTTGCTGGGGTGCAAATCGCTCTGTTGAAGAGTGAGCGGTGCTTTATCCTGCAACGCTGATTAGAGCTGACATTTTATCCTGGTTGGCGGCTTCCCGAGGTACTGACGAACGGGAAGCCGGAAAAGTCACTGTTGCCCAGCCCAGATGACCAGCACTTTATCGTCGCCATGCTCACGAACAAAGCCGTAGCCCTGCTTCAGCGAAAGTGTCGTTTGTTTGCCCGCGCCAATTGCGGGATGGCGGGCGCGGAACTGGCTGATTTTCTGCCAGTGCGCGACGCTGGCGGCAGATTTACCGCTAACATCCTGCCAGTTCATATCCGAACGCGTACCTTGCAGCGGATCCGAACCGGTGGGGCCGAACGGACGCGAGGATTCATCACCATAAAAGATTTGTACCGCGCCTGGCGCTAATAATAATAACTCTGCTGCTTTGTCGCCCCCTTCACGGAACAGGCGGGTATCATGCGACGAGAGGTAGCTCAACACGTTGAAATCCTGCAATTTCTCCGCCATTTGCTGCCAGGTCGTATCCATCTGCGCCAGACAATCGACTGCTTTAGCCGCCTGCTCCTGATAATCGAAATTGATCATCGCATCGAAGCCGTGGCGATAGTAGTCACTTTGCATCACGCCGTGGCCCCAGGCTTCACCGGTCATCCAGAAAGGCTTGTCATCTAATGCTTTGTCGGAGTTAGCTTTTTTCCATTCGCGAAGCGCGGCGCTGGCTTCGGTTTTCAGTTGCTGCCAGGCGGGCAACTCAACATGTTTGGCGGTGTCGACCCGAAAACCATCAATCCCATAGTCGCGGACCCACTGACTTAACCAGTGGGTTAAGTAATCGCGAGGGGTAAAGCCGTCGATGACTTTAGCGTGGGTATCCGTTTTGTTTTTATAGAACACCGGCAGACCAGAAGCGGTCGTTGATTCGGTTTTGATATCCGGCAAAAAGGCCAGCGACATAGTGAGATCGTCGAATCCAGGATTGTCGTAATCGCCGATATCGGTTCTGATCCAGTTTTTTCCCCACCATTTATCCCAGCCTGTTTTGTCGCTGAAATTAATGTAATCGTTAAAGCTATGCCAGGTTTGCCCGGCGGCAGGTTTCCAGTCGCTCCAGCGTTCACCCAGCGTTTTTTTCAGCTCGTCACCAGAAAGATATAACGCGCCAAACTGATACTCCTGCATATCCGCCAGTGTGGCATAGCCGGTGTGGTTCATCACGACATCAAAGAGAATACGAATACCGCGCTGATGCGCGCTATCAACCAGTGTCCGTAGATCGGCTTCGCGGCCCATATTGGCATCAAGATTCGTCCAGTCCTGTGTGTAATAACCGTGGTAGGCATAATGCGGGAAATCGCCTTTTGTACCGCCGCCGACCCAGCCGTGAATTTGCTCAAATGGGGCACTTATCCATAAAGCATTGACGCCCAGCTGCTGGAGGTAATCCAGTTTGTTGGTCAGGCCGCGTAAATCGCCGCCGTGAAAAGTGCCAATTTCTGCCATACCGTCTTTATGACGTCCGTAACTCTGGTCATTACTGGGATCGCCGTTTTCGAAACGATCTGTCAGCACAAAGTAAACCGTGGCGTTATGCCAGTCGAAAGGGGCAGAGGCGTCAGTTTCTGCCCGTTCCAGCAGGAGTAAACCGTTGCTGGTGGCAGCGGGTTGTAACGTTATTTGACCGTTCTTCACTATCGCAATTTGCTGGCTGTAATAATCCCGGACTGCGGCTCCCTCCGGAAAAGTGGCGCTGACATCCAGTGTGAGCGGTAATCCATCCCATTTCGGGCATTCACGGACCAGGCTTGCTACCGGTTCGACGGCGTTCTGGATGGAAATCATCAATGTTGGTGTACCGGAGCGGGTGTCTAGTTGCAGCGTATATTCGCCGTCCCTGAACAATCGCCATTGAGGCGGCGTGTTGCTACAAGGTTGCAGGGAAAGCATCTGATTGAGTTTTATCGCATCCGCAGGCTGCCAGCACTGTTGGTCAAAATTTAGCGTTAGTGGACGCGTACCTTTGGGCAACTGCGCGTGGCTGACAAATGTTCCCGTCCCCTGTTCGCTAAAGGCGGGAAACCCCGGAGAAGTCCAGCTGGCGGCAACGGCGAAGCCAGGAAGGAGTGTCAGAAAACAGGCGGCGAGTTTCATGGCGGATGAGTCCTTATTGCTGCGATTTCAGACAGTTTGCCAGCGATAAGCCAGACAAAACTCATCCCTGAGCGGTAAGTCCACAGGATGAGAAGCAAGGGTGAGCGATCGCGCGCAAAAAACGGCTGAATTTTGCGATAAACCCCACATTTTCTGCGATTTAGCGCCAATCTGAATCGTTAACTCGTGACATAGTTTCAGATTTGGACTATTCCTTGGGGTGCTCTTGACAGCTATTTTTGATATGATTTGAGATTCAACTCTCAAATTTGTGAAAAATATAAGGTGTTGGAATGATTAAATCCGACCAGGAGACCTGATGATTTTGACTCCCATACGACGATATGGGGCGATGATTCTTATGTTACTCACTCTGGTGTTTTCGAGTGAGGTGTTAGCGAAGACGCACACAACAACAGCGAGTCAAAAGTCCCACTTAACTAAAGCTAGTAATAAACAGGTAAGCAGTAAACAAGAGTATTCTCGCAATAGTGCAAAGAGTAGTTCACTTCCTGATTTGCGAAAATACCCTTCCGGAACACCAAGGAAAAAGGCGTTTCTCCGGACTGTAATGCCTTACATTACCAGCCAAAATGCGGCCATTACTGCGGAACGTAACTGGCTCATTTCAAAACAGTATCAGGGCCAATGGTCACCTGCTGAGCGTGCGCGTCTGAAAGACATCGCCAAACGCTACAAGGTGAAGTGGTCTGGTAATACGCGAAAAATCCCGTGGAATACCTTGCTTGAACGCGTAGACATTATCCCCACCAGTATGGTGGCGACGATGGCTGCAGCAGAAAGCGGTTGGGGAACGTCGAAGCTGGCGCGCAACAACAACAACCTGTTCGGCATGAAATGCATGAAAGGACGTTGTACTAATGCGCCGGGTAAAGTGAAGGGGTACTCACAGTTTAGTTCTGTCAAAGAATCGGTGAGCGCCTATGTCACTAACCTGAATACTCACCCGGCTTACTCTTCGTTCCGTAAATCGCGTGCACAGCTGCGTAAAGCGGATCAGGAAGTGACTGCCACAGCGATGATTCACAAGCTGAAGGGCTACTCGACCAAAGGGAAGAGTTATAACAACTACCTGTTCGCAATGTACCAGGATAACCAACGGTTAATCGCGGCGCATATGTAATTGCATTTCCTCGAGCCTTATCCGACTTGTCAGTCGGATAAGGCTTTTGCTCGCATCAGGTGATTGTGCTGAGTTACCTGATGTGACGCCGACAATTTTCATCATCGCTACAACATGACCTCGCTATTTACATCGCGATACTCTTTTGGCGTCGTGTCATATGCTTTTTTAAAAACAGAGTAGAAATATTGCAGCGATGGATAACCGCACATTTGCGATATCTCATTGATCGACAAGGTGGTTGAAATCAGCAGACTGCGCGCTTTCTCCAACTTCTCGGCATGAATCATGGCATGGATGGTTTCGCCCACCTCTTCTTTAAAACGCTTCTCAAGATTGGAGCGCGAGATCCCGACCGCATCGAGTACCTGATCCACTTTAATCCCTTTACAGGCGTGATTACGAATGTAATGCATGGCCTGAATAACGGCGGGATCGGTCAGCGAGCGGTAATCTGTTGAGCGCCGTTCAATGACGCGAACTGGTGGGACCAAAATCCGCTGTAGCGGCATTTCTTCTTTATCTAATAATCGATGCAACAGTTTTGCCGCCTGATAGCCCATTTGCCGCGCGCCCTGAGCGACCGAAGAAAGGGCGACACGCGACAGATAGCGGGTCAGTTCTTCGTTATCGATGCCAATCACGCATAATTTTTCCGGTACGGGAATGTGTAGATGTTCACATACTTGCAGAATATGCCGCGCCCGGGCGTCAGTAACGGCAATAATCCCGGTTTGCGGTGGCAGCGTTTGTAGCCAGTCTGCCAGCCGATTTTGCGCGTGTTGCCAGTTCTCTGGCGCGGTTTCTAACCCCTGATAAACCACTCCGCGATACTTTTCTTCGGCGACAAGCTGACGAAATGCATATTCGCGTTCAGTGGCCCAACGTTTACCGCTTGATTCCGGAAGACCATAAAAAGCAAAGCGGTTAACGCCTTTCTCTTTTAAATGCAAAAATGCGCTTTCAACCAGCGCATAGTTATCGGTGGCAATGTAATGAACGGGTGGGTAACTTTCGGCAAGGTGATACGAGCCACCAACCCCAACAATGGGGACGTCGACATCAGCCAGCGCTTGCTCGATTTGTTTGTCGTCGAAGTCGGCAATGACGCCATCTCCTAACCAGTCCTTGATTTTATCAATGCGGGCGCGGAAATCTTCTTCAATGAAAATATCCCATTCCGATTGTGACGCCTGTAAATATTCCCCTACGCCTTCTACTACCTGCCGGTCATAGGCTTTATTGGCATTGAACAGTAATGTGATGCGGTGACGTTTAGTAAACATGGTTCTTTTCCTGCTGAATCATGCAAAAACTCAAAACCGGTAATACGTTACCGGCTTTGAGAAAATTTTTATCAAAATCAAGAACGGCGTTTGGTTGCGGAGTCCATCCATACTGCCAGCAACAGAATCGCACCTTTAACGATATACTGCCAGAAGGTCGGTACATCCATCATACTCATACCGTTATCCAGTGAAGCCATGATGAATGCCCCCATTACCGCTCCGGCAACGCTTCCCACACCGCCAGCCAGACTGGTGCCGCCAATCACGCATGCGGCAATTGCGTCCAGTTCGGCGATATTTCCCGCAGAAGGTGAACCAGCGCCAAGTCGAGAACTGAGGATTAATCCGGCGATAGCGACCATTAATCCGTTAATAGCGAATACGGCAAGTTTGGTGCGTTCAACGTTGATCCCGGAGAGACGTGCTGCTTCCAGATTGCCGCCGATGGCATAAATGCGTCGTCCAAATGCCGTCCGCGTTGCCATAAACATTCCGCCGAGTAACAGCAACGTCAGCAGCAGAACAGGAGTGGGAACGCCACGGTAATCGTTCAACAGCCAGATTGCGCCTAAGACGATAATCGCCGTTAATGCCTGGCGACCGACAACTGCGGTAGAGGCCGGAGACTGCAAACCCAAAGCCTGACGGCGCATTCTTCCGCGCCATTGCCAGCCAACAAAAGCCATTAAGCCAAGCGCGCCAATGATGAAGCCGGTGCTGGCGGGTAGATAGCTTTGCCCGATTTGTGACATCGCGGCGCTGGTGGGGGAAACAGTCGTGCCGTTGGTGATGCCAATGAGTATGCCGCGAAATGCCAACATGCCCGCGAGGGTGACAATAAATGAAGGGACTTTACGGTACGCGACCCACCATCCGTTCCAGGCACCGAGAAGCAGTCCCAGAACCAACGTCACAATGATGGTAAGTGGCAAAGGCCAGCCTAGCCAGACGTCACAAATCGCCGCGACGCCACCTAATAGCCCCATCATTGAGCCGACGGAAAGGTCGATTTCAGCAGAAATTATGACGAACACCATTCCTACCGCGAGGATGCCGGTAATCGCGGTTTGGCGTAACAGGTTGGAGACGTTACGGGCGCTTAAGTAGGCACCATCGGTGGTCCAGGTAAAGAACAGCATGATTGCGATGATAGCTGCAATCATCACGAAGACCTGCAAATTCAGTGACTTCAACCCGGAAAAGCCACCGGATGTCGGTACGGCCAATTTCACTTCAGACGGATTGCTTTTCGACATGATGTTCGCTCCTCAATGCGGCTTCCATCACCTGCTCCTGAGTCAGGTTATGATTTATCAGGTTGGCTTTTAGTTTCCCTTCATGCATCACCAGTACACGATCGCTAAGGCCGAGCACTTCAGGTAATTCGGAAGAGATGACAATAACGGCAATACCCTGCTGGACGAGTTGGTTAATTAATTTGTAGATCTCGTATTTCGCGCCAATATCGATACCCCTGGTAGGTTCATCAAGAATGAGAATGCGCGGGTTGAGTAACAGACAGCGAGCGAGGATCGCTTTTTGCTGATTGCCGCCGCTCAAACGTCCAATAGCAAGGTCGGGGGACGACGTTTTAACTTTGAGTTGCTGGATTGATTCCAGAATACATTTTTGCTCTGCCGCGTCATCAAGCTGGCTAATACCGCCGGTAAATTTATTGAGTGCGGCGAGGGTAATATTTTTACCAACCGCCATTACCGGAACGATGCCGTCGCGCTTTCTGTCTTCGGGTACCATCGCAATCCCCTGGGCGATGGCTTGCTGACAGTTACGAATATCTACCTGTTTGCCATCAATATAAATTTTTCCTTCCCATTGTCCGGGCCACACGCCAAACAGGCACTGAATGGTCTCGGTACGTCCGGCACCAACGAGTCCGGCAATACCCAGTATTTCGCCACGTTTCAGGGAAAACGAGACATCATTAACTCGTTTAATATGACGATTAACCGGATGCCATGCCGTCAGATGTTCAATACGTAATATTTCATCTCCGGTGGTATGTGGTTCATTAGGGTAAAGCGCGGTTAACTCTCGCCCGACCATCATGGTGATAATATCGTCTTCACTCATTCCAGCAGCATCACGCGTGCCAATGTGCTGACCGTCGCGAATAACGCAAATCGTATCGGAAATCGCTTTGACTTCGTTGAGTTTGTGCGAAATATAAATACAGGCGATACCGTGCTGTTGTAGATCGCGAATAATATCCAGTAAAACCGACGTTTCCTGCTCAGTTAATGAGGCTGTCGGCTCATCGAGAATTAACAAACGCACCTGTTTATTAAGTGCCTTGGCAATTTCAACCAGTTGTTGTTGCCCAAGTCCTAAATCGCCAACGCGGGTATCAGGTGAAATGGATAAACTGACCTGTGCGAGCAGCTTCTGACAGCGTAGCGTCATCAGGTCATAATCCATAATGCCATTATGGGTTATTTCGTTACCCAGGAAGATATTTTCCAGCACAGTCAATTCTTTCACCAGGGCCAATTCCTGGTGAATGATGGCGATACCTTTGCGTTCGGTATCGCGGATGTGACTCGCCTGAATCTCTTCTCCCGCAAAAATAATTTCGCCTTCGTAGGAACCATGGGGATAAATACCACACAGCACTTTCATCAGCGTTGATTTACCTGACCCATTTTCCCCACAGAGTGAGACGATTTCGCCAGCATTCAACCGCAAGCTGACGTTATCAATCGCCTTCACACTGCCGAAGGTTTTGGTAATGTTCTTCATTTCAAGTAGATAAGGCATAACGACTCCACCTAAGCCAATTCATTCACGCGGCATGGAGAGAAATCACGCCCCCGCTCCGCGCCGGGGCGTAACGCTTACAGCTCGCTCTCTTTGTGGAATCCGTCTTTAACTACCGTTTCTTTGATGTTGTTTTTATTCACATCGATCGGTGTCAGCAGGCGGGAGGGAACATCTTTCAGACCATTATTCAGAGTGGTATCTGCTTTTGGTTCCTGACCATTGCCCAACTCAACGGCAATTTCTGCGGCAGTATTTGCCAACAATGTAATAGGTTTATACACCGTCATAGTTTGCGTACCGGCAGCAATACGTTTAATACCTGCGAGATCCGCATCCTGGCCGGAAATTGCTACTTTCCCTGATAAACCTTGCGCACTTAATGCCTGAATTGCCCCACCTGCGGTGGCATCGTTTGAGGCAACTACAGCATCAATTTTGTTATTATTGGCGGTTAGCGCGTTTTCCATAATTTTCAATGCGTTTTCCGGTAACCAGCCATCAACCCATTGGTCACCAACGACTTTAATTTTTCCGGAATCAACGTAAGGTTTTAACACTTTCATTTGCCCGGCGCGGAACAGCTTGGCGTTGTTATCTACCGGCGAGCCGCCCATCAGGAAGTAATTACCTTGCGGAACAATATCGACCAGGGCTTTTGCCTGCAGTTCACCGACTTTTTCGTTATCGAAAGAAATATAAAAATCGATATCCGCATCGTTAATCATACGGTCGTAAGCTAATACTTTAATACCTTCTTGTTTGGCTTCTTTTACAACGTTACTTAATACCTGACCGTTATAAGGAATAATGACAAGAACATCGACACCCCGGTTAATCATGTTTTCAATCTGCGACATTTGTGTTTCTTCATTGCCATTTGCAGACTGTACAAATACTTTCGCGCCGAGAGATTCTGCCTTTTTCACAAAAATATCTCGATCTTTTTGCCAGCGTTCAAGACGGAGATCATCAATCGCCATACCTATTTTGACTTCTTTGGCGTGTGCCGCAACGTTGGTAAGCAGAAGTGAGGTGCAAAGGGTGAGTAGAATGTTCTTTATTTTCATGGTGTAGGGCCTTCTGTAGTTAGAGGACAGCTTTAATAAGTAACAATCACCGCGATAAACGTAACCAATTTTTAGCAACTAAACAGGGGAAAACAATTACAGATTTTTATCTTTCGATTACGATTTTTGGTTTATTTCTTGATTTATGACCGAGATCTTACTTTTGTTGCGCAATTGTACTTATTGCATTTTTCTCTTCGAGGAATTACCCAGTTTCATCATTCCATTTTATTTTGCGAGCGAGCGCACACTTGTGAATTATCTCAATAGCAGTGTGAAATAACATAATTGAGCAACTGAAAGGGAGTGCCCAATATTACGACATCATCCATCACCCGCGGCATTACCTGATTATGGAGTTCAATATGCAAGCCTATTTTGACCAGCTCGATCGCGTTCGTTATGAAGGCTCAAAATCCTCAAACCCGTTAGCATTCCGTCACTACAATCCCGACGAACTGGTGTTGGGCAAGCGTATGGAAGAGCACTTGCGTTTTGCCGCCTGCTACTGGCACACCTTCTGCTGGAACGGGGCGGACATGTTTGGTGTGGGGGCGTTTAATCGTCCGTGGCAGCAGCCTGGTGAGGCACTGGCGTTGGCGAAGCGTAAAGCAGATGTCGCATTTGAGTTTTTCCACAAGTTACATGTGCCATTTTATTGCTTCCACGACGTGGATGTTTCCCCTGAGGGCGCGTCGTTAAAAGAGTACATCAATAATTTTGCGCAAATGGTTGATGTCCTGGCAGGCAAGCAAGAAGAGAGCGGCGTGAAGCTGCTGTGGGGAACCGCTAACTGCTTTACAAACCCTCGTTATGGCGCGGGTGCGGCGACGAACCCAGATCCAGAAGTCTTCAGCTGGGCGGCAACGCAAGTTGTTACAGCGATGGAAGCAACCCATAAATTGGGCGGTGAAAACTATGTCCTGTGGGGCGGTCGTGAAGGTTACGAAACGCTGTTAAATACCGACTTGCGTCAGGAGCGTGAACAGCTGGGCCGCTTTATGCAAATGGTGGTTGAGCATAAACATAAAATCGGCTTTCAGGGTACGTTGCTTATCGAACCGAAACCGCAAGAACCGACCAAACATCAATATGATTACGATGCTGCGACAGTCTATGGCTTCCTGAAACAGTTTGGTCTGGAAAAAGAGATTAAACTGAACATTGAAGCTAACCACGCGACGCTGGCAGGTCACTCTTTCCATCATGAAATAGCCACCGCCATTGCGCTTGGCCTGTTCGGTTCTGTCGACGCTAACCGTGGCGATGCACAACTGGGCTGGGACACCGACCAGTTCCCGAACAGTGTGGAAGAGAATGCGCTGGTGATGTATGAAATTCTCAAAGCAGGCGGTTTCACCACCGGTGGTCTGAACTTCGATGCCAAAGTACGTCGTCAAAGTACTGATAAATATGATCTGTTTTACGGTCATATCGGCGCGATGGATACGATGGCGTTGGCGCTGAAAATTGCAGCACGCATGATTGAAGATGGCGAGCTGGATAAACGCATCGCGCAGCGTTATTCCGGCTGGAATAGCGAATTAGGCCAGCAAATCCTGAAAGGCCAAATGTCACTGGCAGATTTAGCCAAATATGCTCAGGAACATAATTTGTCTCCGGTGCATCAGAGTGGTCGCCAGGAGCAACTGGAAAATCTGGTAAACCATTATCTGTTCGACAAATAACGGCTAACTGTGCAGTCCGTTGGCCCGGTTATCGGTAGCGATACCGGGCATTTTTTTAAGGAACGATCGATATGTATATCGGGATAGATCTTGGCACCTCGGGCGTAAAAGTTATTTTGCTCAACGAGCAGGGCGAGGTGGTTGCTGCGCAAACGGAAAAGCTGACCGTTTCGCGCCCGCATCCACTCTGGTCGGAACAAGACCCGGAACAGTGGTGGCAGGCAACTGATCGCGCAATGAAAGCCCTGGGCGATCAGCATTCTCTGCAGGACGTTAAAGCATTGGGTATTGCCGGCCAGATGCACGGTGCAACCTTACTGGATGCCCAGCAACGGTTATTACGCCCTGCCATTTTGTGGAACGACGGGCGCTGTGCGCAAGAGTGCGCTTTGCTGGAAGCGCGAGTTCCGCAATCGCGGGTGATTACCGGTAACCTGATGATGCCCGGATTTACTGCGCCTAAATTGCTATGGGTTCAGCGGCATGAGCCGGAGATATTCCGTCAAATCGACAAAGTATTGTTACCGAAAGATTACTTGCGTCTGCGTATGACGGGGGAGTTTGCCAGCGATATGTCTGACGCAGCTGGCACCATGTGGCTGGATGTCGCAAAGCGTGACTGGAGTGACGACATGCTGCAGGCTTGCCACTTATCTCGTGACCAGATGCCCGCATTATACGAAGGCAGCGAAATTACTGGTGCTTTGCTACCTGAAGTTGCGAAAGCGTGGGGTATGGCGGCGGTGCCTGTTGTCGCAGGCGGGGGCGATAATGCAGCTGGTGCGATTGGTGTGGGAATGGTTGATGCTAATCAGGCAATGTTATCGCTGGGGACGTCGGGAGTCTATTTTGCTGTCAGCGAAGGGTTCTTAAGCAAGCCAGAAAGCGCCGTACACAGCTTTTGCCATGCGCTCCCGCAGCGTTGGCATTTAATGTCTGTGATGCTGAGTGCAGCGTCGTGTCTGGATTGGGCTGCGAAATTAACGGGCCTGAACAATGTCCCAGCTTTAATCGCGGCTGCTCAACAGGCTGATGAAAGTGCCGAGCCAGTTTGGTTTCTGCCTTATCTTTCCGGCGAGCGTACACCACACAATAATCCCCAGGCGAAGGGGGTTTTCTTTGGTTTGACCCATCAACATGGTGCTAATGAACTGGCGCGAGCAGTGCTGGAAGGCGTGGGTTATGCGCTGGCAGATGGCATGGATGTCGTGCATGCCTGCGGCATTAAACCGCAAAGTGTTACGTTGATTGGTGGCGGGGCGCGTAGTGAGTACTGGCGTCAGATGCTGACGGATATCAGCGGTCAGCAACTCGATTACCGCACGGGGGGGGATGTGGGGCCAGCACTGGGCGCAGCAAGGCTGGCGCAGATTGCGGCGAATCCAGAGAAATCGCTCATTGAGTTGTTGCCACAACTGCCGTTAGAACAGTCGCATCTACCAGATGCGCAGCGTTATGCCGCTTATCAGCCACGACGAGAAACGTTCCGTCGCCTCTATCAGCAACTTCTGCCATTAATGGCGTAAACGTTATCCCCTGCCTGACCGGGTGGGGGATAATTCACATCTATATATCTCAGTAATTAATTAATATTTAGTATGAATTTATTCTGAAAATCATTTGTTAATGGCATTTTTCAGTTTTGTCTTTCGTTGGTTACTCGTAATGTATCGCTGGTAGATATGGAGATCGTTATGAAAACCTCAAAGACTGTTGCAAAACTATTATTTGTTGTTGGGGCGCTGGTTTATCTGGTTGGGCTATGGATCTCATGCCCATTGTTAAGTGGAAAAGGCTATTTTCTTGGCGTGTTAATGACAGCAACTTTTGGTAACTATGCATATCTTCGCGCAGAAAAACTCGGGCAACTGGATGATTTTTTTATCCATATCTGCCAGTTAGTTGCGTTGATCACTATCGGTCTCTTGTTTATCGGTGTTTTAAACGCACCTATCAATGCTTATGAAATGGTGATTTATCCCATCGCCTTTTTTGTCTGCTTGTTTGGTCAAATGCGTTTGTTTCGCTCGGCATGAGCAACATAAACCTCTTACACATTCAGGAATGAAAGGAATACTGTGATGGACAACAAAATATCAACCTATTCTCCGGCATTCAGTATTGTGTCATGGATAGCTCTCGTTGGTGGTATCGTTACCTATCTGTTAGGGCTATGGAATGCAGAGATGCAGTTAAATGAAAAAGGATATTATTTTGCCGTACTGGTATTAGGACTGTTTTCTGCGGCGTCTTATCAAAAGACCGTTCGGGACAAGTATGAAGGCATACCGACCACCTCCATTTATTATATGACTTGCCTGACGGTCTTTATTATCTCTGTTGCGTTATTGCTGGTAGGTCTGTGGAATGCAACGTTATTACTCAGCGAAAAAGGCTTTTATGGGCTGGCTTTCTTCTTAAGCTTGTTTGGTGCAGTAGCGGTGCAGAAGAATATTCGTGATGCCGGAATAAACCCACCAAAAGAAACACAGGTTACCCAGGAAGAATACAGCGAATAATTCACATAAGCCCGGTCAGTCCAATGTGACCGGGCTTTTATTTAACTCACTAGTCTGTTTCTGTCGATTCGTTGTACCAGCATAGAAAGTAACAAACTCGCTGCCAACGTCGCGCAAAAGATCCAAATAATATCGAGTATTGGCCAGTTTTTAAGCTCAATCCCCCGGGTGCGCAGTGCATGGATAATCAAGGCGTGGAATCCGTATATACCCAACGAATGGCGGGAGATTAAGCCAAGTCCGCGAACGGTACGCGTATCAAGCGTGTTTTTAACCAGAGTCAATAGCGTGATTGCGCAGATAAAAACCATCGGCCCACAGTAAAGATACCAGGTATCGGCAAAATTTCCGCGCCACTGCAATTCATATAATGTCCCGCGAGAGATAATAAAAACCCCGTCGCAAACAGTGCGGCGCTCCCCCACGACAGTGCTTTATGCTGTGTGTCCATCATCCCTATAGCGCGGCCCAACATGCCATAAAGGATGTAGTAAAAAGTATCGCCATTGATATATAAGTTAATTGGCAGCCATTCAAAACCGTCAATTTTCTGCGGCACTGTGTTTGGGTTAGCGATAATACCAATCACCACCATTAGCACCAGCAACATTTTTCCGCCGACGTTCTTCACCTGAATCAGCGGTGAAACCAGATAAATCACCGCAATCGCGAAGAAAAACCACAAGTGGTAAAACACTGGCTTTTGCAGCAGGTTTTTCAGCGCTAACTCCATATTGATGGAGGTAAACAGCGCAATGTAGAGCAGTGCGATTGCGCTATAAAAAAGCAGACATAAGCCGATACGCAAGAAATGGCGCGACTGGGCGCTGCGTTCGCCAAAAAAGAGATAGCCGGAAATCATGAAAAATAGCGGCACGCTGACACGAGAGGCAGAATTCAGAACATTGGCGATATCCCATGTGACGGGGCTAACACTATGAGCATTGGTCACATACCAGGTAGTGGTGTGAATCATCACCACCATTAAACACGCTATCCCTCGCAGGTTATCAATCCAGTAAATTTTGGGCTGCATCTGTGTCTCTGTATCTGGTTAAAAAAAGTCTGACCGATAAATCATTCGGTTGGCGCACTGGAATAATCTGAGTTTTATCACTACAGCTTATAGAGGCTTAAGGAAATTCGTAAGATATCAGCCACTATACCGATATAAATAATAAGACTCACCTGCAAACCAGACGGTAATTTAATGATGATGAACTCTTTCTTTCCGGCAATGGCGCTTGTAGTGTTAGTGGGATGCTCGACACCGCCACCCGTGCAGAAAGCACAACGGGTAAAGGTTGATCCTCTGCGTTCGTTGAATATGGAAGCGTTATGCAAGGATCAGGCGGCAAAACGTTATAACACCGGCGAGCAAAAAATCGACGTCACTGCTTTTGAACAATTTCAGGTAAGCTATGAAATGCGCGGTTATACCTTCCGTAAAGAGCAGTTTGTCTGTTCTTTTGACGCAGATGGCCATTTTTTGCATCTTTCCATGCGTTAAGCCCTGCTTTTTCCCGTTTCGTACTGTATATCTTCCATCCAGCGGGTATACTGATCCCTTCCTTTAAATCCACACGTATCCAGCACGAAATAATATGCAAAAGTTTGATACCAGGACCTTCCAGGGCTTGATCCTGACCTTACAGGATTACTGGGCTCGCCAGGGCTGCACCATTGTTCAACCATTGGACATGGAAGTCGGCGCGGGAACCTCTCACCCAATGACCTGTCTGCGCGCGCTGGGGCCAGAACCGATGGCGGCTGCTTATGTTCAGCCTTCTCGTCGCCCGACCGATGGTCGCTACGGCGAAAACCCCAACCGTTTACAGCACTACTATCAGTTCCAGGTGGTCATTAAGCCATCGCCGGACAATATTCAGGAGCTGTACCTTGGTTCTCTGAAAGAGCTGGGCATGGACCCGACCATCCACGACATCCGTTTCGTGGAAGATAACTGGGAAAACCCGACGCTGGGTGCCTGGGGGCTGGGCTGGGAAGTGTGGCTGAACGGCATGGAAGTGACGCAGTTCACTTACTTCCAGCAGGTTGGTGGTCTGGAGTGTAAACCGGTTACCGGCGAGATCACCTACGGTCTGGAACGTCTGGCAATGTACATTCAGGGCGTAGACAGCGTTTACGACCTGGTCTGGAGCGACGGCCCGCTGGGTAAAACCACCTACGGCGACGTGTTCCATCAGAACGAAGTGGAGCAGTCCACTTACAACTTCGAATACGCGGATGTGGACTTCCTGTTCACCTGCTTTGAGCAGTACGAGAAAGAAGCGCAGCAGCTGCTGGCGCTGGAAAATCCGCTGCCGCTGCCAGCCTACGAGCGTATTCTGAAAGCCGCCCACAGCTTCAACCTGCTGGATGCGCGTAAAGCCATCTCCGTCACCGAGCGTCAGCGCTACATTCTGCGCATTCGCACCCTGACCAAAGCAGTGGCAGAAGCATACTACGCTTCCCGTGAAGCCCTCGGCTTCCCGATGTGCAACAAAGATAAGTAAGAGGCGGCTATGTCTGAGAAAACTTTTCTGGTGGAAATCGGCACTGAAGAGCTGCCACCAAAAGCACTGCGCAGCCTGGCTGAGTCCTTTGCTGCGAACTTCACTGCGGAGCTGGATAACGCCGGCCTCGCACACGGCACCGTTCAATGGTTTGCTGCTCCGCGTCGTCTGGCGCTGAAAGTAGCTAACCTGGCGGAAGCGCAACCGGATCGTGAAATCGAAAAACGCGGCCCGGCGATTGCTCAGGCGTTCGACGCTGAAGGCAAACCGAGCAAAGCGGCAGAAGGCTGGGCGCGTGGTTGCGGTATTACCGTAGACCAGGCTGAGCGTCTGACTACCGATAAAGGTGAATGGCTGCTGTATCGCGCCCACGTGAAGGGCGAAAGCACCGAAGCACTGCTGCCGAATATGGTTGCGACTTCGCTGGCGAAACTGCCGATCCCGAAACTGATGCGCTGGGGCGCAAGCGACGTGCACTTCGTGCGTCCGGTGCACACCGTGACCCTGCTGCTGGGCGACAAAGTCATTCCGGCTACCATTCTGGGCATTCAGTCCGATCGCGTGATTCGCGGCCACCGCTTTATGGGCGAGCCGGAATTCACTATCGACGATGCCGATCAGTATCCGGAAATTCTGCGTGAGCGCGGTAAAGTCATCGCCGATTACGAAGAACGTAAAGCGAAGATTAAAGCCGATGCTGAAGAAGCGGCGCGTAAGATTGGCGGTAACGCTGACTTAAGCGAAAGCCTGTTGGAAGAAGTCGCTTCGCTGGTGGAATGGCCGGCTGTGCTGACCGCAAAATTCGAAGAGAAATTCCTCGCGGTGCCGTCTGAAGCGCTGGTTTACACCATGAAAGGTGACCAGAAGTACTTCCCGGTGTATGCGAACGACGGCAAACTTCTGCCGAACTTTATCTTCGTTGCCAACATCGAATCGAAAGATCCGCAGCAGATTATCTCCGGTAACGAGAAAGTCGTTCGTCCACGTCTGGCGGATGCTGAGTTCTTCTTCAATACCGACCGTAAAAAACGTCTGGAAGATAACCTGCCGCGCCTGCAAACCGTGCTGTTCCAGCAACAGCTGGGTACACTGCGTGACAAAACTGACCGCATCCAGGCACTGGCTGGCTGGATTGCTGAACAGATTGGCGCTGACGTTAACCATGCTACCCGTGCGGGCCTGCTGTCTAAGTGCGACCTGATGACCAACATGGTCTTCGAGTTCACCGACACCCAGGGCGTTATGGGGATGCACTACGCGCGTCACGATGGCGAAGCGGAAGATGTTGCAGTGGCGCTGAACGAGCAGTATCAGCCGCGCTTTGCCGGTGATGACCTGCCGTCTAACCCGGTAGCCTGTGCGCTGGCGATTGCTGACAAGATGGATACTCTGGCGGGTATCTTCGGTATCGGCCAGCATCCGAAAGGCGACAAAGACCCGTTTGCGTTGCGTCGTGCCGCACTTGGCGTACTGCGTATTATCGTTGAGAAGAACCTCAACCTTGATCTGCAAACGCTGACCGAAGAAGCAGTGCGTCTGTATGGCGATAAGCTGACTAATGCCAACGTGGTTGATGATGTTATCGACTTTATGCTCGGTCGCTTCCGCGCCTGGTATCAGGACGAAGGTTACACCGTTGACACCATCCAGGCGGTACTGGCGCGTCGTCCGACTCGTCCGGCTGATTTCGATGCCCGTATGAAAGCGGTATCGCACTTCCGTACCCTGGAAGCAGCTGCAGCACTGGCGGCGGCGAACAAGCGTGTATCTAACATTCTGGCGAAGTCTGACGAAGTGCTGAGCGATCGCGTGAATGCTTCTACTCTGAAAGAGCCGGAAGAAATTAAACTGGCGATGCAGGTGGTTGTGCTGCGCGATAAACTGGAGCCGTACTTTGCTGAAGGTCGTTACCAGGATGCGCTGGTCGAACTGGCAGAGCTGCGTGAGCCAGTTGATGCTTTCTTCGATAAAGTGATGGTCATGGTTGATGACAAAGAATTGCGTCTCAACCGTCTGACCATGCTGGAGAAACTGCGCGAACTGTTCCTGCGAGTTGCGGATATTTCGCTGTTGCAGTAATAACGTCGTTATTAAAAAGCCTGCCATCTGGCAGGCTTTTTTTATCGCTAAATAATACA
>OGWR01001698.1_pt1 | contig 17362 bp, 6 predicted proteins | sample 1576061 | NCBI WGS metagenome assembly OGWR01 (sample SAMEA3541511, study PRJEB24748) | human gut metagenome | biome: human gut; feature: human-associated habitat; material: faeces | place: China | collected 2012 | reverse complement strand
CGCAGATCTGACTATCATGGATCAGAACCTAGATCTGATCTGCGTTTACTGTCGAGGAAAGGAAATACGGGAATGAAATGTGCAGTCAGTGATTTTGACAGAACCTTATATGTGGAACGGATGATCGGTGAAGAGGATAAGAATGCGGTTTTAAACTGGCAGAAGTCCGGAAATCTCTTTGTGATCGCCACAGGAAGGAATTTAGGGACCATAAAGCCTATTTTTGAGTCTTATGGCTTTTCGCCGGATTTTTGGATCTTAAATAATGGTGCCATGATCGCAGACAGGGATGGAAAGACTCTGTTTACAAAGCTGATCCCAAGGGAAACGGCATTAGCAGTATTGCGCTATCTGCAAAGTATAAATGATGATGGAAGCGGTGTATCCCTTACAGACCGGAAAGTATGCCTCCTTTCTGAAAAAGGGACCAGTACCCAGAAAGCTTGTGATGGCGGAACGATCACAGCCGATCAGTTGGAAAGTCTGGATAATATTGTACAGATCCACAGAAGAAATCTGGACCTGAAGCATATAAAAGATCTTTGTAAAGACATTGAAGAGCGTTTTCCGGAAGTTTCTGCCTATGCAAATCTGTGGAATGGTGATATTGTAGCCAGAGGTGTAGATAAGGCAGTTGCTGTAAAATGGCTGAAAGAACATTTTCCGCAGATCGAAAAGATCCGTTGTATTGGAGACAGTGTCAATGATCTGGGAATGGTACGGGCCTACCAGGGAGCAGTTCCGGATGTAGCAGATCCCGAAATCAAAAAAGAGGCAACGCAGATCGTAAAGAGTGTAGCAGAGTTTCTTGAGAATTTTTAAATAAAGATCCTGATCAGAATTTCAGATCAAAGTTTAAACTAAAAAGCCGTTTCCGGGTTTGAAAGTAAAACCAGGGAAATGGCTTTTTGCTATGTTGTTTGTTATATTAGGAATACGTCACCGCCAGGTGACAGCTCCGTTGGAAACAGATCTTTATTTCGCTAACAGATTTTCTGCAACGACTTCCAGGTTCTTTCTGATGGCAATGTGCTGCGGGCATACAGACTCGCATTTACCACACTTAATACACTGGTCAGCAGCTTTGCGTCTATGACCGCCTACCAGCCACTGTTCCTGATGAGCTGCCATTCCCTTATCTTTGTACAGGGTCAGGTAGTTCATAGCAGTGAAGGAGCCGGAGATACCGATATCCATTGGACAGACTTTTGCGCAGTAGTTACAGGTAGTACATGGGATCAGAGGGATGCGGGCTAATTCTTCCTGAGCCTTTTTAAGGGTATCCTTCTGAGCGTCAGTTAAGCCGGTGAAACTCTTCATATAAGAAAGGTTGTCAGCCATCTGTTCTACATTGCTCATACCGGAAAGGACAGTGATCACACCTTCCAGGTTGGCAGCAAAACGTACAGCCCAGGATGCTACGGAAGAGTCAGGTTCAGCAGCCTTTAAGATATTTGCAACAGACTCCGGAGGATTTGCCAACATTCCGCCTTTTACAGGTTCCATGATGATCACAGGTTTTCCGTGTTTTCTTGCTACTTCATAACATCTTCTGGACTGAACAGCCGGATTTTCCCAGTCAGCGTAGTTGATCTGCAGCTGTACAAATTCCATTTCAGGATGTTCTGTTAAGTTTCCGGTTTCTTTATGATATTTTTACCGTCCGGTCACTGCATCCAGGGAATTATCTGTATTAGAAGAGATAAAACGGATGCTCAGTTTATGAGGCAGGCAAACGATGGGTTCCGGCCCATGGGAGTGGATCCCCTGTTTGACGCAGATCTGGTCTCTGCAGTCTGCTTCAATCACACCGATCCCTTTTGGGGAGATCTGGATGGTATTCTGTTCTCCAGGTTCTCCAAGGGTAAAGGTTTCCGTTTCCTTTACCGTACTTAAATCTACGGTGCGGATGTCTTTACCCTGATAGGTGATGACTGCAACTGCAGCGTCGTTTTGCCGGTTTTGCCGGGCTGTCCAAAAACTGGCAAAAGCGGCACAAAGCAAAAGGACAATGACCAGAATAAGAGTCTTTTTACGGGATGGGTTCATTTTCATTCCTGTATCACCTCAACATTTCCGCCAGTAGTAACGCTGCAGTGGTCTGCAAGACCGGCGGTTACCATAACAGTACCATCCTCTTTCATCATGATCGCATCAAAGGTGTCTCTGTGTTTTTTCCAGAAACTGGAAGCCTCTTCCGGCCCCATGATAAAAAGAGAGGTGGAAAGGGCATCTGCCAGAGTTCCGTCAGCGCTGATAATGGTAACGGAGATCAGTCCGTTTTCAGCAGGATATCCGGTCCGTGGGTCAATGATATGGTGGTAGGTCTGTCCATTTTCCTCAAAATAGCGCTGATAGCCGCCTGAGGTGATCACTGCCTGGTCAGCTACTTCTACTACAGCAAAGGTAGAGTTCAGATCATGTGGATCCTGAATGCCTACGCGCCACATATTTCCGTCCGGTTTGTGTCCTAAAGCCTGTACGTTTCCACCAAGGGAGATAATGCCGCTGGTAACACCATTTTCACGGAAAATATCCATTACACGGGAAGAAGTAAAACCTTTGGCAATACCTCCAAGATCCAGGCGGACATCTTCGGGAATGGTTACCGTAGAATTTTCCAGATCTACCTGTTTATAATCCACGTGGGATAAAAGTTCCTCCAGTTCTTCTTCAGAAGGGATACGGAAATTCTGGGTGGTAAAGCCCCAGGCTTCCATAACCGGTTCAATGGTACAGTCAAACAATCCGTCTGTCATCTGGGAAAGTTCCAGGGAACGACTAAGAAGAGCATTTACATCTTCTGAAACAGTTCCTTCTTTATCTGCATTGATCCGGTAGATCTCTCCCTTTTCACTGGAAATGGATAACAGACTGTCCAGGCGGTTGATCTCAGAGACAGAAGCCTCTAAGGCAGCAGAGGCGTTGGGACCATAGGCAGTCAGGTTCATAACGGTATCCATAGCATAAAGCTCGCGGGAAAGGCTTTCGTCTGCTGCCAGATCTTTGCTTTCCTCCTGTTTTGAACCGGAAGCTTCAGAAACAGAAGTTTTGGAGCCGGAAGAGGGAGCAGAAGCAGGATGGCAGGCCGATAAAGCCAGGCAGACAGTTGTAAGCAGGATCAGATTTCGTTTTTTCACAGGTTGCACCTCATATCAGTATGTTAATTACATCTAAATCATAGATTTAACAAAGATTAGCAAATGCTAATCTCTCTGTGTCACATCTTAACATTGAGCAAAATGGTTGTCAATTCATTACTTTGCAGGGACAGATACTTTTGGAGTCTTTAAAAACAGGAAAATCTGACTTTTTTTTTCAACAACTTTCTAATGAGAAAAAAACAACAATAAAGAGGGGCAGGAATGGGGACGAAAGATTGACTTGTATTAATAAAAAGTTTATTTTTTATAAGAAAGTTAGTAATAACTAACTATAACAGGCATGTTTTTATGCCGGGGAATGGAGGAACCTATGAAAAAGAATATTACGAAAAAAGCAGCCGTATTTCTGCTGTCTACCATCGTTGCAGCTCAGTCAGGACTGTCTGTACAGGCTGCAGCTTTAACAGAAGGAAGCTGGGAACAGACCAGTGCCGGATGGAAGTTTTTAAATCGTGACCGTCAGCCATATACAGGCTGGATCCACACAGCGTCAGGCTGGTATTATCTGAATATGGAAGACGGAAGTCTGGTAACAGGCTGGAAGAATATCAATGGTCTGGATTATTATTTTACTCCGGCAAATGAGGGGATCGAAGGCCAGATGAAGGTAGGCTGGTATCAGTCACCACAGGGAGACTGGTATTTCTTCGATAATACCACAGATACTCATGAAGAAGGAAGCGCTGTCACAGGATGGAATTGGATCGACGGCTATTGCTATTATTTTGCCCGTACAGAAGCTGGAAAAGGAGCAAAAATGGCAGCCAACACTACTACACCAGACGGCTACAAAGTAAATGCAGATGGTCAGTGGGTAAATGAAGACGGCGTTGCACAGTACCGTCAGTCTGGCGGATACCGCACGAAAGCAAACAGTACAACCACGGTTACTTCCAAGAGTTCCGGATCAGGTTCCGGCTCCAGTTCAGGTTCCGACAGTGACTCCGGTTCTACTACGCCTGCTACACCGTCCACTCCGGATACCCCATCTACTCCAGACACCCCATCAACCCCGGATACTCCAGATGTAACAGAAGAATATCAGTATCTGTTGATGAACATTCCTTATGCAGACTTTTATGACAGTGAAGTAAAAGGAAACGATGAGGATGTAGATGCCGTTTCTTCTGCAACTTTAAATAAAACAAGAACAGGAAGCCTGGTTGGTGGTTCCTATCATGAAGACCCAGAAGGAAGCGAGATTCGCGGCGTTACATTCCCTGTAAGAGTAAAGAAAGGAACCGATCTTTCAAGTTTTAAGAAAGTAACGGATGAAGACTCTGTAGATATTACTGTTACAAACCGTGGACAGACAAACACTACAACTTACAAAGGAAAAGATGCTTTATTTGAAAACGAGGATTTTGCTTACTATGAATTAAATGAGGTTCCTTCCTATTACAAAGAACTGACAGTTTCCGGTGCTGTACTGACATTCAGCGAAGTAAAGGGTACGGCTAAAAATGTAAGCGGTGTAAGTGCAACTGTATCAGCCAGCAGCTCTTATGGCGATTATCAGCTGTATATGACCGGACTTCCGGAGTCTCTGTCTAATGACAGCACAACTGTATATGGCGTAGTGATCCATACAAAAGAAGGTACTGATTATGGTATGCGTCATCTGGAAAATATCTGGCGTAAGACCAATATTGCCTGGGCAAGCGGTTTTACAGAGACAACTCATGGCAATGAACTGTCACCATATCACTATGAGTCTATGATGGGACAGAACATTACAGGTGTTACATATTATACCAGTGAAGGAACAATGGAGATCACATTTACAAATGCTGTGTATGTACCTGTAAAATTTGAACAGGAAATCTCTGTAGCAGAAGGCGCAAAAACAGATGATATTGATGTAGCTGTAAATGGACTGGATGCCCTTCCTGTGGACTATGACGCAAGATATACTGTTTCCGGACAGGACAATGATGACAGTGTCATGTTTACAGTAGTAAATGGAAAGATGACATGGACCGGCAGCCCGGTTGCAGGAAAGTATACTTTGAAGATTGAAGATCAGTCCGGAAAATATGCATCTGTAGAAGTTTCTTTTGTTTTAAGCACAAGCAATGTTCCGGTTCAGGTTCAGGCAAATGAAGATGGAAGCTATCAGCTGGCTGCAACAGAAAATGTAAGTGAAAATCAGGTTAAAGCATATGTAAAATCGATTACAGCCGTGAAGGTAGGAGATACTACCTATGCAGCGACCGGAAGAGGAGCTGTTAAGATCATCAAAGATGACGGTACCATTGATCTGTCTGCAAAAGCAAATGGTAAATATATCTTTGAAAGTGAAAAAAATACCAACATTTCCATTACAGCAACAGGTTATCCACAGGTTGACGGAACGGTAACAGCGCCGATCCGTTATCAGTATGTACTGATGAACATTCCATATGCTGAGTTCTATGCAAATGAGTCAGAGAACAATACTATTGAGGCAGATGCAGTATCTTCTGCAACAAAGAAAAAGCCTTTAAATAAGAGTATGACAGCAGGAACCTACCATACAGAACTGGATGGAAGCGTTATAAGCGGCGTTACCTATCCTGTAAAGATCAATGAGAAAGCACTTGAGTCCTTTACAAAGGCTAACAACGAAGATGACTTGTATGGAAATGCAGATCATGCATATTATGTACTGGACCAGGAGCCATCTTATTATAAAGAAGCAACAGTTGAAAATGGTAATGTTTCCTTTGGAAAGAATGTAAATGAAAAAGAAGTAAAAGAATATACTTCTGATGCAAATGTAAGCATGACACTGTTAGAAGGTAATCACAATATGCATGGAGATTACGAAATGCGTTTCAGTGATCTGCCAGATGACTGCATTTTAAGAGATACCAATACAGTTGTATATGGTGCTGTTCTCCATACTTCTTTAAATGGTATAAGTAAAGATTATGGCCTGCGTTATCAGGAGAATATTTTCCATCATAAGAAAAATAATTTTGAGATCGCTTGGGCAACAGGAAGCGGTGATGGTTTCCAGACAACTGTTAAAGGGGCAGAACTTTCTTATGAGCCTTATGCAGATATGATGGGACGCAGCTTAACCGGTCTTACTGTATATACCGATCAGGGAATTATTGAGATCACTCTTCAGAATGAGAAATATGTACCGATTAAACAGAATTACGATATTACAGTAACTGCTCCGGAAGTGAATGCAACAGAAACCACATATGCAGGAACAGAGCCGTTTGCAAATGCACAGATTACAGTAACGGATGCTGATGATCAGGAAGTAGAAGGAATTACAGTAGATACAGTTAATAAAAAGATCAGTTGGACAGAAGATCTGGCAGCAGGAACTTATAAGCTGGTATTTACAGATCCAAGTGGAAAATATGCGTCTATCTCTGTTCCGTTTACCGTTAAGTTCAGCACTGTATATGTACTGATGAACATTCCTTATGCAGACTTTTATGATAGTGAGATAAATGGAAATGATGAAGATGTAGATGCCGTTTCTTCTGCAACTCATGCTAAACCTAGAACGGGAAGCCTGGTTGGCGGTTCTTATCATGTAAATTCAGATGGAAGTGATATAAGCGGTATTACATTCCCTGTAAAAGTATCAGATGCTGCAGAACTTGCAGGTCTTAAGAAAGTAACAGATGAGGACTCTGTAACGATCACTGTAACAAATCGTGGACAGACCAATACTACAACTTATACAGGAAAAGATGCTTTATTTGAGAATGAAAACTTTGCTTATTATGAATTAAGTGAAACTCCTTCCTATTATAAAGAACTGACAGTTTCCGATGGTGAACTGACTTTCAGCGAAGTAAAGGGTGCAAAAGAAGATGCGGATAATGTAACTACCCGCTTATTAACAGACAGCTCATATGGTGATTATCAGTTATCTATGTCAGGACTTCCGGATTCTTTATCTGAGGATAGTACAACCGTATATGGAGTAGTACTGCATACAGAAGAAGGCAGTGACTATGGTATGCGTCATCTGGAAAATATCTGGCGCAAGACAAATATTGCCTGGGCAAGTGGATTTACAGAAACCGTTCACGGCTGCCCGTTAGCACCGGATCATTATAAGTCCATGATGGGCAAGCATCTTACGGGTGCTACTTATTATACCAACGAAGGTATGATAGAGATTTCATTTGAAGAAAAGGTATATGTACCGGTAAAATTTGAACCGGTTATTGAAGTGCCGGAGGTTAAGGCAAGCAGCAAGGAAGCAAAGATCAATGGACTGGAAACTCTTCCTGAGGGTTATGTTCCGGAATATGTTGTAACAGATGCTAATGGTGAAGAGGTCTCTGAATTTAAGGTAGATAATGATACGATCACCTGGACAGACGGCATAGCAGCAGGAAGCTATACTTTAAATGTAAGCGACCAAAGCGGTAAGTATGCATCCTTTGAGAAAGATTTTGTATTATCCAGTTCCGTTGAGAGCGTTACGATCAAAGGAAATAAGATCGTAATAGACGAAGATGAATTAGATGCTTACCGTAATGCTGTTTCCACTGTTATTGTGGATGGAAATACAGTAGCAGGAGTCAAGGGAACAGAGCTTATCAATGAAGATGGATCTATCAATTTTGATGTAAAGGCAGGTACTCATGGAAAACCTTCAGCAGTATTTGCAGAGGGAGCAGAGGACAATTACAAACTGGAGATCAAGGCTAATGGATATCCGGATGTAGAAGCAACAGATGTTGGCAAAGATTATGGACCAGATGTGGAAATTGAAGCCAGCGCAGAAGTAGAAGACTTTGAGTATACTGCAAAAGTAAAAGTAACTGTAAATTCCAGAGGCGAAGTTGTATCTGTAGAAGATAATGATACAGACACAGATGGAAATGATTCATTCTGGAAGAGAGCAAAGAAAAAATTTGATATCTTTAAGGGTGCAACCAAGGATACGATCAGTGATGTGGATGTAGATATCAAGAGTGGTGCTACATATTCACTTACAGCAGTAAAGAAGGCAGTAGCAAATGCTCTGGGTGCAGATATTGATACACAGCTGGCAGCAATCAATATTTCCGCTGCTCCTGCAGAAGTTAAGTTCTACAAGAACGAAGAAGTTGTAAAGACCGTAGAAGTAGATGCAGATGAGTTAGATGCACTGGGAAGCCTTGAGATCCTGGATGCAGCTCTGGATCCTAAGTACGAGAAAGACTGGAATGAATTTACAGTAGTTGTTGTAGATGAAGAAGGCAACGAACTGGAGAACGAAGCAACTGTTGTAGATGATACATTTACAGTAATCTTTGCAGACGGAAGAGAGATCGTCATCAGCTTTAACTTCGACACAGAAGAAAAGGAAGCAGAAGAAGTTCCTGCAGCTGACAAGGCAGAAGAAGTTTCTGACTCAGAGGTTTCTGATCCGAAAGATCCTGAAAATGAAGTAAAAGAGGAAGAAAAGGCAGATGATCCTTCTTCTGATGAAGAAAATGAGGATGCTGACGCAGCAGATGATCAGGATACCGAAGAGAAGGAAGATACTGAGGAAGCAGAAGACAAGTCCGAGGAAACTGAGGATCCTGCAGAGGATGTAGCAGAAGAGGATAAGTCTGAAGAAACTGAGGATTCTACAGAAGATGCAGCTTCTGATGATAAGGAAGATGCACCTGAGGTTCCGAAAGTAGGAGAGTCCACAGAAGGCACCGCTGTAGAAGAGACAGAAACTCTTTCTAAAGATGGCGAATAATCAAACTGCGATAAAAGAATAGTAATTTTATACAGGGCTTTTGGAAAAAAATTCCGGAAGCCCTGTATTTGCAGGAGGAATCATATGAGGAAAAATCTGAAAAAACAGACAGCTGTACTGATCGTATCCGCGGCATTGGCAGCTCAGACAAGCCTGGCAGGTTATGGCGCACCCCTGACACCAGGAGACTGGAAACAGGAAGATGGAGCGTGGAGATTCTGTGATCCTGAGCAGAACGCATATGCAGGCTGGGTCCTTACATCTTCTGGATGGTACTATATGGATCCATCAGACGGGAAAATGGTCACTGGCTGGAAACAGATCAACGGATCCCGGTATTATTTTGAGACCCAGCAGGGAAAAACAGAAGGAAAGATGCATACCGGCTGGTATCAGGATGAGCAGGGAAAATGGTATTTCTTCAATAACAAGTCAGGTGAAAAGACAGAAGGAACCATGGTCACCGGCTGGAAGTGGATCGATGGCAAATGTTATTACTTCTCAGAAAATGAAGATGCAGGAGTTCTGTATGTAAACACAGTTACACCGGATGGATTTTCTGTAAATGATCAGGGACAGTGGGTAGATGAAAATGGAAATGTTAAGACCCGCAGCGAGTCTGACTTTACTACGATCCAGAAATCAACCACGACGGTAACCAGATCTTCAGGATCAGGCGGCGGAAGTAGCCATAGTAGTTCCAGCAGTTCAGGAAACTCTGGCAGCTCAGATAACTCAGGCAATAGCAGTAATTCCGGTAAGGATGACACTGGCAAGGATGACACCGGCAAGGATGACACTGGCAAAGATGATTCTGGCAAGGATGATTCTGGAAAAGATGACACCGGCAAGGATGATTCTGGAAAAGATGATACCGGCAAGGATGACTCTGGAAAAGATGATACTGGAAATGGCGGAGACTCCGGAAAAGATGACTCCGGTAACACAGACAAACCAGATGATAAGCCAGAAGAAACAAAGATCCTGACAGGAGAAGCAGAGGTAGCAAGCAATGAATATGGAAGTGTAAGCGGCACTTATCAGGTTAAGGTTAAAGTAACTGTAGATAAAGATGGAAATATCATTTCCGTAGAAGATGACGGAACTGAGCCGGGAAAAAGAAATTCATCATTCTGGGAAGATGCTCTGGAGTTATTTGAAGAATTTGGCGGTGAAGAGGGAGCAAAGACAATAGAAGAAGTAGATCAGGTCGAAGCTGTATCAGGAGCAACGATCTCTTCCAACGCTATTAAGGCAGCTGTAAAGAAAGCGCTTCAAAGTGAAGATCCAACAGAAAAGCCAGATGCACCTGCTATAAAAACTGCAGATCAGAGGACCCGTTTTGTTTTCAGCGCAGCAGAGCCGGCAGACCTGCTGATCACAGCACCGGAAGGCACACAGATCCGTTATACAACAGATGGAAGTGATCCGGCAGGAAACTCCCAGGCATTTGTTGCAGAAGGAACCGGAGCAGAAACAGCTGTTTCCGTTTCAGCAGCGGAAAATGCAACGGGCACTATGATATTAAAGGCAGTGGCAGTAAAAGATGGTCAGGCATCTGATGTGACAGAAAAAGAACTTTCCTTTATCCAGATTCCGGAAGTACAGGAAAAAGGTATAAAAGTCTATGAAGCAAGTGGAATGATCACATCCAAGACCAATAAACCATATGAAGGCAAGATCCGTATTACCGTTGTAAACGGAAAAATAGCCAAGATCGTTGATAACGGAACTGTACCGGTAGCTCTTCAGGATGAAGTATACTGGGGTTACCTTTTCCCAAGCAGCAGCAGCTTTACAGGTATTTCAACGAAATTTGCCGGCAAAGACCTGTCTGATCTGATCAATGCAAAGACCACCCCAGGTGGAGGCGATGAATATGCTGCAGACGCAGTAAGCCGTGCGACTATTTCCACAGATGTGATGAAATATGCTGCGATCCAGGCACTTCAGGGTGAGCCGGTAGAGTCAAGTGATGAAGAAGTTCTCGCTCCAAAGATCACCAGCAGATATAGATTTTACAGCAGCCCAAGTTCTACGATTTATATGAGCATTGATAAGGCAGAGAATACAACTGTCCGCTACACAGAGGATGGAACAGATCCGGATGTCTCCAGTACAAAGGCGGAAACCAATTCTGTATCATTTTACAGCAATACTCCGGAATTCAAAGAAGTACGTTTTGCAGCCTTTGATGAAGAAGGAAACCGCAGCAAGGTAGTGACTGTATGGTGCTGCTTTATGAAGAAAGGACCGGCTGTATTAGAGCGTGGAAGTTATTCAGCAGAAGTGGATGGAATTACAGTATCTGTTGATGTAAATTATTCCGGTTATATCTCATCAATTCAGTTAGATGAGGCATCACAGGAAAAATACAGTGAATTCCTTACAGAGCTGCTGGCGCATGTATATTATGAGCAGTCAGCAGATATTGAAATACTGTCGCAGTATGAGGAAGAAGGCAAGAAGGAAGTACTTTCTGCTGTGGGGGCAGCTATTAAAAAGGCAATCAGCGCAACTCCTGTATTTACAGTAGACCCGGTAAAGGGAACTTCCAGTACAAGATATGGAACCTATGAATATGAGGAGAAGCCGGTGGCAACCATCAGCTGCCTGGCAGAAGGCACAGAGATCTATTATTACATAACAGATACTTCCTCTACTGTAAAACCGGATAAGGATACCTGGACAAAATACGAAGGACCCGTGTCTGTTTTATTTGATAACGAAAAGGGCGGCTCTAAATATCTCTGGGCAGCAACGATCACAGATGACGGTGAAACCTGGCTGAAAACTTCCAAGATCCAGTTTGTATACAGCAAGAAACCAGTGGAAGATGCAGTTGTGATCGGGGATCAGGCTTATACAAGCTTTGAAAAGGCCCTGGCTGCAGCACAGGACGGTGATACACTTATTTTAAATGATGATGTAGAGCTTACAGACGAAGTGACAATGCCGGAAGCTTCTATTTCTATCCAGTCAGGTGAAAAAGGCCCTTATCTGATCAAGTCAACCAAGCCATTAAACTTAAATGGTGACCTGACCATATCCGATGTCAGCTGGAATGCAACCACTTATGCAAACGGCTATAATTTCACAGCAGGAGAAAATGTAACCTGCTCTTCTACAAAAGACATTTATGCCGGGTCTGCATCTGGAACAGCGCAGGCAAAGGGAGAAGATAACACCTGCTATATCACTCTATCATCAGGCAAGTTCTATGTATATGGAACAGGCGCAGCTGGCAGCACAATGGAAGGTGATGTAGAAGTCCTTGCAGAGAAAGAAGCACAGCTTCAGTTTGCAGGAACAAAGGGCAAGTCTGAATTAAATGGTGATTTTACAGTTACGGTTGACGCTACAGAGGGAAATGCAGCTTTAAGTTCTTCCTATGGACGTACTTCATCAGGAACTGTTTCAGGAGAGTTCACTCTGACTATCAAAGGAGCTCCGAAGCTTTCAGGAACTATTTATGCAGTTCAGTATAATTCTTCTGCAAGCTGGGGTACTCTGGACGTAACAGAGGCAGAACTTGAGGAGCTGGAACTGGATACTCTTGAGAAACTGAACAAGAAGTTCCAGGGCTTTGAGACCGTAAACAGCGAATTTGATGAGGAAGACGAAAAGACAGAGGAAGAAGTTGCTGCAGAACTTTTGTCAAAAGTGAAAGAAGATGAGCAGGAAAACAGCCAGGAGAAAAAGGAAACAGAGACTGTGATCCCGGCAGAAGATCCTGAGACAGAAGACAAAGAAGAGGCTGAGGATAAGTCTGAAAATGAGCTTGAAGATAAGTCCAATGAAGATAGATCCGATGCAGCAGAAGATGTAAAAGAAGAGGAAAACTCTGACGAAGAGGATAAATCTGCAGAAGAGGAGGATCCTGAAGAAACAGAAGATGCAGATTCAAAAGAGGATGAGGAAGAAGATGCACCGGAAGTTCTGGACGCAGATGAAACCACAGAGGATACTTCTTCAGAAGAGGCAGAAACCATTTCTCAGGATGAAGAATAAAAAATTATCTGAAAAAACGGTTTAAACATGGAGGGCGGGGCCGATTGGCCCCGCTCTTTTGCCATAAATCTGCCTAGCAAGTTTGATGCCAAAAAAGATTAGTATAAGGCAAAAAAATTTAGTCTTCAAATCCATTGAAAATTTATGCAAGGTATATTATAATGCTATCAATTTGGGCTGAGGTCTATAGCAGCGCACACATTTGGAAGCGCAATCGGATGTCAAGCTTGCTTGTAAATCTCCCCCTACACAACATAAGAAAGGACAGGTATTCCCCCTATGAAAGCATACCTTATATTGGAAGACGGCACTGTGTTCACTGGTACCAGTATTGGTTCCCAGCGTGAAGTGATCAGCGAGATCGTTTTTAACACATCTATGACCGGTTATCTGGAAGTATTAACTGATCCGTCATACGCAGGACAGGCCGTTGTTATGACCTATCCTCTGATCGGTAATTATGGAATCTGTCGTCAGGATATGGAGTCTTTAAAGCCCTGGCCAGATGGTTATATTGTAAGAGAATTATCAAGGATCCCAAGCAACTTCCGTTGCGAAGACACAATTCAGAATTTCTTAGAAGAAAATGATATTCCTGGTATCTGTGGTATCGATACAAGAGCCCTCACAAAGTTATTAAGAGAAAAAGGTACAATGAACGGTATGATCACGACAAAAGAGTATTCAGACCTGTCTGAGCCTATCAGCCGTATGAAAGCCTATACAGTAGCCGGTGTTGTTATGGCTACTACAACCAAAGAAAAATACGTTCTTCCAGGAAATGGAAAGAAAGTAGCTTTAATGGATTTCGGCGCAAAGAAGAACATTGCCCGTTCCTTAAATGAAAGAGGCTGCGAAGTTACCGTATATCCGGCAGATACACCTGCAGAAGAAGTGCTGGCAGCAAATCCGGACGGCATCATGCTTTCCAATGGCCCTGGTGATCCAAAGGAAAATGTTGAGATCATCAAAGAGATCAAAAAAATGTATGACTCCAATGTACCGATCTTTGCAATCTGCCTGGGACATCAGTTAATGGCACTGGCAAACGGTATGGATACCTACAAATTAAAATACGGCCACAGAGGCGGAAATCATCCTGTAAAAGATCTGGAGACCGGAAGAGTTTACATTTCTTCCCAGAACCATGGTTACGCAGTAGATACCAACACTGTAAAGCCTGAGATCGCAGTTCCTGCATTTGTCAATGTAAATGACGGAACCAACGAAGGTTTAAAATACACAGGAAAGAACATTTTCACGGTACAGTATCACCCGGAAGCATGCCCTGGACCACAGGACTCCGGATACTTATTTGACCGTTTCCTTAAAATGATGGAGGTAAATGACTGATGCCAAAGAATCCTGAAATTAAAAAAGTACTGGTTTTAGGCTCCGGCCCGATCGTAATCGGACAGGCAGCAGAATTTGACTATGCAGGTACACAGGCCTGCCGTTCTTTAAGAGAAGAAGGGATCGAAGTTGTCCTTTTAAACTCCAACCCGGCTACCATCATGACCGACAAGGACATTGCAGACCGTGTATACATTGAGCCATTAACCGTAGAAGTAGTAGAACAGCTGATCTTAAAAGAAAAGCCGGACAGCATTCTGCCAACCCTTGGCGGACAGGCCGGATTAAACCTTGCAATGGAACTGGAAGACGCAGGATTCTTAGAGAAGCACAATGTGCGCCTCATCGGTACCACTGCTCTTACCATTAAAAAAGCAGAAGACCGTGAGATGTTCAAGGAGACCATGGAAAAGATCGGTGAGCCGGTTGCACCTTCTGACATTGTAGAAGATGTAAAACATGGTCTGGAAGTAGCAGCACAGATCGGTTACCCGGTAGTTCTTCGTCCTGCTTATACACTGGGCGGTTCCGGCGGCGGTATTGCACAGAATCCGGAGCAGTGTGCTGAGATCCTGGAAAATGGTCTCCGTTTATCCCGTGTAGGACAGGTTTTAGTAGAGCGCTGCATCGCAGGCTGGAAAGAGATCGAATACGAAGTAATGCGTGACGGTGCAGGAAACGTGATCACCGTCTGCAACATGGAAAACCTGGACCCGGTTGGCGTTCATACAGGTGACAGTATTGTTGTGGCTCCTTCCCAGACATTAGGGGATAAAGAGTACCAGATGCTGCGTACTTCTGCATTAAATATCATCAGCGAACTGGGTATCACCGGCGGCTGCAACGTACAGTATGCTTTAAATCCAGACAGCTTTGAATACTGCGTAATTGAGGTAAATCCTCGTGTAAGCCGTTCTTCCGCACTGGCATCTAAGGCAACTGGATATCCGATCGCAAAAGTAGCTGCAAAGATCGCTTTAGGATATACTCTGGATGAGATCAAAAATGCAGTAACAAAGAAAACTTATGCAAGTTTTGAGCCAATGCTTGACTACTGCGTAGTAAAGATGCCAAGACTTCCATTTGATAAGTTTATAAGCGCCAAGAGAGCCTTAGGAACCCAGATGAAGGCAACTGGTGAGGTCATGAGTATCTGCACCAACTTTGAGGGCGCCCTGATGAAGGCCATCCGTTCCCTGGAGCAGCATGTAGACTGCTTGATGTCCTATGACTTTACCGGACTTTCCTATACAGGACTGGTAAAAGAGCTGGAGATCGTAGACGATATGCGTATCTGGAGAATTGCAGAGGCTCTGCGCCGCGGCTTCCCATATGAGCTGATCCATGAGATCACCCGTATCGATATCTGGTTTATTGACAAGCTGGCTATCCTGGTAGAAATGGAGAAAGAATTAAAGGCAGTAGGAGAAGGAAAGAAAGAGCTTACTACAGAGCTCCTTGCAGAAGCAAAACGCATTGAGTTCCCTGATAATGTAATTTCCCGTCTTACCGGTATTCCTCAGGAAGAGATCAAGAAGCAGCGTTATGACAATGGCATCCGCGCTGCATACAAAATGGTTGATACCTGTGCAGCTGAGTTTGCTGCAGAGACACCATATTATTACTCCTGCTTTGGAAGCTTCAATGAGGCTGAAAAGACAGAAGGAAGAAAGAAAGTCCTGGTTCTTGGTTCCGGTCCGATCCGTATTGGACAGGGAATCGAGTTTGACTTCTGTTCTGTACACAGTACCTGGGCCTTCAGCAAAGAAGGATATGAGACCATTATCATCAACAATAACCCGGAGACTGTAAGTACAGACTTCGATATTGCAGATAAGCTGTATTTCGAGCCTTTAACACCAGAAGATGTAGAGAGCATTGTAGATATTGAAAAGCCAGACGGAGCAGTAGTACAGTTTGGTGGGCAGACTGCGATCAAGCTGACTGAAGCTCTGATGAAAATGGGTGTGCCTATCCTTGGTACAGCAGCAGAAGATGTAGACGCAGCAGAGGACAGAGAGCGCTTTGATGAGATCCTGGAGCAGTGCCATATCCCGAGACCTGCAGGACACACTGTATTTACCGCTGAAGAGGCAAAGAAGGCTGCAAATGACCTTGGCTATCCTGTTTTAGTACGTCCTTCCTATGTACTGGGTGGACAGGGCATGCAGATCGCTATTTGTGATGAAGATATTGACGAATTTATCGGCATCATCAACCAGATCGCCCAGGAGCATCCGATCCTGGTAGATAAGTACATTATGGGTAAGGAGATTGAGGTAGACGCCATCTGCGACGGAACCGACATCCTGATCCCTGGTATCATGCAGCATATTGAGCGTACCGGTATCCACTCCGGAGACAGTATTTCCGTATATCCGGCACAGGATATTACACAGCATAATGTTGACACCATTGTGGAATACACAGAAAAACTGGCTAAGGCCCTTCATGTAAAGGGAATGATCAATATCCAGTTTATCGTAGACGGGGATGACGTATACATCATCGAGGTAAACCCACGTTCTTCCCGTACCGTACCATATATCAGCAAGGTAACCGGTATCCCGATCGTTCCGCTGGCAACCCAGATCATTTGCGGCCATACCATTAAGGAACTGGGTTACAATCCAGGTCTGCAGCCGGCAGCTGATTATATCGCTGTTAAGATGCCTGTATTCTCCTTTGAGAAGATCCGCGGCGCAGATATCAGCCTTGGACCGGAAATGAAGTCTACCGGTGAGTGCCTTGGTATCGCTAAGACCTTTAACGAGGCTCTTTACAAGGCATTTGAGGGCGCTGGCATCCGTCTGCCGAAGTACAAGAAGATGATCATGACCATCAGAAAGAATGAGCAGGAAGAGGCAGTGGATATTGCCCGCAGATTTGCAAATGTAGGCTACCAGATCTTTGCTACCAAGGGAACTGCAAGAACCTTAAATGAGCATGGAGTAAAGGCCTTTGAGATCCGCAAACTGGAGCAGGAGTCCCCGAATATCCTTGACCTGGTATTAGGACATCAGATCGACCTGATCATCGATATCCCGGCACAGGGCGCAGAAAGAAGCCATGACGGCTTTGTGATCCGCCGTAATGCCATTGAGACAGGTGTAAATGTACTTACAGCCCTTGACAC
>OGWR01001672.1_pt1 | contig 17479 bp, 18 predicted proteins | sample 1576061 | NCBI WGS metagenome assembly OGWR01 (sample SAMEA3541511, study PRJEB24748) | human gut metagenome | biome: human gut; feature: human-associated habitat; material: faeces | place: China | collected 2012 | reverse complement strand
GATACCACGGATTTTGATGTATGTCTCATCAGCAGTAAATACATTGCCAGTTTTGGATTTAATGCAGGAGCCAGTTGGATGATAAGTCTGACTGGCTTCTTTTTTGATTGAAAAAATGGCAGTTTTGATGTACTATAAATTATACGAATAAGACAACTAATTTTTGGTTGAGGATTGGAATTATGGTAAAAAACAATATCGAAGTTGATGTAAAAGTAAAATGTATAGAACAAGGTAAAACACAGGTGCAGCTGGCTGAAGAGATTGACACTACAAAGGCCTATGTTAATCGTGTCATCAAGAAGCAGGATGGCGTTGTGAATAAGACTTTTGTGCAGATGATGGAAGCACTGGGGTATGATATTGAACTTACTTATGTGAGAAGGGGAAAATAAAGCTAATTGGGAGGGATGGTTATGTCAAAAAAGTTGCCAAAAAGATATGTCAATGAAAAAGCAGTTAAACGTGCATTGGGGATAGATTCTTTTCGTAATGTATCAAAGGACAAAATTATGGAATTTGCTTCATTGATTCCTTATATGGATAAGGATGTGGCAATTGCTATCATCAATCAATTTCCGGTATATGCGGATTTTGGAAAGGCAACAATAGAACAGTATACACAGGCATGCAGCAATATTCTTGAAAAGAATAAGGAAAGTCAAATGGCTGTTATTAATGGTTATCAAACCATTCTTGATGCATTAGCGAAGAGGATTGAGAAGGAAAATATATCTGAGATAGAACGAAAGTCAATTACGGAAGATATGATTGCGGTAGCGGATAAGATTGCTGAAGCAGACTTACAGAATAAGAATTTCCTTGAGAGGATGGGAACTAAACTACTGTGGGCTGTAGGGATTGGTTTTGCTGCAATTGGTGCGGGAATAGGAATTCATTCGGCATTTGGAGGTGGAGATTCCTTACCACAGGTGTCAGGTGATGAGGAAGACCGTTGAACTGAATGCGATAATTACAGTGAATCAACAATAGAAAAATATAGAAAGGGACAGTAAGATGATTAGTTGGAATTTCCCAGGCAACCAGGATGGACAGGTAAAAGGTGTTGCGGATGCGGGTATTGAAAATTTTAACGGAACAGAACTTTCGTCTTTGGCACGAGAAAATTGTCAAAATTCTTTGGATGCCGCATTGAATGATAGTAATCCGGATGTTCTAGTTGAATTTGAAAGATATTTTGTGCCTTCAAAGCAGATTCCCGGTATTATGGAATACCGAAATATTTTGAAAAAATGTAAGGATTTTTGGGACAGATCAAAGAGCGAAAAAGCTAAACTTTTTTTGAAAGATGCCATAAAAGAGGCAGAAAAGGAGAATACTTTTTTACTCAGGATTAGTGATTACAATACAACGGGACTTTCAGATCCATATACACAATCCGATGATCCATTTGATTTTAGTTTCGATGGATGGAATGCATTGATAAAAATTGATGGTGGTGCGAATAAAGGTGATGATAAGGCTGGAGCATTTGGTATCGGAAAAAGTGCACCATTTAGTAATTCACATTATAGATTGGTGTTTTACAGAACATACAATCAGAAATATGAGCGTGCCGCGCAAGGCATTTCAAGATTAATGTCATATCAAGATGGAGCGTTGATGACTAGTGGGATTGGTTATTATGGAGAAACAAAAGGCAATAATCCGGTAGAGGTAATACCGAAACTTGATAGTATAAATAGAAGATCTGAAATAGGGACAGATGTATTTATTTATGGATTTAAGTCTGCAAGTGATTGGGAAACAGAAATTACGGTAGCATTATTGGAAAGTTTTCTTATGTCTTTTTTTAATGAACAGCTTCGAGTAAAGGTACAAGGAAGAGAAATTAATAAAAAATCATTACCAGGATATATGGAACGTGTTCATAGAGAATGCCCAGGTGCAACTAAAGGAACTTATGGCAATTATCTTGCATTGACGCGAACAGAGGGCGTTCATATATATTCACAGGATTTTCATGGTATGGGTACATTGGAATTGAGACTGTTAGTTGATCCGAATGAAAAATTAGATAGAAAAGTTTTGATTGTGAGAAAGGCTGGAATGAAATTGTTTCGGCTTGGAAACATATCTAAATTGGTCCCTTTTACAGGAATTCTTGAATTACAGGGGAAAGATTTAAACAGTTATTTCCGCGCGATGGAAACAGTCGCTCATGATAATTGGGAACCCGGAAGGCATCCAAATCCGAAACAGGCTAAAGCGTATTATGAAGAAATTAAGGACTGGATTAGAAGCTGTGTAGCAGAACTTGCTGAAAATACAAGTGATGATGAAATAGACGTTGAGGGGTTAGGTGGTGTTCTTCAAAAAGAGCCAGAGGCAGTAGAAACTGGTGATTCAGATAATAAACGGGAAAACATCAATGATCATTTGGGAAACATTGATGTTTTGGAACGGCCAATTAAGACTCCATCAAAAGGATTCTTTTATGGAAAAGGAGATGAAGGCAGCAGTCAATCTACAACCACAAGTGGAACACTTGGAAAAATGGGCGAAGCAGGACTTAGAATTCTGAAAGGAAAAAGAAAGCGAAAAAAATTAGATATGCATCGAGGAATTCCGGATCCAAATGGAAAAGATGTTGTGGTACAGAAAAAAGCAGGTGGGGAGACTAGTTGTCCGCTTAAAAATGTGCGCATTATAAAAAAAGGTACAGGAATATATTCCCTTAATTTTGAAATACCACATGATGTGGAGTACGGAAGGATTGAACTTGTTACTGTAGGAGAAAATGGAAAGTCTAATAGGCTTCGTATAACGGATGTTAATCCGACATCTGCATGTGAAACAGCGAAATTGAACGGAGACTTTATAGAAACTCTGAATATGACATCTTCTGAGAAAGTAAAGATTATTGTAACTCTTGCGGATTCACATGATTATGCTATGGAGGTAAATGTATATGAACATAACTAATAGATTATTTACCTATCCGGTATTAAGTGATGAGAAGGATGATTATAAGGAATCTTTTTTTAGTGTTGATTATGAACAGTCGATGCAAGGCGTCAATAGCCTAAGGCTAAGTTTTGATATTACTATGAATTGTCATGAATTAGAGCAGTTAATTATAGATGGAAAAGCGGATTATGTCATACATTTGGAATGCTCGACAACAGCATACAGAGAAGTGCTGCATTCCGTATCAAAACATATTGAACATGTCATACCAATTGGAAGAATAAATGGATCATTTGATGCTGTAGCATTTATTATTCTTAAAAAGAATATTACAGGTTTTTTCTGTACAGACTGGGTGGATGATTTTCAAGATACTACATTTAATTTATTTGCTGGATCTATTCTGGCTTATCAGAATCTTAGCAGTTTGGATGTAACAAAAGATTATGAGGAGTTTACAAATGCAGGTTCGATTTTCTCTGTTTATAAAAGAATCACGGAAGGTGACTGCCCAGCTGAAATAAATCTTGATTCAACTAAAATTAGGATTGGTTTGGGAACTAAAGATTATGATATATACGCAATGTATTCTGGAAAGACAGAATTACAGTCGCTGTTTCACTCGATGTTAATATTACCTGCATTGGTTTATGTATTTGAAGAATTAAGACAGGAAGGCGGAGAAGAAACTTATCATAACAAAGAATGGTTTTTAGCCTTGGAAAAGTCTTATGCAAAGAGGGGAATAACTTTCATGGAAGAGGTGCTTAATCCTGAGAAAACTTCTTATCAGTTGGCGCAAGAGGCAATGGAACTGCCCTTGAGTAAAGCATTCGACCAGATTCCAATATTCTTTGATACCACGGAGGAGGACTCGTAATGAAACTGTACATAATGAAGCGAGAAGCACTCGAAACGCTTAAAGCTAATTTGCCAGTCGTTTATGGAAAATATTATACAGAAAAAACAAATCAATGGATTTCCGATATTTGTGGAGAAGATCCTTTTATTGAATTTAAAGATGTTACAGAATTTAAATTGGCTGATTTAAATTCTGATTTGACACCTGGAGAAATAGATCTTAATAATTGCAAGATACTTTATGAGAAACTGCAGTTTTTGAGTGAATCGCAAGCCAGTGATGAACGTCTATGGGCAGGTTTGGCTCATACCACATTTTACGATTATATGCGTAAGCGGTGGGGGTATGGATACGGGAAAAAGCCGAAGAGCGCTGAAAAAGAAGCGGGTGCTATCCAGACCAGATTTTTTTACAGATATACTGGAAGGAGTGGATTTTACAGAAATACGTTATCAAAATGCTGGTGGGTAGGACATAATACTTATGATCCTAATAATAATCAAAATCACTTCGAAAGTCTGGATATTATTGGAAGTAATGATTTGAACTCTAAAATTAATGAGTTCTTTTATAACTTTACCTTTTCTTCTAATCCGGATGTTATGGCTGCCATTATAGAAGCACTCCGACAATTTAAAGAGGAAGGTCGTCATGTACTGGTGCGTGATCATATAAGACCTGCAATGTCATATTTAAATGCAGTTGGAGGATCAGTGGTTATTGATTGTTTGGAAAGGGAGAAAATAACTCGAATATTCGCTGATGCAGTAGATGCAATTATGCAAGGTGATGTTCCTACGTTAAATCTTGAAGGAAATATATCTGCAGAAGAAGAGGATATTGATTATTCTGATGATGAAAATACAGATGCTGTTGATACATCAGATGTTCCTGAGGTGACATTAGGATGTAAGGTTGTAATTCGTAATATAGACAAGGAAACCAAAACATATAAATATGACATGGTAAATGGAATGCTGCCTAAAGCGGTTGAAGTGTTTACAGGATGTAAAGTTGGAGATGTAATTGAAATGAGGGGAAAAGAATGGAGGATTGAAGATGTAATATTCTGAAGCTAAAAAGATAAATTTGGCTTGGTGATTGAAGGTTTCTGCATCAAATGCGGGGAAAAATGCGAGGTGCTGTGACTGATGAATAAATTTTCAGAGAAAGATTGGAAGTTATTCCGAAATAAGATTTCTGATTGGAAGGAAGCTTATATGGAAAAATTGAACAAAGAATACGTAGCGTTGTTGAGTGGAAAAGGAAATGCATCAGACAAATTCTGGAAATTGGAGAAACGGATTCGGGAGGATAAGAAAGACTGCGGTGTGCAGTGTGAGATGAGCAGATCAAATCAGTTTTACATTATGTTGTCATTGTTGAATGAAGGAGCAATTACTTTTGATGATTTGGAAGACTTCAGTGATGATTTGAAAGATACAATGAAACATTTTGCAGGTAAATGATAAATAGGCGGTGGTCTTCATGACTAAAATGATAATGTTAAGAAATCCCAATGACGATACGCAGGATAAATTAAATAAATTCTGGACAAGTCTTTCTGCTTGGATGAATCAATAAGAAGTCATTGAAAAATATTTTCGGGGTGACTATACGGGGTATGACAATGGATGGAATGGAGGAAGTTTCTATCTAAATATAGATTATGAACAGGAATATGAAATACAATATGGAGAATCTTATCCTGAATTAGAAATAAGCAATCATGGTATTAATATGGACGAAATCAAAGATTTTGTTGAAATAATGTATGAACGTTGGATAAGAGCTGACATGCACTATTCATTTACAGTTGAGATAAATAAGAGATTTGATAAATTCCAGTTACCATTTAAGTTATCTTCTGGAACCGTGATAGGAAAAGGATATAAAACTACAGAATCAATTGACAAAATTCTTGATCATAGAATGTTTGAGCGAAAAATAGCTTATTCTGAAGAAATGATAATGAGTACGGAAATGCTAGATAAAAAATGTGCCCTCGATTACATAGTAGATGCATTACAATACTTTATTTCTGTTCAAAGAGGAAATGGTGTAGACAAGAAGTATGCAGCAGCTGCCAGGGAGATATGTTCGAATCAAGACTCAAAGATATATGCGGTTGTAAAGGCTGAAATTAGCGAAGTGATGAAATTGTCAAATGAGTATTTTGACATTAGGCATAATGAGTATTTGAATAAAGCGAAAGAGAAGAGAGAGGCTTTAGACGATCTGCAATTTATAGAATATTTGTATAATCGTGTTTATGCACTGTTGTATTTAGTACGATTAAAGGTAAATAAGGCAGATTTGATTAGTGATGATGCTGAAGGACAAGAGAATTTAGAAAAAAAATAAAAAATTTCTTAGAACTATCTTGACATATGCTGATGAAGCGCACCATGTTCCAGCAGATACATATCAGAAAGTAATGAATCATTTCACACCAAAGTTGTGGCTTGGAATGACCGCTACTCCAGATAAGCGAGATGATAATATGGAAGGTAGAAATGTCTATGAACTTTTTAATTATCAGATTGCTTATGAGATTCGATTACAGCAAGCAATGGAGGAAAAACTTCTCTGTCCATTCCATTATTTTGGAATTACAGATTTAGCAATCATTGGTGATAATGGGGATACTAGTCGTGATTTCTCAATGCTTACTAGTGAGGAACGGGTAAAACATATTATCAATCAGGCTGACTATTACGGATATAGTGGGGATAAGGTGAAGGGATTGATTTTCTGTAGCAATATTAAGGAAACAGAGGAGTTATCCGCAAAGTTTAATGAAATGATTAACCCATCAACAGGAAAAAAATTTAGAACAATTGCCCTCAATGGTAGTGCCTCGGAACAGGAGAGGCAGAATGTATTTGAAAGGCTTGCTATGAATGAAGAAGATGCAACAATTGAGAATCAACCATTAGATTATATTTTCTCGGTTGAAATCTTGAACGAAGGTGTTGATATCGTTGAGGTTAATCAGGTTATTATGCTAAGACCAACACAGTCACCGGTTGTTTTTATTCAGCAGCTTGGGCGAGGACTTAGAAAAGCAAATGGAAAAGAGTATGTAGTCATTTTGGATTTCATTGGGAATTACAATAACAATTTCATGATTCCAATTGCATTATCAGGGGATAGAACCTATAACAAGGACAATATTCGTAGATATATTATGGAAGGCGGAAGAGTGATTCCCAGAGCTTCCACGGTTCATTTTGATGAGATTAGTAGAAAAAGAATTTTTGCATCTGTAGACAATGCAAATTTTAGTGACATTAAGCTTATCAAAGAAAATTACACAAATTTAAAGAATAAACTTGGGCGCATTCCTCGTTTACATGATTTTGATGATTACGGTGAGATGGATGTTATGCGAATATTTGATAACAATAGCCTCGGATCATATTATAAGTTTCTGGTGAAATATGAGAAAGAATATAAGATCCGGTTATCTGAGGATGAAGAAAAAGTAATTGAATTTGTTTCGAAAAAATTGGCTAATGGAAAACGTATTCAGGAACTTCAGATACTAAAGAGAATACTTACATACGCTCATGGTTTATCAAAAATTGGTTTATTTGCGGGTTTATCAGAGGATATGAGAGAGTATGGAAAAAATATCAGTCAGGACCAGAAGGAGAATATTGTAAATGTTATGACAAACAAATTTCCTGCTGGAGCAAGTAAAAAGACATATTCGCAATGCGTATTTATGGAGCAAGAAGGAAATGATTATAAACCAACAAAATTATTTATGCAGATGTTGGCAAATGATGAGTTTTATGGTGTGCTTCAGGAACTTGTTGACTTTGGAATAAGTCGATATGAAAGAGATTACAAGAACACTTATGATCAGACAGATTTGGTTTTATATCAGAAATATACATATGAGGATGTTTGCCGACTTTTGAACTGGGAGCAAAACGAAGTACCATTAAATATTGGTGGTTATAAGTTTGATAAAAAGACGAAAACATTTCCTGTTTTCATTAATTATGATAAAGCAGAGGATATCAGTGATACCACAAAATATGAAGATCATTTTATACCAGGATTTAGAGATCGTTTGATTGCTATTTCAAAATCTGGAAGAAATTTACAGTCGGAGGATGTTCAAAATTTTTTGAAAGCAAAGGAACGAGGTATTCAAGTAGAACTTTTTGTAAGAAAAAACAAGGATGACAAGGTTTCGAAGGAGTTCTATTATCTTGGTCATATGACAGCAAGTGGAAATACCAAAGAATTTACAATGACAAATACCGAGAAAACAGCAGTGGAAATAGAGTGGATACTTGACGTTCCGGTGCGAGAAGATATTTATGAGTACATTGTGAATTCTTAATGGGAGGATATATGAAGACAGTAAAAGTAGTTGCTGCGATTATAAAAGCAGTTAACGAGAATGGAGAAACAATCATTTTTGCAACACAGCGTGGATATGGTGATTTCAAAGGCGGTTGGGAGTTTCCGGGTGGAAAAATTGAATCAGGAGAAACACCTCAGGAAGCGTTGAAGCGTGAAATTATAGAAGAACTTGATACGGAGGTATCTGTTGGAGAATTGATGGATACAGTTGAGTACGACTATCCACAGTTTCATCTTTCTATGGATTGTTTTTGGTGTCAAATTGTAAGAGGAAATCTTGTGCTAAAAGAGCATGAGGCAGCAAGATGGTTAACAAAGGACGAATTGAATAATGTAGAGTGGTTGCCGGCGGATATTACATTGATTGAGAAAATTAGAAACTTACTTTCAATGACAAGATAATTAAGGTGGATAGAGGTAATAATGCAGATATTTGTAGATGCAGATGCTTGTCCGGTGGTGGGCATTGTTGAATCATTGGCAGAAAAATATAATATTCCGACAACATTGCTTTGTGATACGAACCATGTGCTATATTCAGATTATAGCGATGAGATTATTGTCGGAGCAGGAGCTGATGCAGTAGATTACAAGCTGATTAGCATTTGTCATAAGGGTGATATTGTGGTATCTCAGGATTATGGGGTAGCTGCTATGGCACTTGGGAAAGGTGCGTATGCCATTCAACAATCAGGTAAGTGGTATACTGATGAAAATATAGACCAAATGTTGATGGAGAGACACCTTAATAAGAAAGCAAGACGAGGTTCTCACAAAAATCATATAAAAGGACCGAGAAAACGTATAGAAGAAGATGATGTGCGCTTTGCTCAATCTTTTGAAAAAATGATACAGACAATCATACAGGTAAGATAGCAGAAGGAATGCTGATAAAGAGTCCGGCATAAGGGGGATTTTGATGAATACAGAAATAAAAAATATGTGGAGAAAAAAATCATGGTCCATTCCAGATTTATTAGGAAGTAAAAGTGAATATACAAAGATTGTTATAGGATTGATCCAGCAGATTGCATCTGGTAATGCAAACGGTATGGATGATTTCCCTAAATTGGAAGGTGTCTTTGAGCCTAGAACATGGAGAGAATATGTCCCTTTTCTGAAAGGAATTGGAATCGTTGGAAATCATAACGGAAGTTTGTGTTTATCAGAAACAGGCGAATGGTTACATAGAAATTTGTCATTTTATAATATTGCAAGTGTGATGCAAGAGAGGTTTCGTATATTTGGAGAGATTTTATATGTGTTAGATTCTGAACCAAGCACCGTGCAGGAAGTTGATGAAAAAATTTGTGATTTATATAAATTGAAGTGGAAAAATTGTTCTAATACAAGAAAAAGAATGGATTGGCTAGAAGTATTAGGGCTTATTGATATTATTGGAAATCGAAAATGGGTAGTAACTGAAAGTGGGAAAAGAGCATTGAAAGAATGGATTCTAGTTACTCCAGAAATGCTGGATTCATTCGAAGATGCTGAAGTTTCTTACAAGATTAGCGAGGCTCCGACAGAAATATCAAATATGATACAGGAATTATATGATAACAATTTATTACAGAAAGAGCGTTGTACATATAATTTGTGGTCTCCAAGTCCAAATAAAATTGAAAATTTAAGAAAAATATTAGAGTATTCGTGTGAAAAGGTAACAAGGATAGAGCTGTTTAAATATATTGGTGATGAGTTTAATTTGAAGGTAAGCAGTATAGAGTCAATGATGCCATTTCTGAAGGCTTCTGGGTTACTGGAAGAAGTTGGAAGAAATATATATATTACCAGTTCGGTTGCCAAGGAATGGTGTGAAACAGGAGTGGATATAGACTTTATAAGGATTTTGCATTGCCATTATCGTTTTGTCGGAGAAATGATTCTTTTTGCAGAAAACGATGTTACAAGGAATGAAATTTATCAAGAAGCAAAGGAATATGGTCTTAATAATGAAAAGGCAAGATGGATAGCTGGTTTTTTGGTTGAAGCTGGATTATTAGAAGAACCACAGTACTTGCATTTAAAGGCAACAACCTTTGGCATGGAATTTGCGAATACGCTTCCATTGACAGATAAAAATGTATATATGGAGGAAATAAATAGTAAGGAAAATATAGTTGCCGAAACAAAAAAGAATCCATCTGAAAATGATTTGTTTGAGAGATTAAGTGCAGCAGCATTAGATCCATTAGCAGAGGGAAAAGCTTCAGGAGTAGCTTTTGAAGAAGAGATTGCAAAAGTATTTAGATATATGGGTTTTGAAGCGAAAAGAGTAGGTGGACCAGGAAATACTGATGTAGTAGTACGTTGGATAGATGATGAAGGAAAAAAAGTAACGGCTATCGTTGACGCAAAGTCAAAATCAAGTGGTCAGGTTTCACATAATGATGTGAGCGATGTGGCAATCGATGCTCATAAAGAGAAGAATAATGCTGATTATGTTGCAATTGTAGGTGCTGGATTTAGTGGTGATACAATAAAGAACTTTGCATCAAGGAAAAAAGTTGCCTTAATAACGGATCAGGAATTGATTGATATAGCAAAAAAAGCAGAAGAACTGGGATTAAATTTGCAGGAGATTGCGATAATATTTCAATCTCCTGATGGAAAATCAAGATTACAAGAGTTGATTTCAACAAAGCAAAGAGAACAGAATTTAATTGAACTAATCGTTGCTACTTTTAGAAAAGAGCAAGAGATGTTGGAAAGTATTTCTGCAAGAGATATGTTTTTGTTATTAAGAATGACGGATAATTCTCCTTCTCTTGAAGAAATTTTAAATGTTTTTTCTCTTCTTTCAACGGATGAGATAGATGTTTTAGAGATGAATAAACAAGCATCTGCAAAGGAAAATACAACATACACGATGAAAAATGCTAAAGCAACAGTAAATAGATTGAAGATGATTGCAAATGCAATAGAAAAAGGAATAGAGAAATAAACATAACATAAAACAAACACAATTTTAGTTAGGATGACACATGAAATTATTATCAAAAGATATCAATACTTCGGACGCGGAAACAAAAGATACATGTAATAATGACAAATACCATACCCCCGAACAGGCATTAAAAATTTTGCTTGGATATGATTCGTTCAGAGCGGGACAGAAATCTGTCATTGACAGCATTTTGGCGGGGAGAGATGCTTTTGCAGTCATGCCGACAGGCGCGGGAAAATCTGTGTGCTATCAGATCCCGGCGGTGCTTCTGCCGGGAATCACCTTGGTGGTTTCGCCGCTTATTTCACTTATGCAGGATCAGGTCAAAGCATTAAATGAGGCAGGAGTGCCGGCGGCATTTATCAATAGCTCACTTTCTGAAAAAGATTATAATGAGACGATCAGGAGAGCGAGACAGGGCATTTACAAAATTATTTATATAGCACCGGAGCGGCTCGTCACAGAGGGCTTTCTCGCTCTCGCAAAAAGCGTACCTGTTTCAATGGTGACAGTGGACGAAGCGCACTGTATCTCACAGTGGGGGCAGGATTTCCGCCCAAGCTACATGAAAATTGTTGAATTTGTCAAAACACTGGAAAAACGTCCAATTATCAGTGCATTTACAGCTACGGCAACAGAAACCGTCCGCGAAGATATTATCTGCACGTTAGGGCTGCAGAATCCTTTTACATTGGTAAATGGATTTGACAGGGAAAATCTGTTTTTTCAGGTGGACAAGCCTAAGAATAAAGAGCAGTATATTTTGAAATATATTTCCGAGCATAGCGGTGACAGTGGAATTATCTATTGTGCGACAAGGAAAAACGTTGATAATATATACGAACTGCTTAAGAGCAAGGGCATTTCTGTGGGAAAATATCATGCAGGAATGAATGCTGAGGAGCGGAAAAAAATGCAGGATGATTTCGTATTCGATTACACGAGTATTGTCGTTGCCACAAATGCGTTTGGCATGGGAATCGATAAATCAAATGTCCGTTTTGTCATTCATTATAATATGCCGCAGAGTATGGAAAATTATTATCAGGAGGCAGGAAGAGCCGGTCGTGACGGACTTGACGCTAAGTGCATTCTTTTATTTTCACCGCAGGATATTGTGATCAACCGGTTTTTATTGGATCATAAGGAAATGCAGGATCTCGATCCGGCGGACAGGGAGACGGTCAGGGAAAGGGATGTCCGGCGGCTGCAGGTGATGGAGCGATACTGCTATACAACAGAATGTCTGCGCAATTATATTTTAAAGTATTTCGGGGAAAATCCGAAAAAACCGTGTCAGGACTGCGGCAATTGCCTGCGGGAATTTGAAACTCTGGATATGACAGAAGCAGCCAAAAAAGTGATCAACTGCGTATACGAAGCGAAGGGAAGATATGGAAGGCAGATCATCATTGACACTGTTGCCGGAGCTAAGACGGCGAGGCTGGAGGAAATAGGAGCTGTTCGCTACAAGTCATACGGCGTTCTGGCAGGAACGAACAAGAATCTGTTAAGACGTTTGATCGAACAGTTGGTATTAGAGGGATATCTTCGCGTGGGGGATTATCAGGTTCTCAAACTGGGTGATATCAGTGGCCTGAAAAATCCAGAGGCTTCTGTTTTCGTTAAGATCACAGATGAAGACAAACAGCCGGAAAAGACAGCCAAAACGAAGAAGAAAGCAAAAAGTGTGGAAACACTTACATCTTCCGGCTACAAGCTGTTTGAACGACTTAAGAAACTCCGCCTTGAAATTGCACGTGAGGAAAGTATGCCGCCGTATATTATTTTCAGTGACAAGACCCTGATCGATATGGCAGCAAAAATGCCGGCTTCCAAGCCTGAAATGCTGGACGTTTCAGGTGTGGGCGAAAATAAATTTGCGAAGTATGGAGAGCGGTTCCTTGAGGTGATCGAGGAGTATAGGCGGGAAGTGGGATAGGAATCTATAGATTTATAAAATAGCATGGTAGTTATAGGAATGTACTTATAGTAATTCCTAATTGCAGAGCATCGCACAACATACTCAGAAAAACCGGCTAATCAAGGAGAAAACAAAATTATGATAAAAATCCTATTCATCTGCCACGGCAGTCCATAATAAAATGGTTAGAATGTAGAAAAATAAGGCTTTTGAACAATTTGTGATTAAGTTTTTACCTATGATTTACTTATTATGTATTTATAATAAAGTGCTTACAGGATTTGGATTAATTATATTTCTTAGATAGATGGGAAAGAGTTTACAATTGAATAAAAGCTAAAAAAGAAGAAACGTATTTTCGCCCCTTCTTTTTTAGAATATTGACATTATGATTCAAGTAATGACATATAGCTGAAGATAGATAAACCTTCGATGGTTATGTAGTCGGGTGACATAATCTGAATTGTAGCTTGTTCGTTGTTCATTTCTACAACGCCTAAACAACATACAAGTATGTGCAAGTCAGTGGTAATTAGTAAATGTGCTAAGCGCTTTATAAGTTCATATGACTGCTCACTTTTATCTCTAAATGCATTGTAGAAAAGGAGGGTTACAGGATAATCTGTAGTAGCAAAATACAGTTCAATATAATCATCATTGATGCGAGCACTATCCACTGTGCCATCAACGCCACGTAATCTATTGTTGTCTTCAGCAATCAAATCTTGACTTCTTCTTTTGCGAACGGAAGGTTCACGTTCTCCTTTGACAACCGGGGCAGCATTAGGGTCTAAAGAAGCCACTGCATGTCCTGCTATTGGAGTTGAAGAAGTACTTTTGTTACGATGCTTTGTGGTGCCGCCCTCAGTGGCGATAGAACCACTTCGAGGAGGCTCTGTATTACGTTGATATAAGCCTTTTAATATTGATTTAATATGTTCTTCTGATATAGCTTGTGAAAATGTTTCAGAAGAAAAAGAAGGTGCATTGGCAGATTGATGTATAATACTATATGGGCAGGAGACATCATGCTCACTTCCTTTATGTGTCCTGAATATTTTTTCGTTTCCTAAATAAGGGAGTTCTACATAATCTAATTGAGCACAACAGCCGGGAGTAGGGCAGTATAATTTGCCAACATATTTTTCTAAATATTCTTTACGGGATTCGATATCCTTTGCAAAAATTGGAGAGGATTTGTCTGGAGTTACAAATAAAGCTTTATTCATGGTTAAATTCCTTTCTATAAAAATACTGATTTCTTTTTATGATAAAGAAAGAACTGTTATTCGTAGTATTAACTTCTCTCCTTCCCATTAAATTATTCAGAAAGGTATTGCAAACTCCTCAAACTTTAGTATAATATATATGCTACTATGTATTAACTGTAATGAGGTTAATACCCTAAGTCCGATTCCAGTCGGACTTTTCTTTTTTTATCACAAGGTTAGTTTAATACAAAAAGATTAAAAAGTCAATATGTGTAGTAAAAAAATTAACTAAATTAAAAATAACATTACAAAACTTGATTTTTTGACATATTTGTGGTAACGTGTATATAGACAATTTACGAGGTGAAAATAGTATGGGACGGAAAATAAAACTCAGTGAAAATATAGGATTACAATTAAAAGAGTTTAGAACTAAATATAAAGTAAAAGGAAAAGATATTGCTGAGTTGTTGGGGAAAAGTCCGGCATATGTTTCAAAACTCGAGAAAGGTCAAATTCAGCAAATAGAGAAAGATGAATTGGTTAAAATAACAAATTATATAACACAATCAAATGAGGGCTACTATTTGTTTTGCGAGAAAATTGCTGAAACAGCTGATGCCAAAGAATTAGATCATGATATTTGGTTAATGAATTTTGATTTAGTAGATAGAAAACTTCCAGTTCCTATTGAATTGGTAAAAGAAATTAAGCAAAGAATGATGGAATTAGATATTACGTCAGAAGCTCTAGCTACATACATAAATCAAAATGAAGATTTAACATTCGATTTTTTGTTAGAACATAGAATAGACCCTAATGCAGTAGAAAAAAATGTATGGATGCCCTATCAGGAAGCAGACAGCGTTGAACATCCGCATTCAATAATTTTTTTAGAAGTTAAAGGTGAAAGGATTCAGTCACTTATAGATGGAAAAATAAAAAAATGTGAATATATGTTTCCATATGCAATAATGTATCATTTGTTAAAATGGAAGTATAAAAAACAAGGAAAAGCGCTTGATGACAGTTTGAGGGATTCATGTAAGATAAAAGCGGAAGAAATTTTATTGAACTATAAATTTTATTCACTTTCTGTACAGGCAAGATGCAGTGAACAAAGTAGTTCGGAAGAAGAATATGAAAAAATTTTAAATGAATTTGATATAAATAATATGGAATACATATCTGCTATTTTGAGTGAGATTAGTTTCTTGTCAAAATATGATGTTAGCTACACAAATGAAAAATTAAAATCTATAGTTGAGAATATGGAAAAATGTGATTCTTCATTTGTATTGGCATATATGTCGCTTTCATTAATTGGTATAAAAGATTTACAGACGTCGATAAAGAAAAACTTTTTGCAAGATGTTGTGAATTTAATAAAAGAGTACAGTATTATGGCAGATACAGGAGAAAATATTGAACGTTATTAGTGTATAAGGAAGACTGATTATCAGTAGTGATAATTGGTCTTTTTATGTGATTTGTAATATTTAATGGATATATGGATTTTGAGTAAAGAAAATGGACAATTTAGAAGTTTGGAATAGTATAAATAATTTTTTTAATAGTGTTGTCTCCATGATTTATAACCGGAATTTGAATTGCTGTTATAATAAATAATTTTATAACGGAGGTTCGGTTACATGGAAAACAACATTGTAAATGTATATGGTTACATAAGGGTATCAACAGAAGGACAGGTCAAACAGGGATATTCCCTAGCGGAGCAACGTGCAGAGATTGAAAAATATTGCAGTTCCAAAAGTTACAACTTGGTAGAGATTTTCAAGGACGAGGGTATCAGCGGAGCGAAAGCCAACGAGGACGAAATGAGTATTGAGCGTGACGGTCTGCTTGATATGCTGGCTTCATTGAAGGAAAGGAATATACAGTATTGGTGCTAGAATATAAATAGTACAAGCCAAAATGAGAAATTCCAAATATACATAAGCATGATACAATAGAGACATGCTGAAGGAGGATCTCATATGGCAAAGCAACATGACAAACAATTTAAACTTGATGCAATCCAGTACTATCAAGATCATAAAGATCTCGGAGTACGTGGATGTGCAGAAAATCTTGGCATCGGCTACAGTACATTAACAAAGTGGCTGAAAGACTTCCGAGAATCAGGTGATATTCCTGTTCGTGGTTCTGGTAATTATGCATCTGATGAGCAGAAGGAAAAAAGCCAGACTTATCGCTTAGAGAAAAGGAAAAATTGCTGGAGCGTGACTTGGCAAATGGTATTTCTTTGTCCGGTGGAGATATGACAGTATTAGAACTGGTAGAGAAATATTTGGAGCAAAAGCGCAATGTCAGACCAACCACAGCCGCTGGATATAAAACAGTGGTTAATGTATTAAAACGAGACATCTTTGGAAGTCAGAAGATTAATCATATCAACACGATAGATGCAAAGGCTTGGTTAATAAAATTACAGTCGGAGGATGGAAAGAGCTATAGCAGTATCCATACAATACGTGGGGTAATAAGACCAGCTTTTCAGATGGCTTATGAGGCAGACCTAATCAGAAAAAATCCTTTTGATTTTGAACTGCATAATTTTCTAATTGATGATTCAGTAAAAAGAGATGCAGTGACATCGAAACAGAAAAAGGAGTTTTTAAGGTTTGTTCAACAGGATGAACATTTCAGTGAGTGCTACGATGGGATGTTTATATTATTTAGAACAGGCTTGAGAATAGGCGAGTTTTGCGGACTTACGTTAAAGGATATAGACTTGGAGAAAAGAACAATCAACGTGAACCATCAATTACAGTATGTTGGCAATAGGGGAAAGTACATAGAAAAAACAAAAACTGAAGCTGGGACACGAGTATTGCCAATGTCGGATGAAGTTTATGCAGCATTCAAGAGGGTGGTACAGAATAGAAAGAAACCTAAAGTCGAGGAAATGATAGATGGTTATACAGGTTTTCTGTTCTTGGATAAGCGTGGAAAACCAATGATGCCCTATCAATGGGAAAAACGCTTTCAGCATGTGGTTGAGAAGTACAATAGAATTTATCGAGTGCAACTTCCAAAGATAACACCACATGTGTGCCGTCATACATTTTGTACGAATGCGGCAAAGCGAGGAATATCTGTAGAAACATTGAAATATTTAATGGGACATACAGATATAAGTTGGTGCTAGAATATAAATAGTACAAGCCAAAATGAGAAATTCCAAATACACATAA